>JAEEGL016796708.1_pt1 | contig 23393 bp, 23 predicted proteins | sample 9134231 | NCBI WGS metagenome assembly JAEEGL01 (sample SAMN16246548, study PRJNA631951) | gut metagenome | biome: gut microbiome; feature: rumen; material: fiber-attached | host: Bos | place: Iran: Karaj | collected 2018-10
AGTCCAGGACAAGATGGCTGAGATCAACGGACGGCGCAAGGTGTATTTGTCAGAGGCGATGGAGCGCCTGGGCGTGAAGAGCCGGAGCACCATGTGGCACTGGCACGAGAAGGGGTATCTGCTGCAAGAGCACGACGAGAACGGACACGTGTTCTATTTCGACTTCAAGATCCGGCGGGCCGAGCGCGGCGAGCAGCCGGAAAAAGGAGGCGAAGATGAGCAGTAAGTTTTCCTACTTCCGCCGCCCGGTCCAGAACCTGCAGCCGCAGGCGCAATGGACGCTCCTGGATGCCTGGCACTACATCACCGGTGACGATGCAGCCGAAGCCACCCGGCGATTAAGGAGCCTCAACGACAAAAAGGCACAACAAGGATTCAAGGCCCAGCACTTCGACTACGTCACCTTCTCCGGCACCTTCCGCCAGCGCGGGAAGGACAATCTCATCCGCCACAGCGGACTCATTTGCCTGGACTTCGACCACGTGGCCGACATCCCGGCGCTCAAGAGCCGGCTGTTGAAAGATGAGTATTTCGACACCCAGCTTCTCTTCCGCAGTCCCGGTGGTAACGGTATCAAGTGGGTGATTCCCATTGACTTACGGAAGGCCACGCACGAAGCCTACTTCAAGGGCATCTGGTGGTATTGCCGCAAGACCTACGGCATCACGCCGGACCGGCAGTGCCGGGACGTGGGCCGCGCCTGCTACCTCCCCTGTGACCCGGATGCGTACATCAATCCGGCCTGGCGATGAAGAAGGAATTCAAGCCAGAGGAGTGGGTGCCGCCGGAGAGCCGGAGGCGGGAGACCCCCGATCCGGTCGGGGGTGACGGCAAGCGTAAGCTGGATGACGTGGAGCGCCTGACGCAAGCGGTGGAGGCCCGAGGCACTGACATCACCAGCGACTATCACCAGTGGCTGAACATCGGCTTTGCGCTGGTGGAGGGGCTGGGTGAAGCTGGGCGCGACTACTTCCACCGGCTAAGCCGGTTCTACCCTGGCTACTCCGAGGCCGAGACCGACAAGCAGTACGACAAGTGCCTCCGGGCTCACGGTAGCGGTATCACCCTGGCCACCCTGTTCCAGTATGCCAAGGACGAGGCGGGGGTGGTCATCCACTCCCACTCCGCCAATGGCGGTTTGGCGGAATTGGCGGAGATGCCCGAGCAAACCGGGCATGCCGTGGATGAAGCCAAAGTCGATGAGCGAGTGACCCCGTCTTTCAGCAAAGAGCTCCGAGGCAAGCTGCCGGCAATGGTGGAAGCGATTGCCAGGAACGCGAACTCTGATCAAGATGCGGATGTGCTGATTCTGGGAACGCTGGTGACACTTTCCTCCTGCCTGCCGCACGTGTACGGCATATATGGTGACCGGCCGGTGTATCCAAACCTCTACCTCTTTGTCACCGCGCCAGCATCTGCAGGCAAAGGGCGCCTGGCGCTCTGCCGACGACTGGTCCAGCCCATCCAGAACCTCCTGCGCAACCAGTACAACCAGAGTATGGAGGCTTACCGGAAAGAGCGGGCCGCCTACGAACAGCAGCGCAAGAAGAACCCAACGCTCAAGGCACCCAGGGAGCCGGTCCTGAAGATGCTGGTAGTCCCGGCCAACTCCAGCGCGACGATGTTCTACCACATCCTCTCCGCCAATGAAGGCCGGGGTCTGATGTTCGAGACCGAGGGCGATACGCTGGCCAACATCTTCTCCTCCGACTATGGCGACTACAGTGACGGATTCCGGAAAGCCTTCCATCATGAGCCCATCTCCTATATGCGCCGAAAAGACTTCGAGTATGTGGAGCTGATGCAGCCTCAACTCTCCGCAGTCCTTTCCGGCACGCCCAGGCAGATTGCCGCCCTCATCCCCGACGCCGAGAACGGACTCTTCAGCCGATTTCTCTTCTATCACGTCGATTTCCAACTCACCTGGCTAAACGTATTCGCCGGCGGCGGGGATGTGTTGGACGCCACCTTCGATGCCGTGGGGCACGAGGTTCTGGAACTCTATCTGCGCCTCCAGCAAAGCGGAGATATCCGCTTCTCCCTCACCCCGGCCCAGATGCGCGTCTTCAACACCTACTTCAGCGGCGCCCAGCGCCATTACTGGAAACGTCTGGGGGACACCTTCATCGCCAGCGTCAGACGGATGGGGCTCATTGCCTTCCGGCTTGCAATGATTCTGAGCATCCTCAGACTGGCCGACCGTCAGACGCTTCCAACCCAGATCCGCTGCAACGATGACGACTTCCGTTCCGCGATGACCATCGCACGGGTAGCACTCGAGCACACCGTCTGGGTGTATCGGGAACTCACGAGCCACGAGCTCAAAGCGCCGGCCGCCGAGGGCGAAGGGCGCAAGAGCGCCTTCTTCCGCCAACTGCCGGATGAGTTCGATACGGCGATGGCCCAGGAGTATGCGCTGCGCCTGAGCATCCCCCGCCGAACCGCTGAACGATACCTGGCTGAATGGAAGAAGACCGGACAGCTGGAGAAGCTGGCCTTTGGCAAATACTGCAAGAACCTCAATACCTAAGAAAATGAAACACAACAACTTAATACATAAAACCCACAAGACTATGAAGATACTCATTGACAACGGGCACGGCTGCAACACGGCAGGCAAATGCTCCCCAGACGGCCGGTTCCGGGAATACGCGTGGGCACGGGAAATCGCCCGCGCCATCGTCTCAGACCTCCAGGACCTGGGCTACGATGCAGAACGCATCGTGCCCGAGGAGTACGACGTCAGTCTCTCCGCCCGCTGCCAGCGCGTGAACAGCTGGAGTGACGAACTGGGCAAAGGCAATGTCCTCTGCGTCTCCATTCACGTGAACGCTGCCGGCAACGGTGACCGCTGGTACAACGCGACCGGATGGAGCGCATACACCTGTAAAGGCCAGACTACCAGCGACAAACTGGCCGACTGCTTGTACAAACAAGCCGCACTTTGGCTCCCCGGACACCATCTGAGAATGGACTATTCGGACGGTGACCCGGACATAGAGGCGGATTTTGCGATTCTCAAGAAGACTGCATGTGCCTGCGTACTCACGGAAAACGGCTTCCAGGACTGCGAAGAGAGCCTCCGGTTCATCGAGTCAAACGAGGGCAAAGAGGCCATCATCGGACTCCATGTTGACGGTATTTTGGACTTCATTGACCCTGACCGACCGTACGGTTACAATGATCTGACAAGACACAAGAGATAGGAGAATGAGTATGTTTTGAGAAGATTCGATAAAGAAAAAGAGTATGCTTTTGAAACAATATTGATTAATTCTTGCTTATGTTTTAGAAAGATATTAACTTTGACACAGTTCTAGAGCCGTTTTTATGTTTGAACGAGAATTGCTGTCAAAGTTGCGTTCCTGGCGCGACAAATCCCACCGCAAACCACTGGTTTTACGCGGTGCCCGGCAGGTCGGAAAGACCACGTTGGTGGACGAGTTTGCCAAAGAGTTTGACATCTATATCCGCCTGGATTTGGAGACCGCGGACGATGCCGCCCTCTTCCGGCGCTACACGGACGTGATGGAACTCTGGCAATACCTTTGCCTGAAGAACCATGTCCGTCAGGACGCCGGCAAGAGTATCCTGCTTTTCATCGACGAGATCCAGGAAGAGCCCAAGGCCGTGGAGATGCTCCGCTACTTTCACGAAAAGCTCAGCAAGGTCTACGTGATTGCCGCCGGCAGCCGCCTCCAGTCGCTGGTACGCAAGCACGTATCCTTCCCTGTCGGCAGGGTGGAGTATCTGACCGTGCGTCCGTTCACGTTCGCCGAGTACGTGAACGCCATCCACGGACCAGAATGGGCGGAGATGGTACGGACCCTCTCCGTTCCGGAGGCCCTGCACGAAGATATGATGCGGGCCTTCAAGCGTTACGCGCTCATCGGCGGAATGCCGGAAGCCGTGTCCGTATACGCGGAAACAGAAGACATCGAGGCGCTCTCTCCGGTCTATGACTCCATCCTCCAGGGCTACGCCATCGATATTGACAAATACACCAAGAGCCTGGAGCAATCCCGCATCCTCAATCACATAGCGACGAGTGCCTGGTCGGAAGCGGCCTCAACCATTACCTTCTCCAAGTTCGGTGGCAGCAGCTATACTTCCAAGCAGATTCACGACGGGATGGACCTACTGGAAAGAGCTCACCTCCTGTCGCTGGACTATCCAGTGACGGCCACCAAGGCGCCGGCACGGCCCAACAAGCGCAGGAGTCCCAAACTGATTATGCTGGACACGGGCCTGATGAACTTCTGCTCCGGTATCCAGCTGGACTATCTGGAGAGTGAGGATCTGCTGGATATCTGGAAAGGGCGTGCCGCTCAGCAGATCGTGGCGCAGGAGCTGCGCGTAGTGCTGGACAGCGTGTACCGGGACAAGCAGTACTTCTGGGTGCGGGACAAGAAAGGCACCAAGGCCGAGTTGGACTTCATCTGGCAATACGGGACGAAGATGATTCCTTTCGAGGTGAAGCAGGGCACGGCCGCCCAACTCCGGGCCCTGCATTCCTTTATACACACCTGCGAGCAGCCAGTCACAGCCATCCGCGTCTGGAGCGGCACCTTCTCCGTCCAGAAGACCCGTACGCCTGCGCCGAACAGAAAAACCTACACCCTCATCAACGTCCCACTCTACTATATTGGCCAGCTGATGGCCATCCTGAAGAACGAGGTTAAGCCTTAATTTGAAGTATAACTTGATATACCAAAGTGTAAATTATTGATTTATTGCAATTTTTATTTGCATTTATAAAATCAATTTTCTACATTTGCCCTGGGGTTTGGATATGGCGACATCCAAACCCCGCTTTTTTGTATTGAGCCATAGCCAAACCCCTTTGTTAAACAGAATAAGGATTAAGGTTATGATAGCTCTTCCTTCCATCGCTTTCAGCGGCTTCTCAGGGTCAGCGAAAGGAGTCACGGCCAGATATCAGGACGGCCGGAGCATCCTTTCGCTGAAGAGCTACCCCACCGGCGACGTTACCATCCTCCAGCTCGCCCGGCGCGCCTCGCTGAAAAAGATCACCAAGACCTGGCCCACGCTCACCGACCAGCAACGGCTGGACTGGGACCGCCTGGCGGAGCACGCCAGCGGCCAGAGCGTCTTTGGCCAGAAAGCCAAGCTCTCCGGCATCAACCTCTACGTACGCCTCAACGCAAACCGCCAGATGGCCGGCGAAGAGCTGCTTGCCGATGCGCCGGGGGCCAACGTCGCCGTCCCGAACGTGGAGTACAGCAACATCTATGTAACGCCGGAATTGGTAGCCCTCATCGGTATCCGGCATAAGCCCGCCCCGTTCAAACTGGTGGTGAAGATGTCCGCCTGCCAGTCGCCGGGCATCTCCAACGGCTGGAGCAAGACCGTCATCATCAGCAGCAATGTGGAGGATGACTGGGGCGAGGCCGACGTGACCGACCTCTACATCGAGAAGATCGGCGCTGCCGCCGTTCCGGGCCAGAAGGTCTTTGTGGAGACCTACTGGATGGATACGGAGACCGGCTTTACCGGGCAGGTCCAGCGCGACAGCGTTGTCTGTACCGGAGACGCTCCTTATACACGGCGCGTACGCGCGACGATGGACAACCTCAACCCTGCCGAGGAGAGTCACGTCTCTTCGCTGGAAGTGGAGTTCTCTACCAACGCGCCGGCAGCATACTTCAATGCGATGTGCCAGGGGCGGAACGGCATAGCCAGTTCCGATGTCTATCTGGATCAACAGCTACCGGCCGAAGTGATCGGTACCGGCATCTGCCTGGGCCGGTCCTGCGACGAAGCCGGACACATCAATGGCCAGTCCTACCTGGTCTTCCTGTACAACCGTGCGAATGGCGCAAAGATGACCTTTGCGCACCGCGGTGGCTATTACTGCGCGCCCACAGAGTGCTTTGGCACTGGTATCATCTATTAACCCGTTCCCGCCATGTTCAACAGCATATCCAATAACTTCGGCGCCGGGATGATCCGGTTCAAGTCGTACCAGGCGCCCAACTACGTGGTCCTGAACGCCAAGTTCAGCTTTGACCCGACCAATGCCCAGTACCAGGCCTGTGAGCAGCTGGAGATCAAGGTCCCGGACTTCTCCATTGACCGTAGCGGCGTGGCCGGCGTGTTCGTGCGTTTCATAGATACCCAGTCGTTCAGTTGGGGCGATTATGTCTATGACGGCGGTTCCATCCTTAAGTCCTGGATCCAGGACAAGAACACCCTCGTCATCGAGAAGCAGCCCTGGTTTGACGAAATGGGCCCGCTTACTATCTATATCTATGCGCTGTACCCGCAGCTCAACCAGGGCAGCAATGTTATCAAGGGTACCAAACGGCGCCTGACGATGACTACCGTCGACGATTACCTCTACTTCAGCAGCGATACCTTTGCGGTGAACTTCGACCATTGGTCGTTCATTCACCTGCAGTTCACTGGGGTTGCCTATGCGTACAGGGATGCGCTGTGGGAAGTGACGATGGAGCAGCTGCCCGACGACATCACGGCCGATGTGCCGGTCGTGGGCGGCGGCAACCAGTTCCACGACAACTGCGACGGCATGGCCGAGTGCCATATCGGGAACCGGGTCCTGACTTTGGAACGACGCGGAGCGGGGTTCTTCAACACCGGTCACGATCCCTTTGTGTTTGCCTTCCTCGTCCGCGGGGATAATGAATAACCGCCATGTCTGAGAAGAAGAAACCGGAACTCACGCGCCTCCAGGGCGGCATGGCCATCGCCAGCTTCAGCGCCGGCGTGGGCATCTCCGTGGGTTGTCTGTTCTTCATCCAGCCCCTGGGCGAGATTGCCAGTAGCGCCATCGCGATTGTGAGCCAGCTGCTGGTGCTGTGCGGCGCCATCCTGGGTGTGAAGGCCAGCTACGATGTGAAGTTTACGAAGATGGCGGCCGAGATCCGGAAAGTCGAACGGCAGACCGGCATTGACACTCATGACGACGAAGAAGAATGATTCGCTCCTCCTACATATATATCCTCCTCGCGCTCCTGGCAGCCTCTGCTTGCGGTGTTGTCCGTCCAACCTCGCCATCCGTGACGGACAGCACCCGGGTTGAGGTACATACGGTAACGGAGACCATCCACGACACGTCGTACATTGAGCTACCGGTCATTGTGGAACGCATTGTCACCCGGGACACGACCTCCACGCTGGAGAACGAGTATGCCAAAAGCGAAGCGACAGTCACGGACGGCTTCCTCCTCCACTCCCTGGAAACCAAGCCCGTCAAGCACCCGGTCCAGATTGAGACCAAGATTGTTTACCGGGACAGCCTCACCTTACGCGACCGGCTCGAAATCCAAACCGTCGAGGTAGAGCGCAAACTGACCCGCTGGCAGCAGTTCAAGATGAAGACTGGCGGCGCCACGCTCACCCTCCTGCTCCTTGCAATAGTTACTGCAGCACTATACCTATTCCTCAAATTCCAAAACCCTTTCAAACTGTAATTCACCATGAAATACATCCCCTCCATCGCTTTCGAAGAGATGTCCGGCAGCGCCAAGGGCGTTACCGCCGCGAAGGTCAAGGGCCGCAAGTTCATCAAGAACCGTGGCTACGGCGGCCGTATCGGAACTTCCGACCAGGCCAAGAACAAGGTCGTGATGAAGTTGATCACGACCTCCTGGAAAAACCTCACCAACGAGCAGATCCTTGCCTGGAACAAGGCAGCCCTGAGCGCCGACGCCAAGTCCATCCTGGGCACCAAAGGCAAGATCTCCGGTCTCAACCTCTACCAGCGCCTCAACTTCTGGGTTGTGAAGCTGGGTGGTAACCTCCTCACCCTTCCTCCGACCCTCAACGGCGTAGAAGCACCCGCCGAGGCCACCATCGTCTGCAGCAGCGCTGCGTTCACCTTCAAGCTGAACCAGGCACCCTCCGACAACGGCGGTCTGTACCTCATCATCCAGGCCTCCGAAGGTCAGAGCAACGGCGTAAGCCGTGGCTATGGCAAGGCCACCCAGATCAAGGCCGTGGAAGAGCCTACCGATGCCGCCATCGACATCAAAGCCGACTACGAAGCCGCGAAGGGTGCCGTGAGCGCCGGAGCTCCGAAGGTGTTCTTCAAATACTTCTTCGTGGACTCCAACACCGGCGAGACCTCCGTGCCCATGCAGGCCATGGTCAAGCTGGCAGCAGCCTCCGAGCCCTGAAGTGGAGGTGGATCCGGCGGTGACTCCGGATCCCAGACCGGAAACGACAACAACAATAGCGGCACTGGCAGCAACAGTAGCAACCAGCCCGAGACCGTAGCTGCGCCCGTCATCAGCGGTACTACGCCCTTTGCCGAAAGCACCGAGGTAAGCATCACCGGTCCTGACGGCGCCGAGATTCACTACACGGTCGACGGGTCTGACCCGACGTCCGAGAGTAATACCTACGGCTTCCCGATCCCGCTGACTGAAACCGCAACCGTGAAGGCCATCGCCATCAAGAACGGCGTAAGCAGCACCGTTGCCAGCGCAACCTTCACCAAGCAGTCTGATAACCCGGGTGGTGACCCCGGTAACGTGAACTAAGCCTAGGCTTACATTCGTTCCAAACCGCTCTACTCAACCTCCGCCGTCGGACGACGCCGGAGGTTTTTCTTATATAGACAGGATTAGACCAGTGAACAGATAAAACGAACAAAAGGCTCAATATCCTCTTCCACACTGGCCTTCTCCAACGCCGCCATATATTCATCACGACGTTCAACCGGCACGACAATCCAAGGATAGCCACCCGTTACGAGCTGGCTATTCATCGTAAAGCGGGCAGTGCGGCCGTTCCCATCCATATAAGGATGAATGTACACAAAGAAGAAATGTCCCAGGACAGCACGGACAAAAGCATCCGGCTCTTCCCTCATCAATGTCGACAAGGCAGTCATCGCATCCAGCACGGCATCCGGATTGAGAGGCACGTGCATAGAATTGCGGATATACACTTGATGAGTCCTGTAGCCCACTAGGTCCGAAGCCTTGATGATGCCGGCACGAATACAAGGCTCAAACAGTTGGAAATGCCAGCTTTGATGATTCTTGACATACATCTGGACTGGATCCTGACCCGCCAGAGACTCCGCTACCGACTGCTTCAGGAGTTGATAGGCCTGGTAGTACCCGCGAGCCGCCAATGCATTCTTACGCTCCTTGTCCTGGTCATCATTCTTGGGGTCCCAGTTTCCACTCCGCACCTTCTCCAATAAGCCTTCCGTTATCTTGTACCCTTCGATGGACAAAGAGTTATAGCTATCCTTGATGTAGGTAGCATCCATCATAGCTAAAATGCTGCCTGCATCCTGACGAACAGGTTTTAACCCGGCCGATTCGATGGCCGAAACCACCTTCGGGCGCATCTTCATCCACATGAGGCGAAGACGGGAAGCATACGGTGACGGTTCAAAGCGTTCCATACGGATATCCTCTTCGAAAGGATTCTCCTCCTGAACCGAGTAACCGACCTGCTTCATCATTGTGATGAACTGATCTGCCATCTCGCTACGACCAATAGAGCGAAGCGCACCGGCAACCCGGCCAGCGCGTGAGGTATATCCACCATCTATTGCCGCAGTAACAACCGGCGTAACATCCCGGAGAGATGCCAGACATGTCCGGGCTTCCAGGGCGTTTCGCCGATAGTAATCCGGCCCCACCAACAGCAGCGCATAGGAAAGCGGATAAAGACGGACGCCATATCGAGGCTCCACCTCAACAGACGGCGGGAGCGACGCCTTGATATCCAGAAGCGATGTACCGAACGGAAGAGATAAGATATTGTTGGCGGCAACGCTACTGCGGACAATCAATTGCTGAGGAACTACACTTTTGCCGCTGTAAAAATAGAGCGACAACTCCGGAGACAGACACCAATTCTCGCCGAACTTGCTGTTCAGGTACGAGACAATGAAATACCAGTAAGACACATACCAGACGGTTGAATCTCCTTCGCTTCCCGGATAGCACGGGATATACCATCCCTTGATGACCATCTTGAGATAACCACTGTCAACAAGCCGCTCAGTATGGGTGCGTCCAAGTGTATCCGCGCCGTGGATAACCAGGTTCTCGCCATGAGCATCCTGGTACTCTTTGAGCACGGCCATTGATTCTGCTTGCTTTTCTTGAATGGTTGCCATTTTAGTCTACTATAGCCAAATTACATTAGTTTATTTTGCTGCAAAAACATTAGTTTTTTCTGCAGCACGACATTTACTCGCCCTGCAAATATACGACAAAATAACTAACAAACAAACACATACGCAATCATTTCAGTAAAAAGCCATTACTGAGCAATAATAACTAACATCCAAAACAACCAAAAAATTATTAGTTTATTTTGTCGCAGAGTTGTTAGTCTATTTTGCAGAGAGAGTCCTTTACATCATGGAGTGGAGACCTCCTCTTTCCGGTGCCAGCGATAGACGGGTTCGCCGATTTCAAGGAGCATCTGCTCCAGGGTGTGGGTACGGGAGATTGCATTCCAGCCATCGAGTGACGGACGAACTACTACAGCTTTGAGCCCCAGCGCGTCGAGAAGACGGGACAGGTACTTGAACGGAAGGACGCGGGTGCCGTTCTCTGCGTGGGCGAGATTCCCGCAATCATCTTTCAGGCCCCAGCGTGAGAAGACCTCCTCCTGCATCAGGCCGGTGTCTATCCGCGCCAGCCGGAGATCCTGGCTCACATAACAAGCACAGGCTCTCATCTCCATCACCTCGCGGCGGGTAGTGCCTGACGCACCGAATAAACTGTCCAAAATTACGTCATAATTCATCCCCGATAATTCCCCAATAACATGCTGCCAGCGAAGCGCTCGCACAACGGGCATATTTCCGGTGCCAGAGGCTTTATGTCTGCGATGCTTTTCGTCCAGGCAGCCATGCAAAAGGACGATGGTCTCACCGTTCAGATAAAAGTAAGTCGAGTATACATAGCCGCGCAGCGCCGTTCTCAATTCATAGATGGTGTCCTTACAATCCGTCACGAACGTCACCTTGAAATCTCCCAGCTTTTTCAGCAGCAAAATGCCGTACTGGATCCAGCGCCGATGCACATCTTCCAACGAATCCAGAAACTCACAATAAGCGCTGCCGGCAACAACCACCGACCTCTCCCGCCTCAAAGCTGACGCATAACACACCTCAACGCGGTCTGCTATCTTGCCCTCACCAGAAGGCATGGGAATCAGTTCCGAAATCACATACGGATTTGTCCTCCCACCAGGCAGCTTATCCGGTTGCTCCACATACACCATTGGCTCCACGGCAACGAAAGGAACGCCCTCGATGATGTTGAGGTTTTCGTCCACGCGGAAAGGCTTCTGGCCAAATGCCCAGTTGAGGTTCCAGAACAAATCCTCGATAGAGCTCTTCTTCCTTTTCTCCATCACCCGGGCACCGGTATAGCCGATGCCGCGCATTCCGCGGAGGCACTCGGAATCACGCACCAGATCCATATGCGTCTTGTGAATGTTGCCCTGAGTCATAGCGTCGCAAAGCGAAACCATCTCTGACTGTCCCGTGCGGCTGTTATATAGACAGACTTCCCGGGTTATTCCACAATAGCGCAGAAACTCATGAATCCTCTTGTTATACGACGCATTCTGGGTGCCAAAGAAAAAGTTGAACCGCGTCCGCATCATGATGTCGAAGGCAATTCGTACAAGCGGAACCTGGATATCATACTGGTAAGTGTTTTTCTCCTTCTTCCGGATGGCCGAGTGCCTATAATGTATATAAGGGATACCCTCCTTGGACACGGCCACATTCTCCAACGTTAGCTTCCGGAAATCTTCACCTCTGCAGCCCAGGCACACCTGGAGGATGAACGCGTTCCGAACACCCGCCAGCCTGTCTGGCACCGGTGTCGATATCACCTGCTGGAACTCATCCATTGTCAGCGACAACGGATCCCCGAGCACCTCTGAATAGCGCTTGTATTTCTTGGGCTGCATCCAGGGTACATAACCCTCATAGGGCGATTTCTCAATCTCGCCAAAGAGAACCAGGTCATTCCAGAATGTATGGAAATGAATCAAAAGCTTCCGCAGAGGCTCCTCCTTTAACTTCCACTTTGGCCAGAACCGGTTCCCATCATAGTCCCTGGGATACAAGTCCGCATACTTGGGGTTGGCTGCATACAGATACTCATCCACGCAGAACTTTTCAAAGTCCACCACCATCTCCGGCGTGAACTCCGAAGGTTTCAAACCCTCATGCTCCCGGATAATCAGATAGCGCTCCAGCTTCCTCGAGATCTGATACGTCTCCCGGAACTTCTTATCGCTGAACCGACCGACCTCGTGCTCCTCTTCTAGATATTTGCGGAATCGGCCAACAAGAGAAGACTCCGCCGGCGCTTCCGACGCATCAGTCGCCAACTTCTCTTCAACGGCCGCCTTGAAAGATTCATCATCTATGGTAGCTCCAGACTGGACCATGTCCAGGTACACCTCACTCATCACCGAGCTATACCTGTCAATCGCCTGCTTCAGCTGAACATTGTATTCCTTCACGCCCGGCTGTACCGCACCATCCTTGTTGAACGCCTGAAAATCCACTGCCGGAACCATCACTCCCGTATCAAGCGCCAGGTCCACACTCGTTCCCTCCCGCAGACGGAGCCGAAGCGGCACCTCCCCGGTCCGGATATTCATACTCTTATATAGCGTAACCTTGAACATAACATCAAAAGATTAGACTTCAACAACAAACGACTGCCGATGTTTCTGGCTCCGATACCCCGTCACCGCATCCAGCAGCACAACACACAGATTCACGCCTATCACCGACGACCCAACCAGCGCCGGCCATACCGACCGGAACGAAGAAACTACCATCTCCGCCAGGCCACCTGAACACGTCCTCGACGCCAACACCGATTTCCACGGCACCCGAGAACTCTTCCCCCGGCCAGCCTCCACCAACTGCACCCGACCATACAACCAGTACCGCGAACCCTCAACAAATTCCAGCCCAGCCACCGAAAACCGAAGCACCAGGTCTTCTCCCACCACAACCGCTGACACTACCGAAAGCGCAAATCCCGGGAACGGCTCAAACCGAACTGGCTCTGGCGAATGCTCCCGCCCCAATGTATGGAATCCATGATACGCCGACACGAACAGGTTCTGCCCCGAGATCCAGGAATTATGGTCGAACGGCGGCCGGTGCGGCTCCGCCTCCCGGGCATACTCATTCCAGACCTCCTGCACCGAATGCGGCACCTCCCGCCAAGCCGCCAATGCCCGGCGGTGCACCTCCAGATGCTCCAGCTGCGCCGGGCTCCCCGGGAACCGGGCCGAAGACCGCTTCACTAGAAACGTCTCCCCTTCCACATGCCTGGCCGTGACATCCCCAGCCGAGCCGAAGACATCACTTACAACGATATTGGGACGAAACCGCGCCATGGCCATAGCTATTTAACAGGTTGCACACACAGGGAAGGGACCCACCAGGGCACCCCCTGAGACTTTTGGGTAGAGGGATACGAAGTCAACACCTTCCCCATACACAGACACGTGCTCGCGTTTCATCCATCCGGCCGAAGGACGAAGAAGATTCTCGTAACCGTGGGACTTGTCCAGATAAGTCGCCGGATCTGAGATCTCATCCCAGTCCACAGCAAAGATGATGGTCTCCGGCAAGTCCTTGAACTGGAACTTCTGGTACGGAATCCCCGCCAGCCACAACGCCAGAATCAGCTCCCCCGCCAGCAGTTCCCCACAAGTCACCGACTCCGGACACGAATGCAGCTCCCGCACCAACGGCAACACATGCTCGATGTCCGCCTCGCAGTCAAACACATCCAGCCTCCGGAAATACCGTCGGGCCGTCTCACACACTTCCCGAACCGCCCGCAAATGAAACTTCTCCAGCTTAAACACACTCCCCTCAACAAAGCCCTCCGGCTGCAACCCGGCCAGCTCCGGACACAGAGTGGCCTTGATCAGGGAATTCATAAACTCATCATCCAGACGAACGTCCGGATACATAGCACTGACCGACAGGTCAACCTCAACTTTACACTTTTTCATAACACCTCAACAGTTTAGACGAACAAATAACGATTAAAGATTCCGGTACTTGCGGACCCAGACAAGCCTGGAATCCCGCACCGGCACACAATACTGGCGCTTCACCCGAAGCAACTCCGCCACCTCCCTGGAGACTGACCGACCTTGCTCCGGAACGGCCGCGCACTCCGGATGCTCACTTTCCCACATAGTCCCTTTTGGCAACCTGGCCAACCGGGCCTTTCTTTCTTGATAAGTCATCTTCATAACACTCAATCTTTATCTGTTTCTAGCTACAAGTTACGAAAAATAACTGACATTAACAAATTTATTTTCAATGATTTAGCACAAATTTCCGCCCCACCAGAAACAAAAAAAAGAGCCCCGGCCAACCTCCTGGCCAGAGCTCCTCGCAGCGGCGCAGCCGCTGCCAAAGGTGGTAAATTTTTATATCCTTTCCCTACCCACGAGCGGGGCACGACGTCCCGGATACGCACCCCGTCCGGGCGTGGGTCAATAGATCAGCCTTGGTTGCTGGGAGTCTCGTTGCCGGCAGGATGGGTGCGGCGGGATTGCGCGCGCCGGCAACGAGTCTCCCAGTGACCAAGGGCGCGGAAGGCGCGAAGCGCCTGGAGCGTGGCCCCGGAGGCGGTCTGCGGAAAATGAGCGGGAGGCTGGCGGGCTTTGACGGGGCAACGGACGGGAGACCTCAGGCTCCCGTCCGCCGGCAAAGACCGGTAGCGGTGGGCGGCAGACGGCCTCCGGGGCCCGGGCCCAGCGGGCCCGTAGCGACGCCCGAACGAAGGTACGCCCTCCACGGCCGAAGGCCAGGCACAGACACCGCCCACCGGCGCAGGGTGTTCTTACGGGAAAACGCCCGATTCAACACAGACGGAGAGAACACGCTGCGCCAACGGCCGGGACGGCCGTATCCTGGGCGCCCGGCACACTTCCGGCGGGATTCATCCCGGCGGAGGTGTGACGGAATAGCGACCAGGTGAAAACAAGCCGAAGGCTTACCGAGGAGTGAAGACAGCAAAAGCGGTGTGGCTGGCTTGCCGGACACACGGCTTTTGCTGGCGGAACGACCCAGCACGGGAGCGACGACAAGGAGGACGTCTTCCGGGAGCTTGCGGACGGAAGGTGGCCTCTTTGTCCAAAGCGGGAGTGCGTAAGGCGGCAGGTTGCCCGAACCAGCACTTTATGCTCCCAGCGGGGTACCACCTTCGCGCCGGTACGACACTGATGCGGAGCTGCACTTTGCGGGCGGGGACCCGCAAAGTGCGGGGTTTTGCGACGGGCCAGGGCCGGGGATGGCCCTGGAGCAAAACCCCTTCCTGCCGCCGACTACGACCGGGCGGGGCATACGGAAAACGGTGCTACGAAGTTCTGACAGAGCAACTTAACATAACGTCTCGTTGTATAACCCGCAGCATGCAGGACCTTCGAGCGAGAGATGCCCTTCCCTACTTGACGACGTTCTTTCGGGATACCGCCGTTGATGCGAGGAGTTATACAATGATGCGTTATGTTAATGTTGCGGCGAACGGCACGGACGGTCTTCCGAAGCTCCGACGCAGCCCGGGCGTTCACCTTCCCTTGGGGGACCGAGGGGGATAAAGTGGAGGCCAGCTCTGCTGGCCGGAACCAAGTCTTCTTTGTGCTGATGACTAGGGCGAGGCGCTATCAGCGCCGGAGCGCCAGGCAGCAGCACAAAGAGGACTTGACCGCTTCCCCTTTAACAGGGTGGGAAGGCGCGAAGCGCCTGGGTGGGGATAACCGGGGCGGCGCCCCGCGCCGACCCTACCGCTTTTGTGCGTGGGCCGGGGCGAGTCTCTGGAAGAGTCTCGCCTGCGCGGGGGCGTTTCAAAGAAAAGTGCTATCTTTGCAAGGACCCCAACCGCCCAAAATATGCGCCCAAATTCCGCCACAAATAAATACATCGCTCCACTCTTCTGCACAACCAAGGAAAAACCGGGTGTTTTTGCTTTAGAAATGGAACTTATGGGCTCGCCCGTACCCGTAAAACGCACCCTGAGAATCCCCGAGAACATGAACCTGGGCTATGTCCAGGAAGTGCTGATGCTGGCAATGGGATGGGAAGGTCACCATTTGAAGGAGATCCGCTGCGGCGGCATCACCTACTTCACACGCCAGGCCGGCGGCGAAGATCCGGAGGAGATGGAAGAATTCCCACAACGCGACTCGTTCCAGTATACCCTGGGCGACCTGCTCAAACTCCCCGGCGACACCTTTACCTTCATCTACGACCTGGGCGACTGCTGGAGACACATCGTTACGCTCGTAGACATTCATCCCAACATGTATGAAGACACCGACGGCGACTATGCCGGCGCCCATCTGATTGCCGGCCAGGGCGCTTGCCCGCCGGAAGACGTCGGTGGCGTGGAAGGTTATGCCGACATGCTTGAAGATCAGGATGAAGAGGAGGAGAGGGAGATCGATCCAGAGTTCTTCGACCTCCACGACCTGCAGAACCGCGTGGTAGATTTCCAGCGGGTCATTGGCGAAGCACGGTGGGGATTCTACCACAAATAACGAAAGCGCCCGGGCAAATACCCGGGCAGCTATATTTCAAAACAAATCGCCGAAAAGCGGCGCAGAAACCAATTCGCACAACCGCGGCAATTTTCATTGCGAAACGATGGCTTTAAACAGCCTCCGTGACGGTATGCCGTAATTCTGATATGCTTCCGTTTGCGCAATCAACGCAAGACCTTCCTCCAAAAATCTCAAATCCTCTCCAGCCAGTTTACCCGAACTGATGTGCGGCACAAACTGTTCCCAGATATGCGACACTGCATGGTTCGGAACATACACGTCATCGAAGTATGTCCAGTGCTCATCCTCCACGAAATGGACCGTAAGCGAATCCAGCATCTGAAGATACCGCTGAACCGCCAAAGGATACATCCCATCCGACAATGCCGGTTCGATGAACTTCTCCCCATATGCAAACAGCAGCTGACCGATGGTCTTGCATTCCCAATCGCGGTTTCTGGGAATGAAGATGTCTTCTTCCAGGATGGGGTCAGGGGTGAAAAGATGCATCTGTTCAGATTTGGATGGCAATGAGGTGTTCAGTTTTCGGTGGCAATCTTGAAAAGCTAATTCAAATAACACATAATGTCCTCTCTCCCATTATCCACAGCATACTTGAATCCTTTTGTATACAAGCGAAGAGCGCCATTCGATGACTCCCAACAGCCTTCATCAAATTGTTTGAACTGCTTGAATACATCCAGCATATCAAGACCTCCCTCTGTAATCCTTGAAACGAACTCTCGAAAGCCGCCAGATGTATGGTCTTCAAAATAGCGATAAAGGCTGATACAATCTTTATTCACATAATCTGGCCACTTTTCAACGATTACAACTCTTTGATTATCGCCGTGGATAAGTTTGTGTCTCTGAAGCAATTGGTTTATATATAAATCGCCAAAAGAATAGCCACAAATCAATAAAGATGGATTCTCAATAATCTTCTTCACAAGATGTGCATGGTAAACACTATGTGGGAGATAGCAGATTTTATCGGTTTTCTTCAAGCCTGTGATTATTGGAGAGTAGTATATTGAGTCACCCACTTGGTTACTTGGCATCCATTGTCTATTAATGAAATACTTCTTTACGTCTTCTGCCGAATAGAACTTGTATAGATCTCGATGGCTATAATGGTACTGAACAGGCCTGGGGTTCGTATCACCATATAAGATACAGCCATGAAGATGATTTACCGTTGCACAGTCCAGACTTGCATTCCAAAGAACTCCAGGCTCAAATCTTTCATAATCTTGGGTAAAGCCCACAAATCCGTCATTGTACTCTCCCATACTAAACTCAACCGTTGTGTCGTAATTGAGATTGAACACATCCACCTTTCCGCCAAAACCCTTCCAAAAGTCTTTGTACCACTGCTCAGTCCCATCAGTTCGAAACTTTGTATCATACGCATCCACGATTTCTACAATCTTCTCTATGAATGAGACCATTGCACGATAATACTCAATGGATTCAAAATGCAAATCCGACCGAACCAAGGAAGAAATCAGCGGAAAAGGATAACGTTCACTTTTCCACGTCCCAGTGTATGAATAGAGGGTCTCAATAACTTCAAACACGTCCTCGAAAGAAATCGGGGGTTCATAGAACCTAACATCCGGATGGAATCTCAAGTATGCTGTTCTGGACTTCTCAACAATGAGGTCATAGATTTGTCTTATTAAATCAGAATCTTTCAGGTCCAATCCTTGTATTTTCTGATCTACAACAGCCTTCGTGATATTATTTGTTGTTGGACGAATCAAATCATTGTAATCAAAATCCAGTACCGCTCCTGCGCCCAATATTGCTGTTATTCTAAAAAACTCTTTATCCCGCATTATTATTCGGTGTTATTTACCTCAATTACGACTTCTCCGATAACAATTCATATTTACTGAGAACTTCAAATGATGCGAGTTCCTTTGAAAAAAGTCTTATCCACGATGAAGTCGGGGATAAAGTGATGCACATGCAGTTAAAAGGAATAAATTCAAAGGACATTATTGAGCCGTAATTGGCATAGATAACTTATAGCCCATCGTATCCTTTCCTTTCTTTCGCAGCAGCACAACAGATAGTTCATAATCACTATATTGCTCAAATTGTCCAAACCTGAAATGGAATTTATTATAATTACCCAATACCTCAAAGGTTTCGCTGGAGATAATCATATGTCGATTCCTTGGCCTTACTTCAATCAGAAAAACATCATCCTTCTCGATACTGTACTCATCACCCATCACGACATAACACTCTCCAGTTTGACCATATTTGTACTTTTCGCTATAAAAGACTATATCAAAGAGATTTGTGGCGGATTTCCCAACGTACGGCTCGACTTTCGTTTCAACTCTTTTGTTATACGGCAAGCCACTTATCAGTTTTGTATACAATTCATTGTTTACTCGCGTACCTTTTTCAAGAGCAGCAATGGCTTCTTCATATGCAATAGTTCTCTCCTCAACAATAGCGGTCAATGAATCCAGGTAATGCGCGTCTACCTTTGATAGAAGGGCATCAGTTTCAGATAACCTTTCGTTCGCGCTTTGTTCAACCTTATCAAGAAGTGCTTCTACCTTATTATATCCAAAGAATGCTAGGATAGCCATGATAACTGGCACGCAAGCCCATAACGCATTCATAGAACGCCTATATGACTGAATATCAACCCTATACTGGAATAGCTCGTCTCTCAGTTTTTCATATGACTGAGGATTCTCAGTTTGTTTGTTAATCTCTGTTTGTTTTTCTCCCTTTTTTGCCATAGGAACTCTTTTATTATTATGACCAACTATTTGCGCGATGTACTTACTATATCTTCACTAAAGGTCCCAGTGAACTGGGCTTTATCGTAGCGTTGGGGGCATATTGCACAGCGAGAGATTCAACGATAATACGCTGCCCTTCCGTCGCATTTGGACTTAGTGTAATCTCAATATTGTTGAGAACGTCCTCATCCAGATGCATGAAGTACTTGTCAAAGCCAATAGGTTTGTTCTGCATATAGGAGTTCACCGCGATACTTCCAACTTCATTTGGATTTGCAAGCAAAGGATTGAATGGTAGAATTGTCAAAACAAAGCGGGTCTCTTTTTGAAAGTCCCAACGCTTGTGCTTATACTTCCCTATTTCTCCAAATGCTATATTTGCTGTTGCATGGCCTTGTGCATCTGGGGTTATGACAACCGCATTATTAGTCTTCTCTCTCACATCATCAACATACTGTACTTTGCGATAGAAGAATTCCCCGTTGAACGTAAGAATTGGTAGTACAAAGTGATCAGGTGCTTCAAGTTGCTCCTTAGCTAATGGAAGGAGCATGCTCCCTGTCCATTGCTGGCCGCCGAAAACAGGATTCACGTATAGATGTTTTCTGAACATGTCTTTTTCCAGACCGATTCTGACTCCCATCTTATCGCCGGCATACATTTTCCAAAGTGGTATACTCTCTTCTTCGGACTCAGTCCAGCAAGACACAAAAACATATTTTCCAATAGCAATCCCAGAGGACACAACACTACCTTCCTCGATATCATCAACACAATCCAACCTATTGAATAAGAGTGTCTTATTCTTCAAGATAAGGGCCAAAGAGTCAAGAGTGGTATAATGGTAGATCTTCATTATCAGCGTCTATTATTTCCCGCGTGAAGACGGGGTGAACTGATCTTGGGATAAGACCAGCCTTTGAGGGCCTTTGACTTCGATTTCGAAGATGAATGAATCGGGGGTGGTGTTTTCGACTTCGATGGGGGTGTGGACGCAATTGGGAGCGTTTTCGAAGAGGCCGAAGTTGGAGGTGATGAAGGTTTCGTAAAGGAAGGCGGAGAATAGTTCCGGCAACTCTTTGTCTCCTATCTTTTTCAATGCGGCTTCTGCATAAGGGTGCTTGACCGGGCCGCCCGATTTTGCCTTCTTGTTTTCTTCCAGCCGGAATATCATACAACGATGCCAACGTTCAAACTCCATGAACACTTGATATCTGGACGAGACCTCATATTGAATCTTATTAGGCTCGTCATTCTCATTATTCTCTTTCATCATCTTCCTGAGAGTGATGAACATGGCATCCAGGGCAGCCTGCTGGTGCTTGTCCGGCACTTTATCCGCCCACTTTTTAAACTCCAGAAGACTCATTAAAGGAATGTGCTTCAGCAGATTGAAGTGGTTTACATACTGCTGCATGGCCTTTCCGTTTGGCGTAAGGCAATTATAACGCAGTAAAGACATTTCCCCATCCGTCAATTGACCTCGTACGCTTTTGAGATAAACCTTCCGGTCATCGTCTTCAATGTCACCCTTATCGATAAAACGAACGAGTTGATAAAGGACTCGGAAATGAACCGAGCAACAGGCCCTGTTCTTTGCATAGAACTCCTCGAACAGCTTGACTGCTGCTTTGACACGCAGGCTATAGACCAAATCATTATTGAATGATTGAGCCAAAAAACCAGCTGCGACTGCCTCAAGGTTCTGCTTCCCGGTTTTTGACGTGCCTTCATACGCTGCTACGGCATCATTGTACTGTGCATAGAGAACCTGGAACTTATTGTCGAACAGTTGCTGCGTATTCAATGAGATCATCTTCTTATTGGTATCTTCCATATTTGCATTGGAATCTACCTGCGCATGAAGAGTCTTCACAACCATAAAGATGGAGACCGCAGCGATCAGAGAGCCGAGCACACCTCCAACGAACTCGCCCAACGAGGCAAGCAAATCAATATTGACGGAGCTTTTCCAAAGGAACCACGGGCCATGATGCCAAAAGAAAAGGGCCGATGACGCAGCTATCAAGAAGACGGAGATACCAAACATCCACCAGAAAAACTGGGTGGACTTTCTTTTCTCCCCCTTAGCCTTATACTGCGCATCTGTCAGGAGTGTTATTGGTTGATTCTCCATATCTGCTCTACATGAATATTCTTCTCCCCATCAGCCGTTACGGCTGTCCTAAAAACCGGGTACTGATTTGACTTTCTTCTGTGATTCTCCCACTGAATAGGATATAGATTATCAATATCATTTGTTCCACCTGCGCTGGCAGGAACCAGATGACATATATCCCAACCATATTCAGAAGATAGGCCGAACTGATCCCTCTGAATCCAAGCACCTGCAAAGTCTTTCCTCCACTTGTCCGGACTATAACCATTCACAAGACTGCCGTTCTTCTGCCAGATTTCATCCAGGGTTTTTTCACTGACATTCGCCATGGTCATCAGATTTTTGTGGCCATTTGGCCAGGATTACCAAATACGAGCCCAAAAGGTATAACACCACCCGGACCCAAAAGAAGAAAGACATCTGATTGTCCAACTGATTAAAACTGTTCTGAATCTGCTGCCAGTCCCGCATAGACTGGTTGAGGACATCAATATCTACATAAACCGCAGCCTGGCCCTTATACCTATCGCTATGCAGCGCCTCATCATAAACCACACTCCACATATTCTCCAACTTCTTATCCAGCTCATAGATATAGCCATCATATTTGATCTCCTTGGCACGCTCCTCAAAGCATTGCCAACCGAAAGCAAATAACAAAAGTGCGAGGCCTATGGGCTCCAGATACTGTTTTAACCTCAATTTTTTCATCCGTTCAGGTATTAAAAAACACTCCAATATCACTACAAATCCACTATCGAAACCGCGTTCTTTGCTCCTTCTCTAACCACAATGTAGATGTCTTGGTTGATGTGGTCGCGGTTGAGTTCAAAGCATTTGATAATGTAGCGGAGCAGGTCTTGTTCTGACTGGCCGGTGCGGGAGAGGAAGCCGCCGATGATGGGCATGATGACGGGATAACCTTGAGCGTGAGAATCGCAGAATTCGATAGTGCGCTGTATGGCCAGACAATACTCTGCCCGGGAAGTCTCCGCGTTCAACTCCGCGTTGAAGGCACTTACGCCCACCATGAAGTAATGAAGCTTATCCGAAACCGGGACATCCACCGTCGTACCAACCTCATACCGCTTCAAATTACCCTGCGGTTTCTGTTGAGGCGTCAGCATCTCAAAACCCGCAGCGGGAGAAATGAACAGTTTAATGGCATCATCAAGAGTCTTAGGTGTATAGATACCCGCATCATAAAGTCTTTTCAGCGCAATCCCATGCAATGTGGCCGATGAAATCAGATTGTCATCCACCACAGTATCAAAGCAACGGTTAACAGCGAAACAGATATTGCGCCTCTTCATCGACTTGGGAACAATCCTCTCATCAAACAAATCCCCATACAACACGTAAACGCCCTTCCCATTTCGACCATCAACCAATTTCCTCTTCCTCTTGAAAAGAACAAACACGCACACCCCAATCGCGGACAAAATCCATACACCGAGAAGAATCAGCACGCTTACTATTACCTTACACTCTATTGATGTTGCATCCGGGAAAAAGCCTTCAAGTGCCACAAACATCCTCACAAATCCAAGAATGGCATAAATGGATACCATCACAGATGAGGCCTTCTTCAAAATGAATGCACGACTATTCCACAAACGTTTAAGCATAACAAAAGGATTACAACCAAACTGTCAGTGCAAGAATACCTGTCGTAATGCTTTGAAGGATACAATCAGAACTTCCGCCAAACCATTTTGTTCACCACGCCCACGTAGCTTTGGATGATGCGGACGACCTTGGTGGAGACGTTCTCGTCCACGTAGTCGGACACGGGGATGCCGGGGTTGCCGTCGCGGATGAGCTCCACGGCCACATCCACACTCTGCAGGAGGCCCTTGGTGTCGATTCCGCTGAGAACGAAGCAGCCCGTGTCCAGGGCTTCGGGGCGTTCGGTGGAGGTGCGGATGCAGACGGCC
>JAEEGL010567449.1_pt1 | contig 23392 bp, 20 predicted proteins | sample 9134231 | NCBI WGS metagenome assembly JAEEGL01 (sample SAMN16246548, study PRJNA631951) | gut metagenome | biome: gut microbiome; feature: rumen; material: fiber-attached | host: Bos | place: Iran: Karaj | collected 2018-10
CTCTTCAGGCTCTTCAGGCTCTTCAGGCTCTTCAGGCTCTTCAGGCTCCTCGGGCTCTTCGGGCTCTTCGGGCTCTTCAGGCTCTTCGGGCTCTTCAGGCTCCTCGGGCTCTTCGGGCTCTTCAGGCTCTTCAGGCTCTTCGGGCTCTTCAGGCTCTTCGGGCTCTTCGGGCTCTTCAGGCTCCTCGGGCTCTTCAGGCTCTTCAGGCTCTTCTATCTTGATGAACTCTGCCTTGACTTTGAAGGACTCGGTAACGACCGTGGAGGCGCTCACAGTCTTGCGCACGATCTCCTCGGTCACGCCGTCCTCAGCCAGCTGCTTGATCTCGCGATAGAACCTTACGAACTTGTAGCCGTCTACTTTGGGATCGGCAGGCATCTGGTCGGAGATGGTCTTGCCTTCTTCGACTTTGATGCTGGCGCTCCACCCAAAGCCGTCGGAGAAAGATACCGTGTATGTGATCACCACGGGTTCCTCTTTTTCCTCCTGCTTGGCTACAGGCTGCTCGGAAAGCTCTTGCTTGACAGCAGGCTGTACGGGAGCCTCTTCCGCCTTGGGCTGTTCCGCCGGAGCTTCAGGCTCCTGGGCAGCAGGCTGGGCGGGAGTTTCGGGCTCCTGCGTCTTGGGCTGCTCTGCCGCGGGAGCCTCGACGGTCTCCACTGCGACAGAGGGGGTCAGGTTCTGTTGCTCTTCCTCAGCAAATACGCCAAGCGGCAGCGCCGTTAGCAGCATTACCAGGGTGAGGATGAGCGACACTATGCGTTTACTCATTGCTTTGCGACCCTTTCTTCATGATTTAGCTGGAATGAGTTTGTTGACCGTTTGCCGCCGGACGCACTCCGGCGAGGATACCGCTTCTTTTACGAAGCAAATCCACACAGCACAACCGCATAGAAACCCATTTTTCCGCTCCGGATCGAGATCTGTCGGGAATTTCGGGGACTCCATGCGCTTTTTGGGCTGTTTTGCTGTGTTTTGCGGGGTTTTTCGTCAAAAGCACGAAAAAATTGCAGAAACCCGCAATCTGCATTTTATCATTTTAAGCCCTCATTTGTCTACAATTGTTACAAATATTTATAGAATATTTACACAAAGCGCAACATTCTGCCCATGAAAGGCGCAAAAACCCTTTCCGTCTCATTTCTTGCGGAAAATTCTTAACAATTTTACTGTAAATTAACGCAAGTTTAATGCAGGATTTTGCTCATAAACGGAGCTTCTGCATATTCGGACCCTGTTTTACGGCGCGCGGCAATAATTCTATTGCCTTTTGCCCGGTTTGGGAGTATGATGGTCAGCGCAGCCGGGTAAGGCGCCCCGCATTCAGTCCATACGCGGGCCGGTCCCGGCATGACAGGCGAACCACACCACTAAACAGGAGGAAAACGAGCATGTCAGCATCCCCGTTCGCTTACCGCGGATTCATGCTGGATCCCGCCCGGCACTTTATCCCGCTCAGCGAGGTGCTTAAACTCATCGACGCCGCTTCTAAGCTGGGCATGAACCGCTTTCACTGGCACCTTACCGACGATCAGGGCTGGCGGCTTGAGATAAAGCGCTATCCCCTGCTCACCAAAGTGGGCAGCGTAAGGGGCAAGTCCTGCTTCTGGGGCGAAAGCGAGACCGAGAACAACTGCGGCTACTATACTCAGGACGACGTGCGCCGCGCGGTGGAGTACGCCCGGGAGCGCGGGATAGAGATCGTGCCCGAGATAGAAGTGCCCGGCCACGCCAGCGCCATGCTGGCGGCGTACCCGCAGTACGGCTGCCGCAGGCAGGACGGGGACAGGATAATCGAAAAACCCTATCCTTATGAAGTGCAGACCATCGCGGGCGTGTTCCCCTCCCTGATCTGCGCCGGGCGGGACGACTCCGTGGAGTTCCTGGAAAATATACTTGACGAGGTCACCCGGCTCTTCCCCGGGCCGGAAGTACACATAGGCGGCGACGAGGCGGTCAAAATGCACTGGCGCCGGTGTCCCGACTGCCAGAGGCGCATGAAGGAGCTGGGCCTCACGGATGAAAACCAGCTGCAGAGATGGCTGGTGATGCGTATAGGCGCGTTTTTGAACGCCCGGGGCAAAAGATCGATCGTATGGAACGAGTCCCTGGCGGGCGGCATGCTTCCCCATCATTTTATAGTGCAGCACTGGTGGGGCAACGATAAGGAGACCGCCCAGTTCTTAAGCGAGGGCGGCCAGGTGATAGTTTCCGACGTGGACAGGTACTACATAAGCCGGCCCTACTGTTTTTCAGGCATAAACGACATAATCCACGCGCCGCAGGTGCCCGCCTACGCCGAAGGGCACGAAGAAGGCCTGCTCGGGCTGGAAAGCCCGCTGTGGGGCGAAAGGATAACCAATCCCGCCCGCGCGGAGTACATGCTGTTCCCGCGCCTGGCGCTGGCAGCCATGAAAGCCGCGGGCGATCCCCGCGCCGACGCCGAGGACAGCGCCGTAGCCGCGCTCAGGGAATGCCGGGACGCGCTTGGCGGCATCAATTGGGCACCCGAGGACGTGTGGGAGATGTCCCCCGAGAGCAAAGCTGCCGCCCGCGCGGAGAACGAAAAAAAGAACCTCCTGCCCGGCATGCCACGTGTCATAGAGATCTGTGACCGCATAATAGAGCTGGAAGCCCTGGAAAAGCTCACCTATCGTATAGGTATGCCGCTCTCCTTTGCCAGACAGGTGTGGGACGTGAGCTTCAGCTGTCTGCCCGATTACTGCGGCGGCGTGACCGCCGATCCCTCTAACGGCGCAGAAGAAATGAACGCCCATCTGCGGCTGGCGCTCAAAAACAGGGATTCGGGAGCCTGGCGCGGCAAGCCGGAAGACATCTGGCTCGATACCATGAAGAGTTTCTCCCGCTTCGTGAACGAGCACTTTAAGCAGTACGGCTATTACGGCTTCGACAGGGGTTTCTGGACCACGAGACAGGCGGAAGCCAAGCTGTTCCGCATAGGCGAACTGGAATACGAGCTGACCGAAAGCAGCGAAGGCGGCCGGGGCGTGGCGCTGCACATCCCCTCCGACGCCGTGCTGGAGCCGGACAGGCTGAACGACTCGGTCAGGCGGGCGCGGGAATTCCTGAAACAGTACTATCCCGACCGGCAGGACTGCCCGTTCACCCTGCACAGCTGGCTGCTCGCTCCACAGCTGGAAAAACTGCTGCCGGAAGACAGCCGCATCCTCAGGTTCAGGCGCGCCTTCGATATCACCGATACGGAAGAAGACTGCCTGGAAGGCGTGATGGGCTGGGTGTTCGACATGCCCCGCGAACAGCGTGCGAAGGAGTTTGTCTCACTTGTGCCCGAAAACACCCGCCTGCAGAAAGCCCTTAAGCGCTTCCTGCTGGACGGCGGGAAGGTGACAGGCTCCTGGGGAACGCTGAAAAGGGAATTTGAATAATATAAGATAAGAACGGGCAGCCCTGCGGCTGCCCGTTCCTTCCTTTTATATTATAAATGCATCTTTTATCAATGCGTCAGGTGAAGCTTCCTATAAGTATGCGGATGCCTATGGCGATCAGTATTACGCCGCCCAGTATCTGAGCCTTGCCCGCCAGACGCACGCCGAAGCGCCTGCCCAGCGCGACCCCCATAATGCACATGCCGAAGGTGACCAGGGCTATGATGCCCGCGGCGCCCAGCGCCCTTAAGGGGGAATAGCCCAGCTGCAGCAGGGCAAACCCGCTGGAAAGCGCGTCCAGTGAAGTCGCGACGCCCTGCATGAGCAGCGCGCCGATGCCCAGCGCAGCCTGCTTTTCATCCGGGGCGCCCCGCAGGCCCTCCCAGATCATTTTGCCGCCGATCCAGAACAGCAGAGCCGCGGCTATGTAAGGCACTATATCTGCAAGCTGCTTTATGCCCCTTTCGGCCAGGAGCATGCCGCCGTAGCCGGCAAGGGGCATTATGAACTGGAAAAAGGCGAACGTGCCCGCGATCAGCAGGCGCCTTGAGCGCCGCATATCCGGCTCGTTCAGGCCGTTTGCCAGCGAAACGGAAAACGCGTCCATCGCCAGGCCCAGGCCCAGCAGCGCGCTGGTGAGTATGAAATCAAGCATCCGTGTCGTGCTCCCTGTCAGTTCTGCCGGCGTACATATCGCGCCGTTTTGTGATGATACAGGCGCAAAAAGGCGGCCGTTAAACGGCGCGCGTCCGAAATGCGCGCATATAACAGGCGGGGAAGCTCCCCGCCTGTCGGTTACCTGTTAAAGTAGACCAGTTCGTCCTCGGGCTTTTCGGCAGGCTCCCGGGTGAGCTCCGTGAGCGTCAGACAGTCCCGCCCGTGCACCGCGCTGAAGCCGGCTTCGCACTTGGCGGTGACCATCACCCACTCCGCTTCCTTGGGTCGCTTCTGGGCGTAGCGGCAGATAAAGCCTATGCCGCCCACGTCCGCGGCGCAGCAGGTCATGGCGTATCTGCCCAGCAGGTAGCTCCTAGGAGGCAGGTCGTCCACGGTGAACGCCTGGGCCTTGATCCTGACGGTCCGCCCGTCGTACCTGTCCGCGTGCTCCATGCAGTCGATATACCAAATGCCGAAGTCTTCGTCCTTTATCTCTATGACTTCGCTCTTCATGTCGTAGGGCAGGTCCTCCTCCCCCACGCCGTCGTCCGCGGAGCCGTCCACGTTCTCGAACAGCAGGTTGCAGGTGTTGTTCATGGCCTTTATCATGCGGCGGAAGCGGCTTTTCTCCGTTTTTTCGTCGCAGCGGTTGAATATCACCAGATCAGCCAGCTTGGGCGCCTCGCTCATGAGCACACGCATGTTGGTCATGTAGCTGTCGAAGGTGGTGGCGTCTATAAGCGTCACCATCTGCGCCAGCTCCCACTCGGAGGGCTTTTTGACCTTGAACAGGTCCTCTATCCCCCACACGCTGTTGTACTCTATTATTACACGCTCCGGCATATACCTGCGTTCCATGGAAGCCAGGTTGTTGGAGGTCAGGTCTTCCTTTTCCTCAACAAGCTCCAGCACCGCATTGGACTTTCTGAGCAGCTGCTTGTCCAGCTCCTCTATGCCCTCTTCGCACATGATTATCAGCGTGCGCTCACCGGAAGAGAAGTTCTCGTCCTCCAGCATGCTCTTTATGAGGCTGGTCTTGCCGCTTTCCAGAAAGCCCGTGACCAGGTATACCGGGGTCTTGTACTCGTTCGCGCCCTGTGACATCATTTACCTCTAAATCTTCAAAAGCTCCAGTATGTTTTCGCGCTTCAGGCCCACGCCTATCACGCACAGCCGGCCGGTGTAGTCCGCGCCGCCCTCCCGGATCTCGCTTTCGCCGGGGGTGTAGTCGAAGTGGATCCACCTGCCGTCGGTGGTGGGCATTATGCCCTTCATGCGCAGCACAGCGCCGTACTTTTCCTCATTCTCCAGCTCTTTGAACGCGTTTTTAAGCACTTCCACGTCCAGTTTCGCGGCGGTCTCCAGCCCAATGTCGTCGAATATCTCGTCCGCGTCGTGCTCGCCGTCGTGATGATGGTGATGGTGGTGGTGATGGTGCCCGTGCTCGTGATGGTGATGATGCTCGTCGTGTTCGTGCTCGTCGTCATCATCGCCGTCATCGTCGTGGTGATGGTGATGCTCTTCGTGTTCGTCATCATCGTCATCGTCGTCGTCATGATGGTGGTGATGCCCGTGTTCCTCATGCTCATCCTCGTCATCATGGTGGTGATGGTGATGATGCTCATGCTCCTCTTCCTCATCCTCGTCATCGTCGTGATGATGCTCGTGGGGCGGCACCACGCTGTTCACGTCTATAAGGGAAGTGGGATGCTCGATGGCGTCAAAGATTATCTGCCCGGAGATCTCGCTCCAGGGCGTGGTGATGATGCGCGCGTCGGCGTTAAGCTCGCGGATCATGTCAAAGGCGGTCTTTAACTTATCCTCGCTCACCAGCTGGGAACGGGAGAAGATCACCGTTTCGGCGCACTTCACCTGGTCAATAAAGAACTCGCCGAAGTTCTTTAAGTACATCTTGCACTTGTTGGCGTCTACCACCGTGGCGCTGCCGCCCAGGCGGATCCTGCCCTCTTTGGCGATGGTCTCCACCGCGCGGCGGATATCGCTGAGTTTGCCCACGCCGCTGGGCTCGATTATGAGCCTGTCGGGGGCGAATTTGTCAACTATCTCGTTTATGGCGTCCTGGAAGTCACCCGCCAGGGTGCAGCAGATGCAGCCGCTGTTGAGCTCGGTGATCTGTATGCCGCTGTCTTTCATAAAGCCGCCGTCTATGCCTACTTCGCCGTACTCATTTTCCAGCAGCACGACTTTCTGCCCCTGGAACACTTCGGAAAGCAGTTTTTTGATAAGCGTGGTCTTGCCTGCGCCCAGAAACCCGGATATGATCGTTACGTCAGTCATTTTAAGCACCTTCCTTTTTCATCGGCGTACATTTTATCACACGAAAGGTTAAATGCAAGCATAATAGTATTAAGAATGTTGGCACCCGGGAGGGCGGATGGCTAAAATGCGCAATATTGCGCATGTACAGAAAATATTCTTGAAATTGTGCAGAAAAGCACTTGACACACCGGAAATTTTGCATTACAATATGTGTGCAAAAGCAAGAATATGTGCAAAAAGGAGCGTTTCATATGCAGTTTTCAGAAAAGCTCGTCAATATCCGCAAAAGCCGGGGGCTGAGCCAGCAGGACTTAAGCCGCCTCTCCGGGCTGAGCCGCCGGGCGCTGGCATATTACGAAAGCGGCGAAAGGCTGCCCCGCCACCGCGCCACCATAGAGGCACTGTCCCACGCCCTGAACGTGGGCAGCGAAGAACTCATGGACGAGAACTGCGACTTTATCTGCAAAGCCGGCGAGACCTACGGCGAAAGCGGCAAAAAGGAAGCCGCCCGGCTGATAGGCCAGATCAAAAGCCTGTACGCGGGGGGCAGTTTGAGTCCCAAGGACATGGACGAGATGATGCTCGCCATTCAGGACGCCTACTGGATCGCGAAAAAGCGCCTGAGCAGCGCCGCGGAGGCCGCCGAAAGTGAAAACGACTGAGCTTGCCCGGCTGGAAGCGGAAAAGCTGGTAAGGCGTTTCGGCACGCGGGACCCCTTCCGCCTCGCTGACGAAACAGGCATAACCGTTATGTACCGCGCCTTCGAAACGCAGAAGGGCGCCTTCAGCGTGGTGCTGGGGCAGCCGTTCGTATTTTTGAGTTCAGCGCTGGACGAGCACGACGCCGCGGCGGTGCTGGCGCACGAGCTGGGGCACGCGAGGCTGCACTTTGAGCTCGCCCGCAAGGGCGCGCTGTGCGAGTACGACCTGTACAACCTCAAGACCAGCGTGGAATACGAGGCCAACGTGTTCGCCGCCCACCTGCTTATAGATCCCGACGAGCTTGAGGAGTGCCTGAGCCAGGGCATGGACCTGTATGCCTGCGCGGGCACGCTGAACGTGAACGTGAACCTGCTTATAATCGAGCTGGCGGAGATGAACCGCAGGGGCGGGCGCTACGCCCTGCCCTATCTGCCGCCCAACGCATTTATGGGGGAATAACATGGCTTACACAAATCCGCACAAGGTATACGTGCGCGTCCGGGCGGAGTTCGACAAGGACGGCTTCGTGCACCCCCGCGCCATCATCTGGAAGGACGGCCAGGTGTACGACATCGACCGGGTGCTGGACGTGCGCTTTCTGCACTCCTCCAAGGCGGGAGGCATGGGCGACCGCTTTACCATACGGGTGTGCGGCCAGGAAAGGTACCTGTTCTACGAGCGCATAAGCGAAATGGAAGGCAACCACATAGGCCGCTGGTTCATAGAGCGGTGACAGACGGCAAAGGAGCTTGATCAGTATGAACGCACGCCTGCGCGAGGACGCGGAGGGCATAATCCGCGAGGCTATAAGCGCGAATATCCCGGACAGGGCGGTCTTGTCCGCCCTGTCCGGCGCCGAATTCCCGGGCCGGGTGATGCTGCTCAGCGTGGGCAAGGCCGCTTATCCCATGGCGGAAGCCGCAGTAAAGGCGCTGGGCGGCAGGATCTCCCGGGGCATGGTGATAAGCAAATACGGCCATATCCCCCGCCTCCTGCCAAATCTGGAGTGCTTTGAGGCGGGGCACCCCGTGCCGGACGAAAACACACTCAAAGCCACCCGCGCCGCGCTTGACATGACGCGGGGGCTCGACCCTTCCGACACTGTGCTTTTCCTGCTCTCCGGCGGGGGCAGCAGCCTGTTTGAAGACCCTCTGATACCGCTTGACGAGCTTATGCGGCTCACGGACAGCCTGCTGGCCAGCGGCTGCGGCATACAGGAGATAAACACCGTGCGCAAGCGCCTGTCACGGGTAAAGGGCGGCAGGTTCGCCCTGTGGTGCCTCCCCGCGAAAGTGGAGTGCCTGGTGCTTTCGGACGTGATAGGCAACCGGCTGGACATGATCGCTTCCGGTCCCTGCACAGCCGACACCTCCACCTGCGAAGAGGCGCTCAGGGTGATAGACGGGAACGGCATACCCATAAGCGCCGGTATCCGCAAAATGCTGGAAGCAGAGACACCGAAAAGCGTCCCCAACGCCCGCTGCCGCATAATAGGCGACGTGAACACGCTGGTGGACGCGGCGGCGCAGGCGTGCATAAAGCGGGGCTACAGGCCCGTTGTCATTGACCGCGAAATATGCTGCGAAGCAAAAGACGCGGGAAAGCTTCTGGCCGGGACCGCGCTGAGCTCCGCCGAAGGCGGCACCGCCTTTATAGCGGGCGGTGAGACCGTGGTGCGCCTGAGCGACCCCCACGGCAAGGGCGGGCGCAATCAGGAGCTGGCGCTTTCCGCCGCAGGGATACTGGCAGGCTCTCCCGATACGGCGGTGTTCGCCGCGGGCTCGGACGGCACCGACGGCCCCACCGACGCCGCGGGCGGCTACGCGGACGGGGACACGCTTGCGGAACTTGAAAGGGCCGGGATCGATTACGCTTCCGCGCTCGCTTTCCACGACGCCTACAACGCCCTTAAAGCCGTCGGGAACCTGCTCATCACCGGCCCCACCGGCACCAATGTGAACGACATATACATCGCGCTCAAACGGTAGACCGCGGCAAAAAAACAGGGGGACGCACATGCGTCTCCCTGTTTTTCGGCACAAAATCGCCCTGCCTTGCGGCAGGGCGAAAACGCGTTAGCTTAGATTACTGATTGGCGAGGTACTCGTCCAGCTGGCGCTGAGCGTCGGCGATGAACTCCTGCAGACCGGCAGCGTTCATCTTGGCCAGGAACTCGTCCTTGACTTCGTCGATGGGAGTGGTGCCGGAAGCGAAGCCGGTGTAGTAGCTGTCCTTGATGGCGCTGAACTGAGCCAGGGCTTCCTTCCACTCGGAAGTGTCCATCTTGAAGCCGCCCATGGCGGAGGACTTGCCTTCCGCGGCGATGGTGGCCAGGTACTGGTCATACTGGGCGAAGTTGGGAACCTGAGTAGTGGGATCCTCGGGATCGCCTACTGCGATGGAGGTGAAGAAGTAGGCCGGCTGAGCGAAGGCCCAGGGGCAGCCGCCGTTGTCTTTGCCTTCCTGAGTGCGGAGCACGCCGCCCGCGAATTCAGGATACTTCTCGGCGTCGACATAGTTCCAGTGATAGCCGGGTACGCCGTAGCGCAGGCAGTCGGCGAAGAGCTTGTTGGTGTGGATGAGCTCGAAGAGCTGCAGGCACTTGGCCAGCTTGTTCTCATCGTTGGCGAGGTGGGCGCCGAAAGCGTTCATGGAGCCCTGGATGGTATCCACAGACAGCTGCGGGCCGGCGTAGCGGGTCATGTAGGTGAGGTAGCCGTTGGATACGGTGTATCCGTCGTAGCCGTCCCAAGCCTGGGCGAAGCCGATGTGGGGCTTGGAGGAGTCGATGGCGTTCTCGGAGAGCTGAGCGGCGTCGGGATTGATCAGGCCCAGCTTCATCCACTCGGCCATGGTCTCGTAGCGCTCCATGACCTCGGGATCGTCAAACACGAAGCATACTTCGGTGGTGCCGAAGATGCAGCCTACCATGGCAGTCCTGTCGATGAAGTCGAAAGAGGACTCCATGCCGGCGGGGTTGCCGCCTACCAGCACGGGATACTCGCCGTCGGCCAGAGTTGCTTTCCAGTCTACCAGGAAGTCGGTCAGCTCGCCCCAGGCAGAGATCTTCTCGGGGATCTCGTATCCGAGCTCAGCCGCTATGTCGGCGGGATAGGTGATGAAGTTCTCGGCAGCGTAGTCCTTCCAGTTCGGGATGGCGTAGATCTTGCCGTCCGCGCTGGCAGCGGTCTCCCACACGCTCTCGGGAAGGGCCGCCCACAGGCCGGGGGCTTCTTCCTTGATCATCTCGGGATCGAGGCCCACGAACAGACCGTCGGAGATCGCCTGGTTGGTATTGTTGTACCAGGAGCAGGTGAAGTAGATGTCGAACACGGTACCGTTGTTGATGTCGGTCCTCAGAGTGGCGTCGCTGTCGTAGTACTGGATGTCCAGATCAATGCCCATATCATGCAGGAAAGTCTCGTTCAGATAGTCGAGCATCATCTGATTGTCTTTCTTGGCGCTGGAGCCGGATACCCAGGTGATCTTGGTGATCTCTTCCTCGGCGCTTACCATGCCTACGCAGGTAAATACCAGAGCGAGAGCCAAAACCAGAGTTAAGAGTTTCTTCATTTGGTCTTCCTCCTGTTTAATTATATCTGAGCCCTCCGGGGCTGAGATTCGATAAGAATGTGATTTGCGTCAACGTATTATCCCTTTACGGCGCCGATGGTAAGGCCGCTTATAAAGTACTTCTGGAAGAAGGGATAGGAGCAGGCTATGGGCACCACGCTTATGACGACCATGGTCATTCTGACCGTCTCGCTGGGCAGGTTGTTGTTTTCGCCGGGAGTCATGAACTGGCTGTTGCGGGTAAGGAAGTCGATGTTGTTCTCCAGGTTGATCAGCACGTACTGCATGGGGAACAGATCCTGCCGGTTGGTATTCAGGTAGTACATGGCCAGCATCCAGTCGTTCCAGTAGGCGAAGGTGTAGAACAGGCCGATGGTGGCGATGGCGGGCAGGGAGATCGGCAGCACTATCTGGGCGAATATCCTTATCTGCCGCGCGCCGTCTATCTTGGCGGACTCGATTATCGCGTCCGGCACCGAGGTCTGGAAGAACGTGCGCATGATGATGATGTAGAAGCTGGAGCAGCACATAGGGAATACCAGCGCCGCGTAGGTGTTTTTCATGCCCAGTATCTGGGTGTTGATCATGTAGCTGGCCACCAGGCCGCCGCTGAACAGCATGGGGATGAATATGAACCAGGTAAAGAAGCTCCTGAGCCTGTAGTTGGGGCGGCTGAGCGCATAGCCCATCGTGGAACACAGCACCAGGCCTATCAGGGTGCCCACAAGAGTGATGCCCAGGGAGTTCACGAACGAATGGGTTATATACTCTCCCTGGTGCAGCAGGTATTTATAGCTCTCCAGGCTCCACTGCAGCGGGATGTAGCTGTAGCCCTTGTTGAGCACGCTGCTCTCGGACGAGAACGAAACTATAAGCACCAGCAGCGCGGGCAGGAAGCACAGCAGCGCGAGGACTATGAACAGCGCGGAAATGAAGATGTTGGTCACCGGGGAGACACGGGTATACTTGAGAACGGCGTCGCCCACTTTTTTCACTTTTTTGGTTTCAGCTGTAGTCATGGCTTTATCTCCTTTCCCCGGTTTTAGAACAGTCCCGCTTCGGGGTCGATCTTCTTGACCGCCAGGTTGGCCGCGATGACCATTATGCAGCCGCAGACGGATTGCAGGAAGGAGGACGAAGAGGAGATGTTGATGTTGCTGTTGACCAGCAGCGCCTTATACACGAACACGTCGATGGTGTTGGTAATGGACACCAGTCGCCCGTCGTTGCGGGGCGCCTGATAGAACAGACCGAAGTCGCTTCTGAATACGCTGCCCACGGCGAGGATCAGCATGATGGACATTATGGGGCGTAGCAGCGGGATGGTTATGTACTTGGTCTGCTTCCACTTGCTGGCGCCGTCTATCAGCGCGGCTTCGTACAGTTCGCCGTCGATGCCGCTGATGGAGGCAAGGTACACCACCATGCCGTAGCCCATGCCCTTCCACTGGCTCAGGAACACCAGGAACCAGCGCCAGAAGGGCACGTCGCCGTACCATTGGTGCTTGGCCTCCCCGATCCCCAGTGAGGAGAATACGCGGTTGAACAGGCCCTTGTCGGTGGCCAGGAAGGCGTATATGAAGTAACCGATGACGACCCAGCTCAGGAAGTGGGGCAGGAACATCATGGTCTGGCACACCTTGGCCAGCTTCTTGGAGTACATCTGGCTGATCAGGATAGCCAGCGTAACGGGTATGATAACGCCCAGCACAATGAATATCAGGTTGTAGACCACCGTGTTCCTGAGCATTATGGCAAAGTCCGGGTTGTTGAACAGGAAGCGGAAGTTGCCCAGGCCGCTGAAACGGCTGTTGATGAACAGGCTGTACAGAAAGCTGTGGCCGGGCGCCAGCTTGTAGTTCATAAACGCGATCACCACGCCGAACATGGGGGCGTAGCAGAAGATCAAAAACCAGATCGTAGTGGGCAGATGCAGCAGGAAAAGCTCCACATCGTCAAAGGAAGAGCCCGTGCTGCCGCCGTTGTCGCCTTTTTTGGGCTTTACCGCCTTTCGGGGGGTCTGGGTCGCGGCTTTGTTCACATAATCCCTTCCTTTCGTGTTTTGTTTCTGTTTCGCTCTATCTATATCCGCCGGATAACGTGAGGTTTCTCAACACTCTTTCCGGCATATGCCGATTCGGGGCGCTCTTTTGTATAATTTGCAGAGTATGTTACGATTTATCGCATTTTGTATTATAGTCTACTTTTAATCATCTGTCAACATATAATTTTAACATTGTACCACCCGGCATCCGCAGCGGCTGTATCTTTATTCGCTGCGTTCCCGCGCCCATGCAGGATTTGCGCCGGGACCGGAGAATATATATACTAAACGTATTCCGACGGAAATATCAAGAGAACGGAGCTGAAGGAATGGAGATTCGTGAGTTTCGCTTAAGCGACCTGCCCGCGCTGATCGGGCTGTGGAACGACTGCGCCGGTGCCGGGGAGATACTGTGCGTGCCCCTGGGCGAAGAGTATTTCACCAAAAAATTCCTGCCCCTGGACGCCTCCCGCCTGTATTTCACCGCGGAAGAAGGCGGTGAAGCGCTGGGTTTCTGCCTGGGCAGCGTAAAGACCGAGTTTTTGCGGGGCGAGACCGCGCTCAACACCCCCGCGTTCCTTAACATGCTCCTGGTCAGGCGCGACAGGCGGCGCGAGGGCATAGGTTCAGCGCTTTTGTCCGCGTTTGAGCAGAAAGCGAAGGCGCTTGGCAAGACCCGGGCGGATATTTCCAGCCTCAGCCCCGTGAACCTGGACTGGCTCATACCCGACACGCCCGGGCACGGCCACAACAACATGCCGGGGCTGGACACCCAGTCCATCGCCTATCCGTTTTTAGAAAAGCGCGGATACGTGCCGTATGTGGGAGAGGTGGCAATGTACATAAACCTCTCGGAGTACGAGAAAGCTCCCCGGGTGGAGGAGCTCCGGGCGCGCTTAGAGTCCGAAGGCATCACCGCCGGGCTGTACGACGTCAAGGAAAACTGCTCCTGGGACGGCATGTGCGACCGGGTGGGCAGCGAGTACTGGCGCAAGGTGCTTAAAGACGAGACTTCCTCCCCCGCGCCCCGGCCCATACTGGCGGCGAGGACGGGCGGGCAGATAGTGGGCTTTACCGGCCCCGCGGACGTACAGCCCAACGGCAGGGGCTGGTTCACCGGCATATGCACCGACCCCCTGTACGAAAAAAGGGGCATCGCCACGGTGCTGTTCAACGACCTGATGGGCGAATTCATAAAGATCGGCGCGAAATACACTTCCCTGTTCACCGGCACGGAAAACCACGCCCAGCGCCTCTATATAAAAACAGGGTTCCGTCCTGTGCGCAGGTTCGACATGCTGAGAAAGGAGCTGTAAAATGGGCACTGTAATGGCTGTAGGCGCGCACACGGGTGACGCGCAGCTGACTATGGGACTGTATCTGGCCAAGGCGGCTTCCAAGGGACACAGGATCGTTACGCTGGACCTGACCGCGGGAGAAAGGGGCTGCCCGCCCCACATCCCCATGGACGAGTTCAGGCAGCTGAACACGGAAAGCGCGGCCAAATTCGCCAAAGCTTTCGGCGGGGACAGCGTGGTGCTGGACACCCCCGACGGGGAGCTCAACTACTCCCAGGAGCTTGCCGTGAAGATCGGCGACATAATGCGCTCATACCATGTGGACACGGTGCTGTGCCACTGGAAGAATTCCATGCACAAGGACCACATAGCGGCCAGCCGCCTGACGCAGGACGCCGTTTTCTTCGCTTCCCTGCCCACATTCACCCGTCCCCTGCCGCCCGCGCCCATAAAAAGGTGGCTGTACGCCGAGAACTGGGAAGACTCCGAAGGCTTCACGCCCTACATGTACTTTGACGTGAGCGACGTGTTCGAGGACTGGAAAGCGGCGGTCAGGCAGCTGTATCTTACCGAGCACAGCCGGGACTTCAAGTACCTGCAGTTCTACGAAGGGCTCGCCCGCATGCGGGGCGCGCTCAACAAGTGCGAGTACGCCACCGCCTTCGATATAGACGGTTACATGAAGCGAATGAGGGGGGAAGTCTGATGGTTATCTTCGGCATAGACCGCCTTTTCTCCGCCCCCGTATCCTCCTGGGGGCGCGTGGGCCTTATGACCAACCCCACGGGCATCGACGCCCGGGGCGTATCCGCCATAGATATACTGGCTAAAAACGGCTGCCTTACCGCGCTGTTCGCCTGTGAGCACGGGGTACGCGGCTGCGTGCCCGGGGGGGAAAAGGTAGACACTTTTATTGACGAAAAGACCGGCGTGACCGTGTATTCCTGCTTCGGCGCCAGCACCCACCTGCCCGAAGCGGCGCTTGACGCCTTCGACACCCTGGTGTATGACATACAGGACGCGGGCGCGCGCTTTTACACCTTTATCTACTCCCTGTCCGACGCCATGGAGGACTGCGCGAAAGCAGGCAAAAAAGTGGTGGTGCTGGACCGTCCCGATCCCCTGGGCGGCGAGACCGTGCAGGGCACTCTGCTGGACGAACGCGTCTCCTCCTTCGTGGGGCGCTTCCCCATCCCCACCCGCTACGCGCTCACCGTGGGCGAGTACGCCCTGTGGGTAAAGCGCCGGCTTAAACTTGACCTGGACCTGAACGTCATACCCATGGAGGGCTGGGACAGGAGCATGTACTACGCGGACACAGGGCGCCTGTTCGTGCCGCCCTCCCCCAACCTGGCCACCCTGCACGCGCTCAACGTATACCCCGGCACCTGCATATTCGAGGGCACCAACATTTCCGAGGGGCGCGGCACCACGCTGCCCTTCGAGCTGATAGGCGCGCCGTTCCTGGACGGGGAGAAGCTGGCGGACGCCATGAACGCCAAACAACTGCCCGGCTTTTATTTCAGGAGCGCGTACTTCACACCCGTGTGCAGCAAATTCGCGGGAGAACTGTGCTCTGGCGTGCAGATCTACATTACCAACCTAAGCCTGACTGACTCTCCGTTAATGGGATTTACGCTGCTGGACGAGATCAGGAAGCAGGCGGGCGAGCGTTTCGGCTGGACCGGCAGCATAGACCGCCTTACGGGCATAAAAAACTTTGCGGGCATGAACAAAACTCCAGAAGAACTCATCCTGGGCGAAGAAGCCAGGCTTTTCGCCTGGTACGCAGACGCGCAGGAAATATTGCTCTACAGATAGAAGAAGAAAACGGAAAAGGCGGCCGCGCGGCCGCCTTTTCTTTGACTCTTGCCGGGTCTTCCGGCTTTTCATGCGCTTTCAAAAGCCCGTATGGGTCACAGCTCGACAGTTTCCCCGTCGGAAGCGATCTGTGAGATGACGCCGTCTTTTATCATATACGCTTCGCCGCGTATCTCCTCCCTGCCGGAGTCTATGAACAGGTAGCTCCCGTCGCAGACGGCATAGAAGGTGCGCCCCATGCTGTCGGGGCAGGCGATGTCCCCGAACACCCTGAGCCCGTCCAGCACATCGTCCTTTATCGCCTGGTAATGCGGCAGAAGCATCGTCTTCGTAAGGCCGAGCCCCGTCAGGAACCTCTGATAGGCGGGGTCTGCCGCCTCGCCCTCCTCTTCGGGATGGGCGTATACCGTATCCGCGCTGTTCATGCTGCCCGCGCTGATCCCAATTACCACCCCGTCAAAGCCTTTCATAAGGCCGCGCAGCCCGATCCTTCCGAAAAACCGGTTCTGCGTGGGCACGTGTCCGCCGCTCAGTATCAGGAGGTTGGACGCGCCCACGAGCTCCTCGGCTTTATCCGCGTTCCTGCCGTCCAGGGTCAGGTAGCTCTCAAACCTGAAGCCCGCGTCCTCAAAGCTCCCCCTGAGCACCGCGGCGTAATAATCCGTCCTGTCCCATCCGTCCGGGTCGGAGCAGATCTGCAGAGCACGGCAGCGCTCGGGGAAATGCCGCTCAAGCTCCTCCTTAAAGCGGTTCGCGGGGTTCAGTTCCCACGTATCGGGTATGTCGGTCCTGCTGGTCAGAAAGCAAACCATATGCCGCACTCCTTTTTTCAGCGTTGATAAGGTATCACAGCTGTTTTTTCAGAAAATACTTTACCAGTTTGGGGTCGCTGTTCCCGCGCACGAACTCGATTTCATACCCCAGCTTTTTGTAGAACCCGGGCGCCTGGAAGCCGAACGTGCTGAGCGTGACCACTGAGTAGCCTTTGCCCCTGTAAGCGTCCTCCGCCGCGCGTACGAGCCTGCTGCCCATGCCGGTGTTCCGGTACGATTCAGCGACTATCAGGTCCCCGATGTGCACTTCGTCATAGTACGCCCAGCCCGTTACCGCGCCAATTATCTGCCCGTCCGGAGCTTCCGCCACGAAGCAGAACTCGTCATAGTTCAGCGTCACTCCGTTTTTTATGCCGTATTCGGTAAACGCCTCGTGTATGAATCTTCCCGCGGCGGGATCGTCCGTATCAAGCCTTTTTATGAGCGTCTGCGCCATGATATATCCTTTCCGGTCCGCGTGACCGAATATTTACCATTTGCTGAGCCTTCTGGGTATGAATCCCCTGTTATAGTAATAGCTTACCGGGTAGGTGTTCACCGACACGGTGTTGGTGCCCCATGCGTCGCCGCCGTTTTCCAGTATCACTATCTGGGTGTGCTCGTCGTTGGCGTAATACAGGAACATGACCACGTGGCCGTAGTTCTTTACGATTATGTCCCCGGGGCGCAGTTCGGCGGTCTTGCTCAGGGTCTTGAAGCTGCTGTCGGTATAGAACCAGTGGGTATTCAGCCCCTTGCGCTCCGTGCCGTAATAGCACATGGCCACCAGGCTGGAACAGTCGCAGCCCACATACTTGCCATTGTACATCCTGCTTTGGTTGAGTATATAGTACCTGCCGTCTTCCGAAAGGCAGAAGCGGTTCTCGCTCACCGCCTTGGCGGGGTTGTACTGGCGCTGATGGTAATAAGTGCCGCTTATGTAGGGCATGCCGTAATACACCACGCCCGGCTGGAACTTTTTGAGCCCGCCCTCGTCGTTGGCGGCTTTCCAGTAGTCCTGGGTAGTCAGAGTCATCCAGGGGAAGGCCAGGCAGTCGAAGCCGTTATTTATCACCTGTTTGCGGCTGTTGGCCTGGCTTTGAGATATCTTTCCCGCGGCGTACAGGCGGTTTATCTCGTTTATCGCGCAGTTCTTTACCGCGTTTATTCTTGCCAGGTTTTCTTCAATGCCGCTCAAGCCCGTCTTCATGCGGGGCATGGTGAGCACCGCGTTCGCGCTCAGCACGTTCACCGCCACGCTGTCCGTAACGGAAGGATTGCCCTCCATAGTGACGGTTATCGTAGCCGTGCCGCTCCTGACGCCCGTTATGTTGCCGTCCGCGTCCACGCTTACCGTGCCCGGAGCGGAGGAAGACCATATCACGGGGATCTCCCCGCTTGGGAACACCACCAGGTCCAGAGCTTTGGTCTGGCCCTTTTCCAGATACACCCTGTCGCGCCCCAGGCTGACGCCTGTGACCGTGCCGTAGTCGAACACCCGCACCGTGAACGACGCGGACACGCCGGATTCCGCTTTGGCGGTGATGACCGCGGAGCCCTTCCCCGCGGCGGTCACCCGCCCGGACCGGTCCACCGCCGCCACGCCCGCGTTCGAGCTGCTCCAGGCGATCGTCTTTATCTCCGCGTCCTCAGGACAGCATATAAGCTCCAAGTCCCTGCTCTCCCCCGGCCGCAGGTGGGTGAACTCGGCGGACAGTGTGAGCCTTTCGTAAGACGTCCGCGCCTGCGCGGTGTAGGACGCGCTCAGCCCCTCGCCGCTGCAGGTGATAAGGCTGTCTCCCCGGCTCAATCCGTACACCCGTCCCGACTGGTCCACCGCCGCCACGGCGGGCGCCGCGCTGCGCCAGCTCAGCCTTATGCGGCTGCCCTCCGGGTATACGGTGGGATAAGGAGCGATGCTGCCGCCTATGGCTACCTGCGCGCTGTCGTATTCAAACGCCAGTCCCGTGGGATACGGCACCACGGGTATCTCCAGCGTCACGCTCATGTCCGCGGCCGAAAGGCCGAACACCGCCGTGCCCAGGCCCGTGAACACCGCCTGCCCGTCCTCATACAGCTCAGCAGGTCCGCTTATCAGGCTGATCTCCACGTCCCGGTATTTCGCCGTTTCCGGCAGCGCCGCGGGCACGAGACAGTGGCTCTCCCCCGGGTACGCGAACTCCGGCGCGGCGCAGTTTATGGCGGTCACGGGCTGGTAGACTTCGACCGGTATCACCGATACCACGCAGAAATCTCCCTCCCGGACCGTGACGTACACATCGTAAGTGCCCGTTTTTAGCCCTTTTACCCGGGTCCCGTTTATCGAAACTGCCTTCCCGTCGGAGGAGGACAGCGTGTACAGCCTGGTCTCCTCCGGGCTGATTATCTCTGTCTCACGCCCCAGCGCCACTTCGGCGTGTTCATTTGCCGGCAGCGCGGGGAGCATTACGCTTACCGCGGCGGGATACAGCCGTGTGACCCGGGCGTACGCGTTCGTCAGGGTCAGGCGCAGGTCAAATTCCCCTTCCTGCCCCATGGTCAGCGACCCGCTGCCGGAAGCGGACACCGTCTGCCCGCCGCGGATGAGCTCCCATTCGGCGCTCACATCCAGCGGGCTGTTCCAGTACGCCGTCACGCCGAATACCTCGCCCGCGGGCACGTGGGGCGGGCAGACGATCTCTACGCCGTATATGCCTACGTCACAGAACGCGCGCCCGGTAGCCGAGGCGAACGCCTCCCCCGCGCTGTCCCTGAAACCGTAAACGGAAGCGACATTCTCCGGGAACGCGTCCAAAGCGATATGATTTGCCCTTTCGGGTATGTACACCCACTCCGCCGCCGTATCCGAAAACGCTTCGGACTCTATGACCGCCGTGTTTTCTGGCAAAACCAGCCCGTCCGCCAGGGCGTAGAGCCCCGGCAGCGCGAGCAGCACGAAAATCACGGCAATAAGCTTTTTCACGGCGTCTCCCCTGTGGTGAATATACAACGTCTGACCTCGACCGGATTTGTGAACCGATATACATCCACATATATCATATTACCATCACATGTCTCCGCTTGTCAAACCAAAACCTGGTTTCGGGGCGCGGGTTTTTTGATCCTAAACCAAAAGCGGCGGGATGTGTCCCGCCGCTCGTTGTTTTTCAATTATCCTTTTCAGCCTACCCTGCTGCCGGGGGCAGTGCCGCCGTCCACGGTCAGCAGCTTCAGGTTGCCCTCGCTGTCTTCCGCGCTTAAGAGCATGCCTTCGGACATTATGCCCTTCATCTTGCGGGGCGCCAGGTTGCTGACCAGTATCAGCGTTTTGCCCACGGTGTCTTCCGGCCTGTACCACTTGGCGATGCCGCTTAATACCGTGCGGGCGCCGCTGCCGTCGTTAAGGGTGAACTTGAGCAGTTTGTCGCTGCCCTCCACCTTTTCGCAGGCCTCCACCTTTACGGCGATCAGCTTGACCTTGGCGAAGTCGTCTATGGTGATGGTGTCCTGCTTGGGCGCTTCGGGCTGGCTGGCGGCCTTTTTGGCGGCGTTTTCCGCCTCCATGGCTTCGATCTCCTTCTTTATGTCCACCCTGGGGAACAGCGCGTCGCCTTTTTTGACCTGCGTACCCGGCCTGAGCTGTCCGAACTTCTTTACGCTGTCCCAGGTCATCAGGGTATCGTCCTTAACGCCCAGCTGCTCGTATATGCGCCGGGGCGTGCGGGTCATGACGGGGCTGATGTGCACCGCCACAGCGCGGACGCCTTCGCACAGCACGTACATGACGGTCTTCAGGCGTTCCCTGCCTTCTTCGGTCTTGCCCAGCACCCAGGGCTGAGTGATGTCGATATAGCGGTTGAGCTCGCCTATGAACTTCCAGATCTCGCCCAGCGCCAGTGAGAACTGCAGCGCGTTCATCTGCGCGTCCACCAGTCCGGGCAGCGCCTCGAACATATCGATTATATGCCTGTCGTTTTCGTCGTACTCGCCGGGGGCGGGCACTTCAGCGCCAAAGTACTTCTCCACCATCGCCACCGTGCGGCTCACCAGATTGCCCAGGTCGTTGGCCAGGTCCGCGTTGGCGCGGGTCAGGAAAGACTCGTTGGTGTAATTGCCGTCGGAACCGAAGGGCATCTCCCTCATCAGGTAATAGCGCAGGGCGTCCACGCCGTAGCGCGCCACGATGGGGCCAGGATATACCACGTTGCCCTTGGACTTGGACATCCTGTCCGCGCCGAAGAGCAGCCAGCCGTGGCCGAACACCTGCTTGGGCAGGGGCAGTCCCAGCGCGTGGAGCATGATGGGCCAGTAAATGGTGTGGAAGCGCACGATCTCCTTGCCCACCAGGTGCACGTCGGCAGGCCAGTACTTCTGATACAGTTCGTCGTGGTCGGTGCCGTAGCCCAGGGCGGTGATGTAATTGGAAAGCGCGTCTATCCACACATATACCGTGTGTTTGGGGTCAAAGTCCACCGGCACGCCCCATTTTACGCTGGTGCGGCTCACACACAGGTCCTGCAGGCCGGGCTTCAGGAAGTTATTGAGCATCTCGTTGGCGCGGGAGGCGGGCTGTATGAAGTCCGGATGCGTCTCGATATAGTCGATCAGCCAGTCCTGGTACTTGTTCATGCGGAAGAAATAGCTTTCCTCCTTCATGGGCTTGCAGGGGCGGCCGCAGTCCGGGCAGACCTTTTCGCCGTTTTTGTCCACCAGCTGGGTAGGCGTCCAGAAGGATTCGCAGGGCGTGCAGTACATGCCTTCATACTCCGCCTTGTATATGTCGCCCTGCTCGTAGAACTTGCGGAATATCTTCTGCACGATCTTCATGTGCCGGTCTTCCGTGGTGCGGATAAAGTCGTCGTACTCGATGTCCATCAGCTTCCACAGCTCTTTGGTCTCGGCTACGATCTTGTCCACATACTCGATGGGGCTCACGCCCGCTTCGGCGGCCTTCTTTTCGATCTTCTGGCCGTGCTCGTCGGTGCCGGTAAGGAAGTACGTGTCATACCCCTGCATCTTCTTGAAGCGGGTCATGGTGTCTGCGGCAACGGTGGTGTAGGTGTGCCCTATGGTCATGTTGCCGGAAGGATAGTATATGGGAGTGGTTATATAGAATTTGGGCTTGCTCATCATTTCTGCTCCTTTGTTTTTCTTTTCCGGTCAAGTCTGCGATCCAGGCACATTCGCGCCACCGAGTTGTATATGGTTATGACCGCCAGTATCACCAGCAGCCATTTGGTGATGTCGTTGTTTATGAATTCCATGGCGGTATTCACCCGGTCTATCCCGAAAAACACCAGGTACATAAGCGATATAATAATCGCCGCGTTCAGCGTCAAAGTGTTTATCAGTTTTGTCGACCTGCGTTTTCTCATGTCAGTCCTCCGCCAGGTCCTTAAGTATAAGCGCGTCGGATATCTTGCGCCCGCCGTCGCAGGGCTGGGAAATGACTTCTCCCCCGAACCACAGGCTGGAGGATTCCCCCCCGTCCAGGTTGTACGCAGCCTTGCAGCCCAGGCTTGCCATAAACTTCGAAAGGCCGCTCATGGTGAGCCCACGGGAATGCGCGGTGCGCCCGTCTATGGTCACGAAGCAGTAATGCCCCGGCTCGAAATAGCCTATGGCGGTGCGGGGGTTCCGCCCTATCACCGCGTCGGTCTGGTTGAACTTTGTAAGGGGCTGCCCGCTGTTGTCCAGCAGCCTGGGGCCGAAGGAAAACGCCATGTACGCTCCCTTGTTCGCTATCGCCTTGCCGTCCCAGTCCTTGGAGGCGTAGGTCTCCATGGTGCCGTCCCAGTATATCGCGCAGGCGTCAAAGGAGGAGTGGCTGGAACGGTAGAGCTTGCCGTCCCTTACGACCACGCCGTATTTGCGCATGGTGCAGAAGTCCCCGTTCACCGCCGCCACCGCGCCGGTCCTTTCCGCCATGTTTGACAGCCACTCGTAGTTGCCCTGGCTGAACGTGTCCGCGGCGAAAACGCTTTGCAGGCAGGTGATGTCCCTTACGTAAAAGTCAGTGACGTACACCGTGCTTTCCCAGGTGCCGGAACTGCTGTCCTCCGCCACCCTCTGCTGCGTGACGGTTATGTTCAGGTATTTGCTTTTGTAGGTATATACGCCGTCCGTGTCCGAGGAGATAACTTCCCCGCCGGTAAACTTGTCCGCGTGGCGGCGGGCGAACACGCCCACCGTGTCGGGAGGCGGCACGGGCGTAGGCTCAGAAGATACTGCCTGCGTTGAAGCGGGCGCGGGGGTGGGCGTGAGCTGAGTGTCGGGAGCATAAGCGGCGCTTGCCGTCTGCACGGGGCGCTCTATCACTATATCCTCGCTGGCAAGCTGCGCGGAACGCACATGATGAAAGTACGCGAACACCAGAAGTGCCGCGCCCGCAAGCAGAACGTCCGCTATGATGACCTGCCAGACAGGCAGCCGTCCCGTCCCTTTCAGCCTCACAAAAGCCCCTCGACCGATTCAAAAAACTGCCTTATATTATACAACAATTCTTCGGATTATGTCAATCCCGCGCCTTTATTGTGTAAATTTCCGTCTGCGGGCTTGACACACATGCAGACTTATGCTATTATAATTAGCACTCTGTTGTGCGGTAGTAGCTCAGTTGGTAGAGCGCCACCTTGCCAAGGTGGAGGTCGCGAGTCCGAGTCTCGTCTACCGCTTCCCGCGGGTGTAACTCAATGGCAGAGCGCCAGCCTTCCAAGCTGGATACGTGGGTTCGATTCCCATCACCCGCTCTGCGCGGTAGTAGCTCAGTTGGTAGAGCGCCACCTTGCCAAGGTGGAGGTCGCGAGTCCGAGTCTCGTC
>JAEEGL014403518.1_pt1 | contig 23391 bp, 27 predicted proteins | sample 9134231 | NCBI WGS metagenome assembly JAEEGL01 (sample SAMN16246548, study PRJNA631951) | gut metagenome | biome: gut microbiome; feature: rumen; material: fiber-attached | host: Bos | place: Iran: Karaj | collected 2018-10
AAAGAAACACAAACTTTAATTGAAAAAATATTTGACTACTCACTAGAAGAAATAATGGGTGATAGATTTGGAAGATATTCTAAATATATTATTCAAGATAGGGCACTTCCTGATGTAAGGGATGGTTTAAAGCCTGTTCAAAGAAGAATTCTTTATTCAATGTATAAAGATAAAAACACATATGATAAACCCACAAGAAAATCTGCTAAAGCAGTTGGAAATGTAATGGGACAATACCATCCACACGGAGATTCAAGTATATATGATGCGATGGTTCGTATGAGTCAAAATTGGAAGCAAAGAGAAATATTAATAGACATGCAAGGTAATAATGGTTCAATAGATGGTGATGGACCAGCTGCTATGCGTTATACTGAAGCAAGGCTAGCTAAGATAAGTAATATATTATTAAAAGATATAGAAAAAGATACAGTTGAAATGGCTCCAACATTTGATGATGAAGCATTAGAACCAACTGTTCTACCTGCACATTTTCCTCAACTTTTAGTAAATGGAGCTAATGGTATATCAGCGGGTTATGCAACAAATATTCCACCTCATAATTTATCTGAAGTAATAGACGCAACTATTAAAAGAATAGATAGCCCAAATTGTAGATTAGATACTATTATGGAAATAGTAAAAGGTCCTGATTTTCCAACTGGTGGAATTGTAGAAGGAATTGATGGAATAAAGTCTGCTTATGAAACAGGTAAAGGTAGAGTAGTAGTATCATCAAAATATGAATTTGTAACTGGTAAAAAAATAGATCAAATAGTAATTAGCGAAATACCATATGATACATTAAAATGTAATATAATTAGAAAAATAGAAGAAATAAGACTTGACAAAAAAATAGATGGAATAATTGAAGTAAGAGATGAATCTGACAAAAACGATAATTTAAGAATAGTAATTGATATTAAAAAAGAAGCTAAAAAAGATTTAATAATTAACTATTTACTTAAGAATACAGATTTACAAATAAATTATAATTTCAATGTAGTAGCCATTGTTAATAGAAGACCAAAAACTTTAGGAATTTTAGAAATACTTGATGCTTTTATAGAACATAAAAAAGAAGTTGTTTTAAGAAGAAGTAGATTTGATCTTGCTCACGCTGAAGCAAGAGTACATATTCTAGAAGGTTTTATAAGAGCACTTGATATACTTGATGAAATTATTAAAACAATAAGGAAAAGTAAAAATAAACAAGATTCAATTGAAAACTTAATAAAAGAATTTGATTTTACTAGAGTACAGGCTGAAGCAATAGTAAATATGCAACTTTATAAATTAAGTAACACTGATGTTACTGATTTAAAAAATGAACTAGAAAATTTAAGAGTTTTAATTCTTGATCTTAAAGAGACAATTGAAAGTGAAGAAAAACTTAAAACTGTTATGAAAGGCGAACTTAGAGAAATAAAAAAAGAATTTGGTTCCCCTCGTAAAACAATTATTAAAGAAGAAGTAAGTGATATAGTAATTGATGAATTAGATATGGTAAGTAAAGATGACTATATTGTAAGTGTATCTAAAAGTGGATATATAAAGAAAATATCTTTAAAATCATATAATGCTTCTTCTGAAGATCAAATTGGTTTAAAAGATGGAGACTATATTGAAGGACTATATAAATTAAATAATTTAGATACATTAGTAATATTTACTAATAAAGGAAATTATTTGTATATTCCAGTTAGAAATATAAATGAATTTAAATACAAAGATATAGGAGTTCATGTTAGTAATATAGTATCAATTTCTGAAGGAGAATATATTATTAAAAGTATAGGTCTTGCTAAAAATGATAAATTTAATTTAACAGCATTTACTAAAAATGGAATGACCAAATCATTTAATTCAAAAGATTTAGAAGTTTCTAGATATACTAAACCAATAACAATGTTTAAATTTAAAGGTAATGACGAACTTATTAATGTATCTATTTCTGATGGTAACAAAGTTTTAATTATTACAGAAAAAGGCTTATCTTTAAAATATAATTTAAATGAAATACCTGTTTTAGGTTTAAAAGCAAGTGGTGTTAAAGCTATTAAACTTGGAGAAGGGGATATTGTAATAAATGCATTTGTATTAGATGATGAAAAAGAATTTGTAACTATATTTACAAATAGAAATACAGCTAAAAGAGTAAAAACAGATGACATAGCTGATATTTCAAGAGCTAAAAAAGGAAATAAAATTATAAGTAGTCCTAAATCAAAAGAATATAGGGTATTTAAAGTATTTAATACATCATCTAGAACAATATTTGGAATTGTTAGAGATGACATAGCATACTTAAAATCTAGTGATATCAATATAATGGATACAAAGAGTGTGGGTAGTGTATTCACTAAAAAGGATGTTTTAGATATATTTGTTTATCAAAAATTAAAAGAAATAAAGTCAAAAGAAGTTGAAGAAGTAAAAGAAGAAATAGTAGAACAAAATGAAGAAATAAAAGAACCTAAAGAAAAAAAATTAACAATGAGTGATTTCTTTGATGAATTTAAATTATAATTTTTTAATATATTTCATATAATATATTATGAAAAGTAAAGAAGAGTTTAAAGAATTTATAAAAAAGAATCCATCTTTTGTAACTTCTGTAAAAGATGGGCTTACTTCATGGCAAGAATTATTTGAACTTTATAGTTTATATGATGAAGATTCTAGTGTTTGGGACAAATATAAAGTAAAAGAAGAAGTGGTAGAAGAAGCTGCTTCTTCTTTGTCATTAGCATCAATAATAGAAACTTTGAAAGGAATAAATCTTGATAGTTTTCAAAATAATTTAGAAAGTATTAGTAAAGCAGTTTCTTTTTTAGAAGAACTAACTAAAAAAGACGAAAATAAAGAAACTTTTAAAAAAGATCCTAAAGATGAAAATATAGATAGATTTTATAGTGATTAATGAGATTTGATGTTTACCAAAAATTAAAAGAAAAACCAATATATACTAAATTTATAAGAGAAAATTCACAGTGGTATAAAATATTAAATAGAGACCCGTCAATGTTTGATAAGATGATTGAAGATATGAAAGTAAAATATAAACTAAGAGTTACAGATAAAATTGATAATGTTGTTGATAGTGTAGACTTAATTACTAAATTCTTAAAAGTTACAAATGAAAAATAACTATATAAGTTTTTTAACTATATAGTTTTCTTTCATTTTATCTACTGTACAATCTATTAATGGAATATACCTTTCTTTACTTATTGAATACAAATCTTCTGCATAGTATCCAATAAGGTCAGTTAAACGTTCATATAGATCTTTTTCAAGCTTGTTTAATAAATAATTTTTATTTAGTGTAATTCTTGAATATGTAATTTCATTAAAAAATAGTTTATAAAATTTTAAAATTAAGTTAATAAAATTATTATAATAACAATTGCTTAATTCATCGTTATATTCATTTATAAAAACCTTGTTATTATTTTTTGTTAAAGATTTATAAATCTTTTTAGCTTCTAATTCAGTTATTGTTTCTTCTAAAAGAATTTCACCATCATCGTTAGAAATTGCAAGTCCTGATTTACCTTTATAAATTTCTTTTTCATTATTAATATATAATGGCATATATGTTATAGCGTGTATCATTTCATGAATTATATCTTCATCAGTTGCAAATAGTGGGATTAAAATATATTTGTGTACTTCATTTTTATCAAAATCATACCTAGCATTAAATGAAATTAATTTTGAATCAATATCATATTTTATAGATTCTTTTATATCAATAGAATATTTTATATCTTTAGTTTGATATATTATTTCTTTTTTGCCACTATAGTTTTGTTTTTTGCAAGGTATACTATTTTTTACGTTTCCATAGAATATAAAATTTACTTCATCTAATCTTCTAATAATTGTATTTTTATATTTTTTTCCATAATATTTAGTCATTTCTTCTATAACTTCACTTTTAAATGAATTAAAATTTCTTTTTATATAGTAAGTCCAATTATTTATTTCCATAGATATACCTCCTTAATTGAGGCATATTATATTATAATTAAATGCTTATTTCAATAATTATAAATATTTTTTTACTTCTTTTATAGAATTTTCTTGAAACTTGAGAAGATTTTTTGCTAATTTTATAGAATCATTTGATACTTTTCCTTTATAATCTTTTATCTTTTTTTCTACTTTGGCGATGCCCATAACAAATCCTCTCATAAGAATATCTGCTATCTTCGAATCAGAGTTATCTTTATTTATTTCCATAACCATAGCAGCATTAGCAGAAATATTAGCAATTAGATTACCACCAACTTCTATTTTTTCCTTTTTTAATATCTTTTTTGCTTTTTTGTAAATACTTTCATATTCTTTTAATTCTCTTTCGATTTCATCTTTAATTTTATTATCTTTATCTTTTAAAATTTTTAATAATTTTTTAGTTGATTTTACTCCCATATCAGATGTTTCATAAATGTGTATTAATAATTCATTATTTGTATTCATAACTCCTCCTAATAATATTATTACCATTTATAATACATTTATTTTTACAATAATTGGTAGTTATGATATAATTTAGTAGTGATTTTTATGGAACAAGAAAAAATTAGAAATTTCTCTATAATTGCGCATATTGATCATGGCAAAAGTACTCTTGCTGATAGAATACTTGAAAAATGTGGAGCAATTTCTGAAAGAGAAAAGAAAAATCAAATACTTGATAATATGGATCTTGAACGTGAAAGAGGTATCACTATTAAACTAAATGCTGTAGAACTTAACTATAAAGGTTATACTCTTCATTTAATAGATACACCGGGTCACGTGGATTTTTCGTATGAAGTAAGTAGAAGTTTGGCCGCTTGTGAAGGAGCAATTTTAGTAGTAGACGCTACTCAAGGGATAGAGGCACAGACACTTGCTAATTTGCATCTTGCTCTTGATAATAATTTGAAAATAATACCAGTTATAAATAAAATAGATTTACCCGCTGCAGATCCAGATAAAGTATCAAAAGAATTAACGGATTTAATAGGATTTGAAGAAGATGAAATAATACTTTGTAGTGCAAAAACTGGAGAAGGTATAGAAGAATTATTAAATGCAGTTATTGAAAAAATAGACCCACCAAAATCTACTTCAGACAAATTTAGAGCATTGATATTTGACAGCTATTTTGATTCATACAAAGGTATAGTCACTTTAATTAGAGTAGTTGATGGAAGCATTTCTGTTGGTGATAGAATAAAAATGATGTCTAATAATAAAGTATATGAAGTATTAGAACTTGGTAAACATACTCCTAAAGAAAAATCTCTTAAAACATTATCTGCTGGTGAAGTCGGATATTTATCTGGAAGTATTAAAAGTATTCAAGATGTTAGAGTGGGGGATACTATATGTAAGAGTGGGGAAGAAGTAGAAATATTGCCTGGCTATAAAGAAATGAAACCAATGGTATATTCTGGACTTTATCCAATTGATTCATCAAAATATAATAATTTAAAAGAAGCTTTACAAAAATTAAAACTTAATGATTCATCACTTGTGTTTGAACCAGAAACATCAACAGCATTAGGTTTTGGATTTAGATGTGGATTTTTAGGCCTTCTTCATATGGAAATAATAGAAGAAAGAATTGAAAGAGAATTTAATATAGATTTAATTGCAACTTCTCCTTCAGTTATTTATGAAGTAGAATTAACGGATAAAAGCATTATTTATGTAGATAGTCCTAGCAAAATGCCAGAGCCAATAAAAATAAATTCAATTAAAGAACCTTTTGTGCTAGCAAATATATTTGTCCCTTCTGAATATGTTGGTTCAGTAATGGAATTATGTCAAGATAAAAGAGGTATTTATAAATCAATAGATTATATAGATCAAAAAAGGGTAAATATTATTTATGAAATACCACTTTCTGAAATTGTTTATGATTTCTTTGATAAATTAAAAAGTTATACAAAAGGTTATGCATCACTAGATTATGATTTTATAGGTAATAAAGAAAGCAAGTTAGTTAAAATGGATATACTTCTTAATGGAGATATGATAGATGCATTAAGTGTAATAGTTCATAAAGATTTTGCTTATAAAAGAGGTAAAATAATAGTAGAAAATCTTAAAAAAATAATTCCTAGACAAATGTTTAGCGTTCCAATACAAGCTGCGATTGGATCTAAAATAATAGCTAGAGAAGATATATCAGCTATGAAAAAGAATGTGCTTGCAAAGTGTTATGGTGGAGATGTATCAAGAAAAAGAAAACTATTAGAAAAACAAAAAGAAGGCAAAAAAAGAATGAAACAAGTAGGTAGTGTATCAATACCTCAAGAAGCATTCTTATCAATACTTAGTATGGATGAAGAAGAAAAATAGAATAATTGTTTTTCTTCTTTTAATTTGATATAATCTAATTAAGATGGTGGGTAATATGAAAAGTGTATATATACATATTCCTTTTTGTAAAAGTATTTGTTCTTACTGCGATTTTTGTAAGATGATTTATAGTGAGTCTTGGGCTAGTACTTATTTAAATGAATTGGAACTTGAAATTGATAAATATTATGAAAAAGATGAAATAAACACTATATATATTGGAGGAGGTACTCCATCTGTATTAAACGATAACCAGTTATATAAACTTTTTGATATTATTAAGTCTAAATTTAATTTAAACAAATTAAAAGAATTTACTTTTGAAATGAATGTAAATGATATAAATATAGAATTATGTAATATATTAAAAAATAATGGAGTTACTAGAGTTAGTGTTGGTGTTGAAAGTTTTGATGAATTTAATTTGAAGTTTTTAAATAGAAAACATAATAAAAAAAATATAATTAATAATATTAAATTATTAAAGTCTTTTGGATTTAATATTAATGTTGATTTAATATATGCACTTCCTAGTGAAACATTTAGCACTTTTAAAAATGATTTGAATAATATAATTAAATTAGATGTTAATCATATAAGTACTTATTCTTTAATTATTGAAGAAAATACCATGTTATATAAAAATAATATTAAGAACATAGATGAAGAAGAAGATTACAAAATGTATGATTATATATGTAAGAAATTAAAATCTAAAGGTTATAATCATTATGAGGTTAGCAACTTTTCTAAAGAAGGGTATGAATCAATACATAATTTAACTTATTGGAATAATAATGAATATTATGGTTTTGGTTTAGGAGCTTCTGGTTATATAAATGGTGTTAGATATGATAATACTAGAAGTTTAAATAAATATATTAATCATGAATATAGGTTAAATGAATTGATTGTTTCTAAAAAAGAAGATATGGAAAATGAGTTAATACTAGGGCTTCGCAAATTATCTGGCATAAATATATATGATTTTTATGAAAAATTTAATGAAAACATTCAAGATGTATTTAATATTAAAGATGCTGTAAAGAATAATTTAATTAAACTAGAAGGAAATCATTTGATAATACCAGAAGATAAAATTTATATTATGAACGAAATAATAAATACTATTATAAAATAAAAAAACCTGTTTAACAGGTTATTTTTTATATGGCGGAGTAGGAGAGATTTGAACTCTCGCACCAGTTTCCCGGTCTACACCCTTAGCAGGGGCGCCTCTTCAGCCACTTGAGTACTACTCCGTAACTACTTAAATATAATACACTATTTTTGTTTTTATGTCAATTTATATTATTTACAAAAGTACATAAATATTATAAAATTATATTGGTGATAATATGAAAAAAGGTTTTACATTAATTGAATTGTTAGCAGTTATTGCAATACTCAGTATTATAGCTGCAATAGTAACATTAAATATTCCTGGCATTTTTAGTGAAAACAAAAACAAACTTAGTAAAATTCAAAAAGACCAAATTAAAAATAGTGTTGAAATGTATATTAATGATTACTGTATTAGTCCAATATCAAATGATTATAGTTGCCCCACAGGATGGATAACTTCTTATGATGAAAATGGACATCTTTATGTTAAAACCGCAAATATCACACTTTCTGAATTGGTAAATAAAGACTATTTTGAAAGTTCAATTTCAAATAATTGTTCTGGTAATATAGCAATTGTAGAAAGTGAAATAGATCTTTCAAATATTAGTTGTAATTTTAATAAAAAATAATATAATAAATATATAAAAAAAGGAGTCATTATGAAATATACTAGAAGTGAACTTAGAGAAAAAATAATGATTATTTTATATCAAATAGATTTTTATAGAAGAGAAAATATGGATTATAAAATAGAAGATGTTATAAAAGAAAATCTTGATATAGATAATGAATTTGTTAAAACTATTGTTTATGGTGTTGTAGAAAAAGAAAAAGAATTGATTAATTTGATAGAAAGTCATTTAAAAAATTGGAGTTTTAAAAGACTTGGGTATACTGATCAAGCAATTCTTAAACTTAGTACATATGAATTATTATATACTGATACTCCTAAAGTAGTTTCAATTAATGAAGGAATAGAACTTTCAAAAAAATATAGTGATGAAAAAGTAGTTCCTATGATTAATGCTGTTTTAGATAGTATTTTAAATGAGGAAAAATAATGGATTACAAAAGTATTACTGAAATAAATGAAATTGTTAAAAGTATACTTGAAAGTGAACCTATATTAAGTGATATTTATGTTAAAGGTGAAATAAGCAATATAAAATATCATTCTAGAGGTCACTTGTATTTTTCTTTAAAAGATGAAAATAGTAAGATTAATGCAGTTTTTTTTAATGTAAATAATAAATTATTATTTGATCCTAAAGATGGTGACAGTGTACTTATAAGAGGAAGAATAAATGTATACCCTGTAAGTGGTTCTTACCAAATAGTAGTTAGTGAAATGAAACAAGATGGTATAGGTAACTTATATGTTTTATTTGAAGAATTAAAAAGAAAACTTGCATCTGAAGGGTTATTCGATAAAGAACATAAAAAGAAAATACCAAGATTTCCTGAAAAAATTGGTATAATAACTGCAAAAGAAGGAGCTGCTGTAAGAGATATAATAACAACTATTAATAGAAGATACCCTTTATGTGAAATATATTTATTTCCTAGTCTTGTTCAAGGAGAAGGTGCAAAAGAAAATATAGTTAAAATGATTAAAAAAGCAAATGAAACAGATATGGACGTTTTAATAGTTGGTAGAGGTGGAGGCTCTATTGAAGATTTATGGGCTTTTAATGAAGAAGTAGTGGCAAGAGAAATATATAATAGCAAAATACCAATAATAAGTGCAGTTGGACATGAAATTGATTATACAATCGCTGATTTTGTAGCAGATCTTCGAGCACCGACTCCAACTGCTGCAGCCGAATTAGCAGTTAAAAATATAGAAGACATTGAATCCTATTTATCAGATGCAGTAACTAGAATGAATAAAGCTTTAATTAATAAAATTGATTATTATAATGAAAAAATAAATAAATATAAAACAAATTATATTATCAATAATCCTTTAAAAATGTTTGATAGCAAAATCAATTCATTAAATATAATGAAAGAAAAAATAATGAGACTTAGTAAAATATTTGATGATAAGAGTAATGAATTAAAACTTTTGAAAGAAAGATTAAAGCAATCTTATATAAATAGTATTATTAAAAGTCAAAATAAATTAAATCAAACAAAGTTAAAACTTGATTTATTAAATCCTACTAATATTTTGGAAAAAGGATATAGTATAGTTAAAAAAAATAATAAGATTATTAAAAGCAAAAAAGATTTAAAGATAGGGGATAATTTAAGCATTATAATTAGTAATGGAGAAATATTATCCGAAGTGAAAGGAATTAATTGAAATGAAAAATGAAACTTTTGAAAGTGCTTTATTAAAATTGGAATCAATAATAAAAGAATTAGAGAGTGGAGAAATTGACTTAGATAAATCAATTGATAAATATAAAGAAGCTACTGAACTATTGAATTTATGTGATGAAAAACTTAAAACAGCTACAAAAACTGTAAATAAAGTATTAAATGATTCGGGAGAATTCGAAGAATTAAAAATAGAAAAGGAATAAATTACCAATCAAAAAATTGGTAATTTTATTTTATATATATTGTTAATACTATAATTAGAGGTGAACTATGTGAAAAAAACACTTAGTATATTATTAATAATAATTATAATGCCTTTTAATGTATTTGCATATTCTGAATCTATAATACCAGGTGGAGAAAATATAGGTATAACTATTGAAACTAAAGGATTAGTAGTTGTTGGCTTTTATAAAGTAGGCGGAGATTTTATTGGAAAAGAAACATTAAAAATAGGAGATGCAATAATAGAAGTTGAAGGCAATCAAATTAATACTATAAAAGAAATGACAGAAATTATAAACAAAACTATAAATGATAATAAAGTCAATATCACAATACTTAGAAATAATAAAAAGATAAACACATATTTATCTTTAGTAAAAATAGATAATATATATAAAACAGGTTTATATGTAAAGGAAAGTGTTACTGGTATTGGAACACTTACTTATATCGATCCTATGACTAAAGTTTATGGCTCTTTAGGACATGAAATTATACTTAGTAGTACTAATAAAGGAGTAGAGGTAAAAACGGGTTTAATATATGAAAGCTTTGTAAATAGCATTGATAGAAGTAGTTCTGGAAGTGTTGGTAGCAAAAATGCTACAATAAGATATAATAATAAATTAGGGACTATTGTTAAAAACACAACAGTTGGTTTATTTGGTAAATTTGTAAGTAATATTCCATTAAAAGAAACAATGCGAGTTGCTAATTTCGATGAAATACAATTAGGAGAAGCTTACATATACACAAATATTGAAGGAAATGAAATAAAAACATATAAAATATACATTACTAATATAAACAAAGCTAAAATTAAAACTTCAAAATCAATAAGTTTTAAAATAGAAGATGATGAATTAATTAATAAAACAGGAGGAATTGTTCAGGGAATGAGCGGAAGTCCAATAATACAAAATAATAAAATAATAGGGGCGGTAACACATGTTGTAGTATCATCTCCAAGCGAAGGATATGGAGTTTTTATTAGAACTATGTTAGAAGAAGGAGAAAAATAATTTCTCTTTTTTATTTTATGTGATAAAATTATTTTCGTAGGTGAAATATTTTATGGATAAATTAATATTAAATGCCATTAAAAATGAAAACAAAAGACAAAATACTGTAATTAATTTAATTGCATCAGAAAATTTTGCTTCTAAAGATATTATGAAAATACAAGGTAGTATTTTCACTAATAAATATGCTGAAGGTTATCCCAATAAAAGATATTATGGTGGTTGTAAAAATGTTGATATAATAGAAAATCTTGCAATTAAGTATGCTTGCGAGCTATTTAATTGTAAATATGCTAATGTTCAACCTCATTCTGGTTCATCTGCAAATATGGCTGTTTATAGAGCATTACTAAAACCTGGTGATAAAATATTAGGGATGAATTTAACACATGGTGGACACTTGACACATGGTTATAAAATAAATTTTAGCGGAAGAGATTATAAAATAATAGATTACAAAGTAAGTGAGGATACACAACTAATTAACTATGATGAAATAGTAAAACTTGCTAAGAAGCATAAACCAAAGATTATTATAGCTGGTGCTTCTGCATATACTAGAATAATTAACTTTAAAAAGTTTAGAGAAGCTGCTGATTCATGTGGAGCATATTTAATAGTAGATATGGCCCACATTTCTGGCTTGATAGCAGCAGGTTTACATCCTAGTCCATTTCCTTATGCAGATGTAGTGACATCTACTACTCATAAGACATTAAGAGGACCTAGAGGAGGATTAATTCTTACAAATAACGAAGAACTTGCTAAAAAAATAGATAAAGCTATATTTCCAGGTATACAGGGAGGCCCATTAATGCATGTGATTGCTGCTAAAGCAGAATGCTTTTATGAAGCAATGAGTAATGATTTTAAAACTTATCAAAAATGTGTATTAATGAATATAAAAGAAATGGAGAAGGTATTTAGAGATAATAATTATAAACTAATAAGCGGTGGAACTGATAATCACATTTTATTAATAGATGTATATAAAACATTGCAAATAACTGGTAGTGAAGCACAAGAAGTACTAGAAAATATTAATATAGTTGTTAATAAAAATACAGTTCCGTTTGAGTCTTTAACACCTATTAAAACAAGTGGTATACGAATAGGATCACCTGCAATGACTACTAAAGGTTTTAAAAAAGATGAATTTAAAAGAACTGCAGAAATTATAGTAGAAGCATTAAATAATTATAAGAATAAAAAAAGTAATAAATATTTAAAAAAAGAAGTGTTAAAATTATTAGGAGTGAAATTATGATAATGAATGGTAAAGAATTATCTTCTAAAATAAAAGAAGAATTAAAAAATAAGATAGGCAGTTTAAATAAAAAATTAACTTTATGTGTAATTGAAATTGGTTATAATGAAGCTAGTAAAATTTATATAAATAAAAAAGAAAAAATTGCTAATGAATTGGGAATTAGTTTCAAACATATCAAATTTGATGGCACTGTAAGTGAGAAAGAAATTGAAAATAAGATAATAGAATTAAATGGCGATAAAAACATAACTGGTATAATTATACAACTTCCAATACCAGCTAAATATAATACAAATTATTTAATTAATTTAATTGATTCAAATAAAGATGTAGATGGACTTACAAATATCAACAAAGTAAAACTAATTAATAAAGAGAATGGTTTAATACCTTGTACACCATTAGGTATTCTTGAACTAATAAATTATTATAATATTGAAGTAAAAGGCAAAAATGTTGTAATAGTTGGAAGAAGTGATTTAGTATCTAAGCCATTATTTAACTTACTTTTAAATTTAGATGCAACTGTAACTATATGTCATTCAAAGACTATTAATTTGAAACAGTACACTAAAAATGCAGATATATTAGTAACTGCTACAGGTAAACCGTCTTTAATAAAAGAAAATATGGTTAAAGAGAATGCTGTTATTGTAGATGTAGGAATAACTAAAGTGAATGATAAATTATGTGGTGACGTTGATTATAATAATGTATCAAAAAAAGCATCATATATAACGCCAGTCCCAGGTGGTGTGGGTCCCATGACAGTTATTATGCTTATGAAAAATGTTTTAGAAGCATATAACAAACAAAAAAATTAGTTATACAACTAATTTTTTTATGAGAATATAAATGCAATAACTCCTGAGAACATACTAAGCACCATTACTATAACTAAGGCCCATAAAGCTATTTTCTTTACTCTTTCTTTTGTTTTCTTTTTCATAAATACCTCATAAACATTATATCATATAATTATAAAATTTTAATATAATTAAGTATGAAAAAATTTAAAAATAAAAAAATATTATTTTCATTTATAATATTATTTGTAGTTGGACTAGCTTTTGGAATGTTATTTATAATTTTTATTAGTAATAGTGATTCAACATTGATTAAAAAAGAAATCAATGAATACTTTATACTTATTAAAGATAATCACTCATATTTAAAAGGAATAATAAATAGTTTGAAAACTAATTTATTATATATAACAATAATATGGGGAATTGGATTAATACCTTTTATGTTTTTAATTAATTACTTTATAGTTTTTTATAAAGGCTTTTTAATTGGATTCATGTTTTCATCAATAATAATGATCTATAAATTAAAAGGAATACTTATATCAATATTATTTTTATTTCCTCATGAATATATAAATGTTTTTTTAATTGTTACCTTAAGTGTAATATCACTAAAATTTTCAAGAAAAATGTATTTTAAAATTAAGAATAATAATTTATATAATTTTAACAAACATTATAAGGAGTATTTAAAAATATATGCTTTATTTACTCTATTATCTATTATCAGCACTTTATTTGAAATATTTATTAATTCCTTTTTTATTAAACTTGTGGTATAATTAAGCGCAGAAAGGAGATGATAGCTAATATGAAAGTAGTAGTTGGAATGAGCGGTGGAGTAGATAGTGCAGTTGCAGCTTACCTATTACAAAAAAGAGGTTATGAAGTAATAGGCCTTTTTATGAAAAATTGGGATTCAAATATTAATAATGATCCGGAAGGTATAACTGAAGGTATTTGTCCTCAAGAACAAGATTATATTGATGCCAAAAAGGTTTGTGATATACTTTCAATACCATTATACAGAGTCGATTTTATTAAAGAATATTGGGATAATGTATTTAAATACTTTTTAACTGAATTAGAAAAGGGGAGAACTCCAAATCCTGATATAATGTGTAATAAATACATTAAATTTGATGTTTTTATTAAAGAGGCAAAAAAGTTAGGCGCTGATAAAATTGCTACTGGTCATTATGCAAGAATTATTGATGGTAAAGTATATAAAGGAATAGATTCTAATAAAGATCAAACATACTTTTTATCTCAAGTGTCAAAAGAACAATTTAAAGATATTTTATTTCCTATCGGAGACTACACAAAGGAAGAAGTTAGAAAAATAGCTCGTGAAGCTAATATTCCTGTATCAGATAAAAAAGATTCAACAGGTATATGCTTTATAGGCGAAAGAAATTATCAAAGATTTGTATCAAATTATCTAAAAGGAAAAGAAGGGGACATAGTTGATATAGACACATTAAAAGTAATTGGTAAGCATAATGGACTAATGAATTATACAATAGGTCAAAGAAAAAACGTTGGGCTTTCTGGAGACAAAAAAAGACATTATGTTTGTGGCAAAGATGTTAAAAAGAATATTCTTTACGTAGCTTTTGGTGATGAAAACAAATATTTAATGTCTAATGAAGCAGTTATTGAAAACTTAAATTTTATAAGTGACATTAAACCAACAAAAGCTACTTGTAAATTTAGATATAGATCAAAAGATGTGAACATTAAAATTCAATATGAAGATAATGAATTAATAGTTAAATATTCTAATGAAAAAGCTGTTACTCCTGGACAAGCATGTGTCATATATTATAATGATGAAATGGTAATAGGTGGCATAATAAAAGAAGTTAGAAATAATGGAAAAAAGTTATGGTATTTGTAATTAATTAAAAAAATTATGAAAATTTGTAACTTTTTTTCATCATTTTGTGATAAAATATGTAAGGTTTAAAAGAAAGGAGGGAAGCTCTATGGAATTCAATAACTTTGATGAATTGAAAGAATATATGAAACAAAGAGCGCTAGAAAGAACTAAATTTAAATTAAGATTATCAAGACACAACAAATACGACACAACAAATGAAACTTTAAATGACTTGTATAAAGCTTCATTAAATGAAATTAAAAATGAAATTTTAGATGGTTTTAAGACTGGAACAATTATTGTTCATAAAAAAACTAAAATCAAACTATTATAACTAAAAAAGCAAAAATAAATATTTAAAAATTATTAAGTAAGTATTTTTGCTTTTTTTATTTGCTTTTTACTTGACATTTATAATGTAAACATTATACAATTAAATTGTAAGATAGTAGGAGGAAATAATAATGACTTATTTAAATGAATTGTTGCAAGAACTTGGCATTTCCAAAGTTAAATTAGCTAAATATTTAGGAGTTTCTAGACAAATGATATATAATTATCTTGAATTAGAAAGTTTGAATAAATGGCCAAAAGAAAAGAAAATTTTATTATTCAAATTATTAAATATTGATGATGGAAATGAAGAAACTTTGAAAAATATTAAAGTTAATGCTGAATACTTGGAACAAATAGAAACACGATTGTATCAAAATATTAAAGAAGATAACGATACAGAACAATACTTTAACTTAAAAGGACTTTCAAAAGAAGAAAAAAATTTACTTAATGATATAATATTTTTACTCAGAGAAAAATTTACTGACGAAAAAAAGGGTAGGGACACATATTACACTTTCCTATACTTATATCATGCATTACAATCAATGGATAATGTTCCAGAAATTAAATATATTTTAGCTTATTTTTCAAAGAAAAATGGATTCACAAATCCAATGGAATTTAAGCTTGATGAAACTAAACAATTTATATTAGAAAGTATAATTTTTACTGCATTTAATTTATATAATGATGGAGGCGCTACTAAAAGCAAATTAGTAGAATCTCATAATAGATTTGTTCAAGAAATTAATGCAGAAAAAGAAGAAACATTAACTAGAACTCAACAATTAAATACATTAAAAATTCAAGCATTAAAAGAATTAGGATATACTGATATAACTAAAGAAAATGCTACAGAAGTATTTACTAAAATAGCTGAAATTCAATCAAGAAGACCATAAATTAGTCTTCCTTTAAATAATTTATTTATTTCGTATAATATATATTATGTTAACTTCTATAATACAAAATGATTTATAATCATTAATAAGACCCCTACTATCATACCTAATATAATATATTTATTCTTTTTATACTTAAGTGCTTCTGGTAATAATTCATTAATTGATAATGTTATCATAATTCCTGCAACTAATATTAATACAACTGCTAATGATAAATCAGTAATATATTCTTTAAATAGTATATATGTTAAAACTGCTCCAAGTGGTTCAGCAAATCCAGATATTAATGAGTATGCTACTCCCCTTTTTTTTGATCCTGTAGAGTAGTAAATAGGAACTGAAATTGATATTCCTTCTGGTATATTGTGCATCATAATAGCTATACCTAAATTAATTCCAAGAGATATGTCTTTATATGATGACATAAATGTAGCAATTCCTTCTGGAAAATTATGTAACAATAGGGCAAGCATACTTAATATCCCTACTCTATATAAACTTTTATTTGATGTAGTAGAATTATCATGTTTTTTAATTAATTTATTTATAATATTTACTAATAATATTCCAACTAAAAAAATAATACATGATATAATAAATCCTCTTAATATTCCAAAAAATCTTATAAATTGAAATGTAGAATCTGGTATTAATTCAATTATAGAAATACTTATCATTACACTAAGAGAAAAACTTAGACAAAAAGAAATAAACTCCTCTACTCTTTTAAATTTTAAATATACTATAAGTCCACCAATAACTGTAGAAAACCCAGCTATTGTGGATATTAATAATGGTATTAAAATATTCATACCAAATTATATAAAAATGTATTCATTTTATTACAATATTTATTAGCCAATTATTGCCATATAATTTCAATTATCTCATACATTTATTAATTATTTTAGTGAATAATAAAAATAGGTGGTGATAAAAGATGGCTAATAGAACTAATTCAAGAACAAATTCTAGAAGTAACTCTAGAAAATCTAATTCTAGAAGTAACAAAAGAACAAATAAACAAGAATCTAGAAATTGTAATAGAAAATAGTTTTAAGGCATACAAAAAGAAGAGATTACTACTCTTCTTTTTTAATTTCATTGTAGAAAGATTTACCATATTGTAATGGATTACTAATACCAAAATTTTCAAGTATTGTAGCACTTACATCTGCGAATGAATCTCTATCCCCTATTCTTCTAGAATTGATAATTGATGGACTAAATACTACAAGTGGTGTATTTTCTCTTGTATGATCAGTCCCTTTAAATGTAGGATCATTTCCATGATCTGAAGTGAATATTGCTAAATCAGTTGCCTTTAAATTCTTTAAGAATATTGGCAAATAATAATTAAATTCTTCTAATGCTTTCAAATAATTATCTTTGTCTCTTCTATGTCCATATTTTGAATCAAAATCATTTAAATTAACAAAACATAATCCGTTAAAACTACCTTTAGAAAAATCAATTAATTTCATTAAACCATCTAAATTATTCTTTGTTTTAATTGAACTGCTAATACTTTTGCCATTAAATAAATCTGATATTTTACCTATTCCAATAGTTTGTAGATTATTCTTAGCTAGTAGATCTAAAGTATTTAAAGGTGGAGTTACTGTATAATCGTGTCTATTGGGCGTCCTTGTATAAGCTCCGTTTTCATAAATGTAAGGTCTTGCTATTACTCTGCCAATATTATAAGGTGAAACACTTACTATATCTCGCATTTTATTGCAAATGTCATATAATTCTTCTAATGGTATTACTTTTTCATCAGCAGCTATTTGTAAAACTGAATCAGCTGAAGTATAAACAATTAAAGATCCTGTTTTTCTTTGCATTTCTCCTAATTCTTTTATTATTTCAGTACCGGATGCAACTACATTTCCAATAACATCTCTTCCTGAAACTTCTTTTATTTTAGTTATTAATTCTAATGGAAAACCATTAGGATAAGTTTTAAATGGAGTGTTTAATATAATTCCCATAAGTTCATAATGACCATTTAATGAATCTTTTCCTAATCCTTTAGGTTTTAATTTGGAATATATAGAATATTTAGTCTCATTATTATGACCTACAAGATTTAAAAAACCTAGCTTTTCCATAGTATTTAAATTATAATTAACCCCATCTGTTATATGTTTTAATGTATTAGAGCCAGTATCACCAAATTTATCAGAATCTTCTGTAGAACCTACTCCAAACCCATCTAAAACTACTAAAAAAATTCTTTTATACATAATTATTCCTCCTTATTTGCTCTTGTCATATTTTCAAAATAACTTTTTTTAACAAAATCATTTGATAGATGTGTATAAATTTCAGTTGTTGTAATGTTTTCATGTCCTAGAAGCAATTGAACACTTCTTATATCTGCTCCATTTTCAATCATATGAGTTGCAAAGCTATGTCTTAATATATGAGGTGATACTTCTTTTTTTATGCCTTTATTTAAGGCTTCTTTTTTTATTATTTTTAAAAATGCTATTCTACTCAAATGATTCCCATGATTATTTAAAAATAAATAATTATTAATTTTTTTATTTTTTGGAAATAATAAATTTCTATATTTCTCTATATATATCTTTAAATACTTCAAAGCTATATCACTAATTGGAAGTATTCTTTCTTTAGAACCTTTACCTTTTATCAATACCTTACAATTATAGAAATCTATATCACCTACTTCTAATGATAAAATTTCACTAACTCTACAACCGGTTGCATACATAAGTTCAAACATTGCCTTGTTCCTATAATCAAACTTACTATTAAGATTAATACTTAAAAGTTTATCTATTTCTTCAATTGTTAAATATTTAGGTAATTTTTTAGGACTTTTTCTTGATGAAAAGTATTCCATTGGATTTTTATCTATATAATCTTTTCTTTTAATAAATTTATAGAATTCATTTAATACTGTTATTTCATGATTAATTGATGAAGTTGAATGAGTATTATTTAAATAAGCAATGTAGTTTTCTATATTTTTTCTATCAACTGTAGCTAAATCTTTTTTAATAAACCTATTAAATAGTTTTAACGAATTATAATAACTTTCAATAGTATTGTCACTTAATTTTTTAGTAAGTGTTATATATGTTATATATTCATCTATTTTATCCATATACTAATTATCTCACATTTTATAAATTATAACAATTATTTATACATTAAGATTTACAAAAAAAAATAATGTGTTATAATATTTAAGAATCTTTTTTAGGAGGCAAGAATGGAAAAAAATGAATTATATGTAGCAGTAATGTATGCTAAAAATGATAATATAAATAAAATTATTCGCATGTTTTTAGTGTTTCCTATAAAAGAATGTGGTTTATTAAAAGAACATATAATTGGTTTTAAAGAAGCTGTAACTAGTATACAACTTATTAAAAAAGGTAAAGATATTGATAATAAACAAATAGTATGGGAAGTAAATAAAAAAGCTATTGATATGTTACCAGAAGATGTAATAATTAATTATGTTAATATAAGTAATGATGAAATGAAGCATATTATTGAAGAAGCTAAAAATATGGCAAAAGAAATTAGTGAGACAAGAATAAAAAAAAGAATAAAATGATTCTTTTTTTTATTCTATTTTTATTCTTTTATGTTCACTATTTAAACTTTCAAGATTTTTGCTATAATTATGTATTAATTTAGCCCAATATTCAGGAGTTGTTCCGAAAGAAATATTAGGATTATTATCAATTGATTCAATTACACTAGTATCAGCTATATATCTAATTGCATCTGTCACTGTTAAACCATATTTTTCAACTAATGCACACGCTATATCACAAATCATATTTAATTTTATATATGTCATATTATTATCCATTATAATACCTCTTTTCAAAAATATATTCTATTATAATAAAGATTTAAAGTCAAATAATTATATGGTAAAATATTTATAGGAGTTGTTATGGAATTGTTGCAAAATAAATTAAGGCCTAATAAACTAAACAATGTTATTGGTCAGACTCATTTAATTGGTGATAATAAAATACTATCAAATTTAGTTAAAAATAAAAAAGTATTTAATATGATTTTATATGGAAAAAGTGGTATTGGTAAAACAACTATAGCACTTGCAATTATAAATGAACTTGGAATGAATTATAGAATATTAAACGCAACAATAAATTCTAAAAAGGATTTTGATATAGTATTTGAAGAAGCTAAAATGTATGATGGATTAATACTTGTAATAGATGAAATACATAGAATGAATAAAGATAAACAAGATTTATTATTATCATATTTAGAGAGTGGAATAATAACTTTGATAGGTCTTACCTCTTCTAATCCATATCATTCTATAAATCCCGCTATTAGAAGTAGGTGTCAAATACTAGAACTTAAACCCATTTCTAACGATGATATTATTAAAGCTATTAAAAATATTAAAAAAGTATTAACAGATTTAAAGATTGATAAAAAAACTATTGAATACATTGCATCCCTTTCAAATGGAGACTTAAGATATGCATATAATTTAATAGAATTTTGTTATTACAGCTTTGGGCCTACTTTTAATGTAAAAAACATTGAAGAAATAAATACAAAATCTAATTTAAAAAGCGATAAAAATGAAGATGAATATTATAATTCTATAAGTGCATTTCAAAAAAGTATACGAGGTTCTGATGTTAATGCCTCCCTACACTATTTAGCAAGACTAATTGAAGCTGGAGATTATGATATTATTTATAGAAGACTACTTGCTATTTGTTATGAAGATATAGGCCTTGCGAATCCATCAATGGGACCAAAAGTGGTTGCCGCAATAGAAGCATCTGAAAGAATTGGATATCCAGAGTTAATTTTGCCACTTTCTAACGTTGTTATAGATATGGCATTATCTCCTAAAAGTAATTCAGCATATTTAGCAATTCATAATGCTATGAATAGATTGAATGAAGGTAATATTGATCCAGTACCTAATAATATTTCATCTCACCCTATTAATTATGTATATCCTCATGATTATCCTCCATATTATTATGTAAAACAGCAATATTTACCTAAAAATATTGAAAATGATGTATATTATAAACCAAAGAATAATAAATATGAAACAGAATTAAATAAATACAATCAAATTAGAAAAGAAAGCATAAATAAAAATAAGAATTAATTAAAATTCTTATTTTTTAATGTATCATCAATTATATAATTGGTTATTAATAGTCCTGCAACTGCTGGTACATAGCAAATAGATCCTAATCCTTCTTTATTTTTTACTGTTTCTGTAGAAGTTATTACATGTATTTTTTTCATTTCTGGTTCAGTAAATTCTTTTCTTATTTTTTTAGCGAGTGGATCATAAGAGGTTTTATTTAAAGTAGTAATTGTCAATTTTCCTGCATCTAATTTATTGGCAGTTCCCATTGATGAAACTAATTTTATTTTTCTATTTAAACATTCTTTCATTAATAATATCTTAATTTTTACTGTATCACAGGCATCAACTATATAATCATAATTATCCATAAATAATAAATACATATTCTTTTCATTAATAAAAGTATTTATTATATTTACATTAGCATTTTTATTAATCAATTTAATTCTTTTTTTAAATTCTCTTGTTTTATATTTATTTAAATTTTTAGAAGTAGATATTATTTGTCTATTTAAATTACTAGATTTAATTAAATCTCCATCAACTAAAGTTATATTTTCTACTCCACATCTTATTAAAGATTCAACAGTATATCCCCCTACTCCTCCAAGGCCTAAAACAAGTATTTTTAATTTTTTAATTCTATTTATGCCTTCATTTCCAATAAGTAATTTTAATCTATCTAAATTCATATTTTCCTTTCAAAAAAAAGCCCAAGGATACGAATGCTAACAATAATAAAACTCGGTTTCCGAGGTGGACATCACATAACTACTTTTAGGATCCTATAATTAAATAGTATTCAACACCAGTAGTTAATTAGATTTCCAATCATTTATTATGTTGGTTTATTTGAGGTCAGCTATCATTATTCTTAGGTATCTTAATTATAACATACTTCTATGTTATATGTCCAATCCTTTTTTTAGTCTTAATATTTTATCCTCATAATTATCATAATAAGTAGATGCAATTCTATCTTTATTTATATATATACCATTTACTATATCATTTATTATATCAGTTTTATTTCCGTCAATTCCTTTAATTAATGATTTATCATAATCTATAGAAAGATTATCTAAGTCAAATATGATTTCCGCTATATAATTTTTATCTTTATAATTCATATCTATTTTTAATATCATATTATCTAATTTACTGTATATATTACCATTATAATCACTCATTATTGAATAATGTTGATTGCTAAACATGATATTACTTTTAGAAAGATTAAAGCAATCCATAAAATGCAAAAATTTTTCAATAAAATCAAAATACTTTTTTGCAAATGATTTGTCTAAATCAATTTCATTATTTTTAAGATAATATTGATGATCATCAATTGATACATAAGACTTAATATCACCATTATTTTTAACAATATTTAAATAACAAAATTCATTATTAACTATAGTAGGTTCATAAATTAATAATGTAGATTCTTTTTCAGAATCATATTCAGAATAATCCCAATATTGAAATGACTTTCCTAAATTGAATTTTGGAAGATTATTATAATCGTTTAAAAAAGATTTATACATTTTTCCAAAAGAATATAAAAGGTTATATAAAGAAACACTGTCATCTAAATTTGGATGTTCAAGAGGTGTATTTTGATATCTTAAAATATATGAATCCTTAACAGAAAGTGTTGAAAAAAGATTTAAATAATTAATGCAATCTTTTAAATTATCCATAAGCCCCCATTAAAAATTAATATTCGCAATTATTAGGTGTTCTTGGATATGGTATTACATCTCTAATATTATCTACACCAGTTAGATATATAAGTAATCTTTCAAATCCCATTCCAAATCCAGAATGAACGCATCCACCATATTTTCTTAAATTTAAGTACCAATCCATATTTGAATAATCCATTCCTAATTCATTCATTCTATTAACTAATTTATCATAGTTTTCTTCTCTTTGAGAACCACCACATAATTCTCCAGCACCAGGTACTTC
>JAEEGL013985283.1_pt1 | contig 23390 bp, 23 predicted proteins | sample 9134231 | NCBI WGS metagenome assembly JAEEGL01 (sample SAMN16246548, study PRJNA631951) | gut metagenome | biome: gut microbiome; feature: rumen; material: fiber-attached | host: Bos | place: Iran: Karaj | collected 2018-10
AGAGTCGCGAGGCGGCGCCCTGGTATCAGCACGAGGAAATAGGATACAACTACCGTTTGAGCAACATAGTTGCGGGTATGGTTAGAGGAAACCTAAGGTATCTCAGTGATCATATAGCGCAAAAAAAAGCAATATATGAAAGATACAAAGAGGGCTTTAAAGATTTGCCCATTACCATGATGCCGATCACGGACGGCTGTGTTCCGAATTACTGGCTCAGCTGCGCGATCATAAACGAAGACGTCATGTGCCGTCAGGTGAGAGGGGAAAAGGACGCTCTTTTCCTCCCGGAACACGGGAAGTCCTGCCCGACGGAAATCCTTGAAACTCTTGCAAGTTTCAACGCTGAAGGCAGACCAATTTGGAAGCCCATGCACTTGCAGCCGGTGTACAGGATGAATCCGTTTGTGACGGTTGAAGGCAATGGTAGAGGACGCACAAATGCTTATATAAAGGGCTCTGGAATCGATGTAGGAGCTGATATTTTCAGGCGCGGGCTCTGCTTACCGAGTGATAACAAGATGACGCCGGAGCAGCAGGAGAGAATCATAGGTATTGTGCGTAAGTGCTTCATGTGATCTGAAAAAAGTTAGTTCAGAAAGGGCAGGCATCAATCAGGCTGGTTGACTCGTGTCTGCTGCGCCTGAATTATGCAATAACGGAAATTGAGGAACATATATGATAATAGTTTGGATTATCCTGTGTATTATCGCGATTGCTTTTGCTGTTGGCTTGACTGCCGTTATAGCAGATGCCATCGGAAAGAAGGAAAGTAAACATAAGCCATACGGTCCGTATGAGCGGTTTGTGAAGCGGGGATTAGACGCCTTCCTTGCTACCGGAGCATTGATTGTTTTAAGTCCCGTGATACTGGTAACTGCTATATTGGTTCGTGTGAAACTCGGTTCACCGATACTTTTCAAACAAGAAAGGCCGGGCAGGGACGGAGAAATATTCAAACTCTATAAATTTCGTACAATGACCGAAGCAAAAGATGAAAAAGGAGAGTTACTTCCCGATGATCAACGACTCCCAGCGTTCGGACAGAAACTAAGGTCAACTTCTCTTGACGAGCTGCCGGAGCTGATAAATATGATTAAAGGCGATATGGCAGTTGTTGGACCTCGTCCTTTGCTGGTTCGCTATCTTCCACGATACAACGCACACCAAGCTCGTCGGCACGAGGTCAGACCTGGTTTTACAGGACTTGCGCAAGTCCATGGTCGAAATGCAATAAGCTGGGAAGAGAAGTTTGATTGGGATGTCAAGTATGTTGACCATATCACTTTTGCTGGTGATGTGAAGATTATCCTGGATACGGTTAAAACAGTTCTTAAACGTGAAGGTATCAGCGGCGGCGAATCGGTCACAATGACCGAGTTTATGGGGAGCGACAACTCTGCAGAGGTGCTGAAAAGTGAATAAATTGATCATTATCGGCGCTTCCGGTCATGGAAAGGTAGTCGCCGATATCGTTGCATTAAATGGATATACAGACATTGTCTTTTTAGACAACGATCCTGAAATAAAAACCTGCGCAGGGTATCCGGTTCTTGGCCCGGATACGATGACTTCAAAACTTGATGGCGATGTGTTTATCGCTGTTGGGAAGGCTGAAACCAGAAAGAAATTGATGGAGAGGGACGCAAATCGTAACTTTCCAGTTCTCATTCATCCAAGTGCCGTGGTAGCTGATAGCGCTGAAGTTGGTGTCGGCTCTGTAGTTATGGCTGGAGCTGTGATTAACCCCGGAGCACAAATTGGAAAAGGCTGCATTATCAACACTAGCTCATCTGTAGACCACGATTGTGTGGTAGGGGATTATGTTCATATCTCTGTTGGTGCACATCTGTCTGGAACGGTTGTAGTTGGAGAAGGAACCTGGATAGGCACAGGAGCAATAGTGAGTAACAACATCAGTATCTGCGGAGGATGCATGATTGGTGCAGGGGCCGTGGTTATTAAGGATATAAATGAACCTGGTACATATGTTGGAGTACCGGCAACACAAATATAATGAATGGTGGTTTCCAATGACTAAAATATGCTATATAACAACGGTTTCCTTGACGTTAGATATGTTTGTCTTGGAGTCCGCAAAATACATACATGACCACACGGCTTGGGATATTACATTTGTCTGTAATGATGATGAGTCGTTTAAGAAGCGTTTGCCGGATTATATCCATTTTTACCCTATTAAGATGGAACGGGGAATCAGCCTTGCCGGTGTAAAAGCAATGCTGGAGATGAAGAAATTCTTTCAGAAACAGAAGTTTGATCTCATCCAGTATTCTACGCCTAACGCTTCACTATATGCGTCTATGGCCGGTATATTTGCAAAGATTCCTGTAAGGCTGTATTGTCAGTGGGGGATGGCGTACGTCGGCTTTACAGGTGTTAAGAGGAAGATATTTAAGACCGTAGAAAAGACTGTTTGCAGACTGTCGACATGGATCGAACCTGACAGTAACAGTAATCTTAAGTTTTCTCATGAGGAAGGACTATATTCTGAGAAAGTAGGCTCAGTCATCGGCAAGGGCAGCGCCTGTGGTGTAAATTTAAACAAATTTGATGCTACAAAGAAAGAGGAATATAGGAAACAAATACGGGAGAAGTTTGGAGTTCCAACGGACACATTCGTGTTTGGTTATGTGGGTAGAATCACACGTGACAAAGGTGTAAATGAGTTATTAGAAGCCGCGAGGAATATCATCAGAAAGAATGAAAATGTTTATCTTATGATGGTCGGTCCTGAGGAAGTAGATGATACAGTGAATCAGGAATTGTACGATTGGTCAAAGAGCAGCGCCCAAATAAAATATGTTGGATTTACAAGGGTGGTAGAGCAATTCATGGCAGCGATGGATTGCTATGTCCTGCCGAGCTACAGAGAAGGCTTTGGAATGTCTGTTGTTGAGGCAGAGGCTATGGCAGTGCCTGTTATTATCACGAATATCCCTGGCCCCGTGGATGGAATGATTAAGGATGTTACGGGGCTAGTAGTTGAGAAAAAAGATGTACCGGGACTTGAAAAGGCAATGCAAAAAATGATGAATTCCGATACTGCGTTCTATGGTAAGAATGGTCTCGATCTTGTGCAGAATGGATTTGAACAGCAGAAACTCTTTTCGTTGATACTTGCAGATAGAAAAAAACTGTTGGGTCTTAAATAGGTGAGCACATGAAGGCATTGTTTTGTTATGATGGTCCGTTATATAAAGATACTGAAGGAAATTATTATGATAGCATTTTGAATGATCAAATGTTTGAACGGTATTTTAAAGTCGCTTCCAAACTTGAGATCATTATCCGAACTCGATCTATAGACGCTAAGTCAGGCACAAAAAAGATGGGGAAACTGTCCAATCCGAACATATCGGTTGTCGAATGTCCTAACCTCTCATCGATAAGTGGATTAATAAGAGGGCAGGCAGAGGTAAAACAAATTTTAGATGAATACGTAAGAAAAGCTGATATCGCATTCATCAGATTACCGAGTGTCATTGGAACATTGGCTGTTGATGCTTGCAGGAAGCAAAAGAAGAAGTATCTGATTGAAGTAGTTGGATGTCCTTGGGACTCGTACTGGAACTACAGCTTAAAAGGAAAACTCGTAGCTCCAGTTGCGATGCTTTCTATGAAGAGAAGGATAGCTTCCGCACCTTATGTTTTGTATGTAACCAATCAATTTCTACAGGGCCGCTACCCAACAAAAGGTAAACAGATTAATTGTTCTAATGTGGAACTCGCACCCATGAATGAAGAGATTTTGAAGATGCGAGAAGAGCACATAAAGAAGCATGAAGCTAAGGATAAATATATTATTGGGACTGCTGCTGGACTGGATGTTCTATACAAAGGCCAGCAGTATGTAATACAAGCATTAGCTGAATTAAAAAAAGCGGGCACAACAAATATCGAATATCAGCTTATCGGAGGAGGAACCGGGGAATACTTGGCAAAGGTTGCTGAGGAATCAGGCGTGAGAGATCAGGTTAATGTCATCGGACAGATTCCACACGATCAAGTGTTTACCTGGTTTGATGAACTAGATGCCTATATCCAGCCCAGCAGACAGGAAGGTCTCCCCAGGTCTGTTATTGAAGCAATGAGCCGCGGAGTTCCATGCGTAGGTGCTAGAACCGCAGGTATCCCTGAACTTTTAGAATCTAAATTTGTTTTCTCGAATGGACAGTCAGAAGTTCAAGAAATTGCCAACCTGATAAAACAGCTAATGAGTGATAAGGAATTGCAACAGACACAGGCAAGAAGAAACTACGAGGAAGCAAAGCAATACCAAAGAGAGATATTGGTTGAAAGAAGAACCAAATTCTTTGAGTCCTGCGTAAGAGGTGAATAGATATGGGGGCAATGGCTGGAATATGCCGAGTGATTGGTAATAGCCTTAAATTTAGTATATTGAAAATATCCGGCAGAGACATCTCATGTAAGGGAATGTGTACATCCCGGTTGGATAATGAATATAGAGTGTCGAAGGATGGAAAGCTACATGTGGGATACCACTTTTCATCACTGAGAAGATGCCGATTTTTGGTCTCTGGTGGGGAACTAACTATCGGAGATAATGTTGGCTTGAACACAAACTGTATTGTTGCCTGTCATGAGAAGATTGTTATCGGTAACGACGTAGAGTTCGGACCTAATGTATGCGTGTACGATCATGATCATGATTTTCGTGCTGAAGGGGGCTTGAAAGCAGCCAAATTCATAACAGCACCCGTAGAGATTGGTGATGGTACATGGGTTGGTGCGAATACTATTATTTTGCGTGGAGCGAAAATAGGTAAGGAATGTGTTATAGGGGCTGGATGTATTGTTTCAGGATTGATACCAGATGGCTCGATACTAACTCAGAAGAGAGAAGATACTATAAAGCCTATTGGCAGGTGAGAGGGTAGAAATGGATCCAGTTCGTGTTCTTCAAGTTGTCGCTGAATTAGGGATGGGCGGCATACAGAGTTTCCTGATGAATGTGTATCGTAATATTGACAGAGAGCAAATCCAGTTTGATTTTCTGCTCAATATGGATAATAAAGGCGTGTTCGAGGATGAGATAGAGAAGATGGGAGGACATATTTACAGAGTAACTTCCAGAAATATCTCTTTCGCAAAGAATAAAAAAGATCTCGAACAATTCTTTCAAGAACACACTGAGTACAAATGCATTCACTGCCATTTTAGCAATTTGTCATATTTAATGCCGTTAAAAATTGCCGCAAAATATAATGTTCCGACCAGAATTATACACAGCCACAGTACCCACTTGCCCAGTAATCCGATTCATAAGATTATCCATGAGTATAATCGCAATAGGCTTGATGCGGTTGCAACAGATTTTTATGCATGTTCAGATTTGGCTGGAAAATGGTTGTTTGAGGGTACGAATGGGTTCAGCCGAGAAGTCATAATAAACAATGGCATTCAAACAGGTAAGTACGTATTCAATGAACAAGTCAGAACAAAATACAGGAAAGAACTCGGCATCCAGGATAACATTGTAATTGGTAATGTTGGTCGTCTATGCGAGCCCAAAAATCATCCATTTCTTTTGGGTGTGTTCTCAGAGTTGAGGAAAATGCATTCAAATGCAGTTCTGGTTCTGGTAGGTGATGGTCCAGACAAGGATGCTGTTGAGCAGAAAGTTAGAGAACTTGGAATAGAAACCTCGGTAAAAATGCTTGGCATGAGAAAAGATGTACCCGAAATACTGCAAGCGTTTGACTGCTTTCTGATGCCATCAAAATGGGAAGGATTTCCTGTTGCTCTTCTGGAGGCAGAAGCTGCAGGTTTGCCAGCTTATGTATCCGATACAGTAACAACCCAAGCACAAATCAATCATAATGTTAATTATCTTTCTCTTGATCTTGGAGCCAACAAATGGGCTGAAATTATGCATGAACAGATGAGCAAGTGGACTCGTATTGGAAATGCAGAAGGTATTGTTGAAGCAGGGTTTGATATAGATAGTACGGTCAAATACCTGACAGCTAAATATATAGGAGCATCAACGGATGAGAAGAATACCAGTGTCAAAATTTAATATGATTGTGGTGCTGTTATTATGCAGCATAGTCGATTTCTTTTTGACAATACATTTTGTGAATGGAGTTAGGAGTTATACTTCTCAGGAAATTACTTTTATTTCATGGATTGCAATAATAGAGCTGGTTATCGTCATGATTTGTTGGCGGAAGATGACAAATGAAATTTTATCCCCATTTGTGATGGTGATTTTAGCCTCAATTCTGTTTGGTATGGGGCAGATATTTGGCTGGGCTTTCAAGCTGGATATGGACTATCTTGACTTACAGACATATATACCTGCCATTGGGATGCATTATGTGGGTGACAGCTTGATCTACTCACTAGATGGGATATTATTATTTATTCTCGGAGGTGCAATCTCATATACCGGTAAGAACAGGGCTTCCATTAATCTGGAAGACACAGAGAAAAATGAGATCGATAAAAATGCAATTAAGACGGTCTCAACATTGTTGCTTATTGTTTCTATCCCAGCTTTTATAGTTAATATTTGGAACGTGCTTCCTGCCGTTCTTACCGGCGGTTATTCTGAATTATATACTGAGTTAAACTCTTATTCCCAAGTGGGACAATTTATACCTCTCCTTGCAGGTTGGTTGCCGATTGCATTACTGATGAAATACGCATTGTACAATACAACAAGGAAAGATTACAGTAATGCTGCTGTGATTGGTATCGGTGTTTATATTGTCATCAATCTGTTTTTGGGAGCAAGAAGCGGTGCTGTAATGCTTGCTCTCGCATTTATCATTACAAAACAGTATCTCGGTACACCATTCACCAAGAACAAAGTAATTCCTGTTGGAATAGCCGGATATTTTGGAATGGGGATTTTAAATGCAGTTAAGAATGTCCGATTATTAGCTAACAGAAATTTGATGAGTGTGCTTGGTGCATTCTCTCTGTCATCTGTTATTGGGTCGTTTTTGGGCGAACTTGGATGGAGCATGTCATCGCTCTCTTGGACGATGCGCCTCTTGGACAATGGCTCATATTATAGACACGGAGAGTCCTATCTCTATGCTTTCACGGCCATTATTCCTAATTTGGGCTTTTGGGCAGAACACCCCGCTGTTAAAGCAAATCTTGGTCATTGGATGCAATCTTCCTTGGGACGCACAACCGGATTGGGATACACATTTATAGCCGAAACCTATGCCAATTTTGCATGGGGAGGGCTGATAATGATGTTTATCTTTGGATTCATAATTGGAAAGATTATGATTTCGGTGACACGGGACACGGCAAAATACAATTATAAAGCGACTCTAATATTAGTGATGATAATCAGTGTCCTACTTAAATCATTTGTCCGCTCCTCATTTAGTGCCATCATGAGGCAATTGGTTTTTACAGTCATATTAATAACTGTACTGATCGATTTAGTTAGTAAATCATATCAGCGGAGAAAGCAAGGGAGTATTAAAGCGTGAAAGTTGGTATATTAACATGGTATAAGGCAATCAATCATGGTGCGGTATTACAGACTTATGCATCTTCAGAACTGCTAAAGAACATGAAGGCTACACCTGTTGTCCTTGACTATAATTGGGTTATTACGGATGAGGCCGATAAGAAAGCGAGAATACTTCGCAGATTAAAAAAGTTATCGCCTTCGAAGGTGGTATGGTATTTAAACGTTAAAAAACTATTTGCCATTAAAAGCGCCAACTTTCAAATGTTTATCGATAAACAACTCAATGTTGGGAAAGATTATTCAAAAGAGAAGGATCTTAATGCTGTTTATATAGGGAGCGACATGGTTTTTGATATTACGGAAGGATATAATCCATATATGCATGGTGAAGGAGTCAATTCGCCTTATATCTTTTCTTATGCTGCTAGCTTTGGTTATACATCTTCTGAACTCCTGAGAGCATCCGGACATTATGAAGATATTAAGCATAACCTCTCAAAGCTAAAGGCTATCGGATACAGAGATGAAAAGACACGGAGTCTGTGTGAGAAGATTGGTATCGATGTTCCAATGATGGAAACAATCGATCCAGTCCTTTGCTATGGTTTTGAGCACGAAGCAGAATCGTGGGACACGGGGAAATGGTCAAATCAGAAGTACATCTTGATTTATGCATATGATTCCACTATGAATGACAAGGATACAGTACGCGCCATAAAGAAATACGCAAAAGACAATAACCTAAAAGTTGTGTCATGTGGTTATTACCATAAGTGGTGCGATGAATGCATTCCGGCTGCACCGGACGAGTTCTTGGAGATGTTTAAGCACGCAGCTTGTATTATTACTGACACTTTTCATGGAACGGTCTTTTCCTTGATACTACACAAGAAGTTTACATCCATAATACGAGAGAATGGTTTTAAAGTAAGGTATCTATTAGAATGTAGCGGCTTGCAGAATCGTATTGCTTCATCGGCAAGTGACATAGCTGCTATTGTCAGTAAGATTCCAGATTTTTCAACCTTCGATCAATGGGTTGAAGAAGCAAGAAAAAAATCACGAGGGTTTATACAGGAGAATCTTCAACGAGCAGCGAGGTAGTTAGATGAGGCCATTATTTATAACTATTGACACAGAAGGAGATGCCCTTTGGGATAATCCCACGGAAATTAAGACAGAAAATGTTCTGTGGATTCCGAGGTTTCAAGAGCTTTGCGAGAAATATGGTTTTATCCCAACATGGCTGACAGACTATGAAATTATAAGTGATCCACGCTATGTAGAATATATAAAAGATAAATTTGACCTCGGTTTATGTGAGGTTGGCATTCATATACACGCAAGAAACAACCCTCCAATTGTGAAGCTGCCAAATGAAAAGGAAATCGGTGCTGCGTACCTAATTGAGTACCCGCAGGATGTAATGCGGGAGAAGATACTTTATTTAAAGGATCTCCTTGAGAGCAGCCTGCAGCATGAAATCATCACGCACAGAGCCGGCAGATGGACCATGAATGAGCGGTATATAGAAATGCTTGCAGAAGCAGGTATTAAATATGATTGTTCTGTAACTCCCGGAATCGACTGGAGTTCAGGTGAGGGAATTACACCTGGAAGCAAGGGAAGCAATTATTCTCAGAATAAGAGAGAGAGGTTTACACTGTATTCTGGAAAACTCGGGAGAATAATTGAATACCCAATGACTATTGTTGACTGTGGAAAATTTATCCCACCATCAACGTTATCTGGAAGGAATATTCTAAAAGCGGGATATCATTTTGCGAAAAAGACAAAGCTTTGGATTCGACCGAATATCGATAATTTGAATGAGATGAAGTATGCATTGGATCAAGTTATCAAGGCCAATGAAGAATATGCCGAGTTTATGATTCATTCTTCAGAGTTGATGCCAGGCGGTGGCCCTCAACATTCAAGCGAAGCGGAAATTGAGAAAATGTTTGAAACGATTGAGAAATTCTTTGTGTATGCGATAGAAAGGCAATTTCAAGGTTCCACTTTTGATATTTTCGAACGAACGCATCACAAAGAATGAACTTGTTGGAGGCAGGATGAAAACAATAACGTATCGAAAACACGGTCTGAGGATTACAGATGTCTGGTTTCCTGATAATTCTTGGAAGTCTATAAAAACGGATATTCTTCGCATTCACGGAATTGAAGATGCTACGGGAATACCAAAGGAATGCATATCGTTGCAGCATACATTGGTCACAGATTTGCGACAGAGCGAAGAAGAACTGCACAATAGTATCACCAGCAAAAACTTCAAGTACGAGATAAGACGCTGCGAAAAAGACGGAGTTGAAATTAGATATTATACAAGCACGGATCTTAAAAGTGAAGCTGTCCTGCTAGAAGAGTTTAAACAATGCTACGATAAGATGTTTGAGGATAAAGGGAAGAACGTATCTCTGAACTTAAACGCGCTGCGTAGATACATCTTAGCAGATGCGATGACTATGAGCGTGGTTTACTATAATAACCAGCCCATTGTATTTCATAGCTATGTTCAATCTGTAGACTCTGTGAGATTCTTTCATTCATGTTCAACATTTCGTGAAGAGAAGGAACTGGCTCAGCTAATCGGAAGGGCGAATAAAAGGCTGCACTGGGAAGATTGGCTTCACTTCAAAGCTATAGGAATTCAGTTTTATGATTGGGGCGGAGTGTTTGCCTTTGATTCGGAAGATGGTATAGATAAGTTTAAGAGAACGTTTGGCGGGAAGCCAACAGACTATTTCAATGTAGATATGCCTATTAGCGCATTTGGCAAATTAGCCAAAAACCTCTGGGGGGGGAGCAGTAGTTGTGAAATATTGACTTTCGACTACGATGAAAGTGGCATTACTCCCTGTTGGGAGGTTGCCGCATGAGTGGGCGGAAGTTTGATAATAGAGTCATTGTTCTTGGCGGCGATCATCACAACACATTGGCAGCAATTCGCTGCTTTGGAAAATATAGCTACGATATGAAGGTAGGAATCTTAGCGTTTGATGGTAGCAATCATTGCAGAGTTGCCGGATCCAAGTATGCGCTAAATTCTTGCACAGTTCTTAGAGATGAGACTAAAACACACGAGTGGCTTTTAAATGAAGGAAAGAAATTATCAGAAAAAGGCTTCATCATTCCATGTTCTGATATGGCTGCCTTTATAATAGATAAGTATTATAATGCTCTTGATCAATTTTATTTTGTCCCAGGCTTTCATGGTGCTCCGGGCAAAGTAATAACGTTGATGGATAAGTTTGAACAAAAGAAGTTCGCCGATGCCAATGGTATTAAGATGGCAAAAACATGGGAAATAAATGTGAACGATAATGAGATAAGCTCTATAGATACGTACCCATGCATACTAAAACCACAAATCAGTGCATTTGGATCAAAAGCTGATATAAGAGTTGTTCAAAATGAATCCGAGCTATTAGAGGTTATGCTGGCATATAAAGAAGCCGGTTATAGGAGCGTGCTATGTCAACAGTTTTTATCCAAACTATATGAGGTTTGCGCATATGGTTACATCCCACATGGGGATGCAGAGCCGCAAGGACTTATAATACGTAAAATTCATGAAAATCATGGAGGTAGTACTGCGTTTGCACAGATAATCAAGGATGAGAGTATTGATTCGGAAGTTAAAAAGATATCGTCTCTGTTACAATCAGATGGATACAATGGACTATATGACTACGAGTTTTTTATCTGTGAGGATGGCATCTATCTAAACGAGATTAATTTTAGACAGAGCGGGAATGGATATGTTACTGTGAATTTAGGCTGCCCGTCTCCAGTTGATTGGGCTTGCTCTCATATCAACATTCCCACTGAATCAATACGGGATTTCTCAGGGCAATACCACATGGATGACGTAGGCGAGCTGATTGCGGTTTGTCACAGAGAACTAAAAGTATGGACTTTTGTAAGGGAACTATTACAGAGTCACAATTGTGCGGTTCTAAATTTACACGATATAAAGGGAACGATAAGTTATTATAAATCGTTGATTTAGGAAGAAGATAACAGAATGGCAGAAAATCAAGCCGGGAAAAGATTGGCAAAGGGAACTGTAGTGTATATGATCGGCAATTTGAGCAGTAAAGTATTACAAATGCTCATTTTGCCTATTATCACTGCTTCTCTGGTGACAAGTGAATATGGGTATTATGATCTCATTGTAACGACAATAAGCTTGGTAACGCCAGTAGTGACGCTCCAAATGATTGAGGGCATGTTCAGATTCATGTTCAATGCCGCAGAGGACGATCAGAGAAAGACAGTTTCTACGGTTACTGCGTTTCTGCTTTGCGGGATTGTAGCACTAGCAGGACTAATAGCGATTTTAAATATCGCAATTCCCAAGGTTCAATATCCAGTCCTGATCTTCTTGAACTATGCTGCAAATATCTTTTTTAATTACATGCAGAAATTAGCAAGATGCCAGCAAAAGAACAGACAGTTTGCAGTTTCTGGGGTCATAAATACAATTGTAATGTTGGGATGCCAGGCCCTGACATTGCTAGTGTTTAAAATGGGCGTAGACGGTATGCTCATTTCGAATGCAGTATCTTACATAATTGCATCGCTCTATTTGGGCTTCTATCTGAATATTAGGAAATGGCTATCACGCGATTGTGTTGATAAATATAAATTCAAAGAGTTATTAAAATATTCCGCCCCTCTAATCCCAAACAGTGTTGGTTGGTGGGTGGTTGCATCCTCGGATCGTTATGTAATCACATGGTTCGTGGGGGCGGCAGCAAACGGCGTTTATTCTATTGCCGGGAAGTTTTCACAATTACTTACCTTTGTGACGACGGTATTCCAATTGGCGTGGCAAGAAAGTGCCATCATGGAAGAGAATAGCGAAGAGAGAGACAAGTTTTATACGCGGACTTTCAATATTTACATGAAGCTCCTCCTTGGAGGATATTTGGTTGTTCTCCCTTTCATTAAGATTATTATCCCTATTCTTCTAGCCGAGAGTTATCAGGTGGGTTGGCTATATAACCCTATTTTACTGATTGGAGCTGTGTTTTCGGCATTTTCTCAGTTTTATGGTAGTGCATACCTTGTGTTTAAGAAAACAGGAGGTGCGTTTTCAACCACAGTTGTTGCAGCAATAATCAATATTGTCGTTGGTGTTGGCCTTATAAAATGGATTGGTTTGTTCGCTCCTGCGTTCGGAACAGCTGTATCTTTTGGTGTTCAATGGATACTAAGAGCTCATCAAATGAGAGATTGCTTCAAAGTGAAGATAGATCTTCGTTCAATGCTCCTACTTCTGGTGTGTGGTGCTGTCATAACATTTGTATACTATATGGATAGTATGCTACTTCAATACCTATGCATGATTGGCGGGATTATCGTGTTCTTGGCGATAAATAAAGAGATGGTCCTTATGGTATTAAGGAAATTTAGAATAATAAGATAAGGATTTATACTATGAAAACGGTATGTGAAAAAAATCTTTGCAATGGATGTATGGCCTGTGTTGAAAAATGTAAGGTAAATGCAATTATTGTTGAAAGAAAAGTCAACGCATATAACTGTATTATAGATGAACAGAAATGTATCCATTGTCATGCTTGTAGCACGGTTTGCCCTCGGAATATGTCAGAGGATATTTTACACTCACCGATAAGATGGTTTCAAGGATGGGCTAACGATGAAATAGTGAGAATCAACTCAACATCCGGTGGTGCAGCAAGTGCTATCATGAACGGTTTCATAGATGCAGGTGGCTATGTATGCAGTTGTGCTTTTTTGAATGGGGAATTTTGCTACAAGGTAACTAATTCAAAAGAAGATATTAAATATTTTGCAGGTTCAAAATATGTGAAAAGTAATCCAAAAGGTTCATATCAGAAGGTATCAGAACTTTTAAAGGCCGGAACAAAAGTATTGTTCCTTGGCCTCCCTTGTCATGTTGCAGGTATAAAGAATTATATTGGGAAACAGCATTTAGATAATTTATATACTGTAGATTTAATCTGTCACGGTACACCCGATCCAATGTTGTTAGATAACTATCTGAAGAGTCATGATATTGATATTAAAGCAATTACGAATATCTCGTTTAGATCCAAAGATGACTTCAGAGTTCGTGAAAATGCCAAGCCGATCGTTCGACAAGGTGTTGCTGATAGGTACTTGTATTCATTTCTGAAGAAGGTCAATTATACCGACAATTGCTATAATTGCCAGTTCGCCTCCATAAATCGAGCATCGGATTTAACACTTGGCGATTCCTGGGGAACTGATCTGGATAAGTCTGAGCAAAAAAAGGGGATATCATTATTTCTTGCTCAAAGTGAAAAAGGAATACAATTAATACACATGGGAAACCTGAGCCTATTTCCTGTGGATTTGGATAATGCTGTCGCTAACAATGCACAACTGGTACAAAGTTCTCAGGAACCAATTGAAAGGAAAAAGTTTTTTGAGCTATTCAATCAGGGCAAAGACTATGACAAAATAATGTTTACGCTCTTCCCCAAAGTGTTTATTAGACAAAATATAAAAGGACTTTTGATAAAACTAAAACTTATTTCCGGGGGGGGGGGGGGTATAACGTATTCAATATCTGTGTACAAGTAAAACTATAATGTCCCCCTAAATTAAGACATAATCTTGACAAAGATGCATGACACCTGTATAATAACAGTCAAGAAAGAGAAGGTGTCAAAAAACGGGGAAAACCAAGTTCAGTCCTGAATACAAAGCCCGGCTGGTAATAGAGTGTCTGAAAGAAGAAAACACGATCAGTGAGATCGCTTCAAGGGAAGGCATCAGTCGAGTCCGGTTGCAAAACTGGAAAAAGGAGTTTTTAGAAAACGCCAGCCGAGTTTTTTCTCAGAAACGAGACGAGAAAGAAGCGCAGCAAAAAGCAATTGAAGCTGAAGAACGCGAGAGAGAACTGATGGCTAAAGTAGGGCAGCTCACCGTTGAGATGGACTGGCTAAAAAAAACATACTCAAATGTTCGGGCCGGGATGGGAGAGCAAAACCGGTTACGACAGAAGGTAATCTGACTCTCAAACGGAAATGTGAACTGCTGGAGATCGGGAGGACCGGATTATATTACAAACCGAAAACAAAATCGAATGAAGCCTTGGAGCGCGAGGAGAAGATTAAATCGTGCATAGATTCCTGGCACACACAGATGAGTTATCTCGGAGCGAGACGTCTTTCAAAAAAGTTATGGGAGGAGGATGGTCTGCGAGCAGGGAGAAAGCTTGTGAAGCGGTATATGACGGAAATGGGCATATACTGCGTATATCCGAAACCGAATCTTTCAAAAAACAGCAAGGAACACAAGCGATTCCCGTACTTACTGAGAAATATCGACATTTTCATGCCCAATCAGGTATGGGCGATCGACATCACTTACATAAAGATGGGCAGGACGCATATGTATCTGACAGCAATACTCGACTGGCACAGCAGATATATAGTCGGGTGGGAACTGTCCGACAGTCTGGATACAGCCCCTGTGCTTGCAGCACTGAAAATGGCTATCAGTGAGCACGGCACACCGGCAATCATCAGCTCGGACCAGGGGAGCCAATTCACGAGCGAACAATATACGAACTATCTTTCGTCATTGAAGATCCGTCAGAGTATGGACGGCCGTGCAAGGTGGGTCGACAACGTAAGAATCGAGCGATGGTTCCGGAGTCTGAAATGCGATTGCATTTATGTAAATGAATTCAACACGCCGAGAGAACTTCGGCAAGGGATACGTTCTTATGTGGAAGAGTACAATAACGAGCGGCCGCATGAAGGACTGGATTATTTGTATCCCGCACAGGTATACAAGTCAGTTTTCGTCGCCTGATCGAGAATCACCCCTGAGATCGGCGGCGCGGGATTTCTGAAACGTCACTCCGCTACGCTTCGTTCCGTTTCAGAAATCTTCACCAGTGTGTCATACATATTCAAAAAAGTGTGTCAAGACACGGGGGCCATTATAATAGGGGAGATGCTCTCCGTATCATCGGTGGCAGGAGGTTGAAATGAACGATACAGAGAATACACAAGATTATGTGTGCTCAATAAGCCCTACAGAGTTTGAAGAGTTCTGCATGGAATTATTGAAGAGCTATGCAATCGAAGAAGGGCTGAAAGAATTTAGCATTGATCACAGTGTAAAAATGGAAGCAGCTGATGGTACTTATCAAATTGATATCTACTCTAGTTTTACAGCAGTCGGGGTTCAATTCCATGTTCTATGTGAATGCAAACAATTTACTTCACCTGTAAAACGCGAAAGAGTAGAACTGCTCGAAAGCCGTTTGAAGAGTTTAGGTATGCATAAGGGAATCTTGCTTTCAACGAGTGGATTCCAGAGTGGGGCTATTCAATTTGCAAAAGCGCATGGCATTGCACTTATTCAGGTTTATGATCAAAGCTGCCATAAAGTTTCACACAGTGCGGGAGTCGAAGTTGCAATAGATGACAAGGACCCGATAAAGTACATAGAGGATCACTGGCCACCTTATCGTGCCATTTGCTTTACAGAACGAACAGAAGAGCCGATAGTATTGTTTCCGACAACTGAAATTGTAAATGAAATCTATGCAAAAGCAAATAAATTGTTAATGGAATAGTATGGCTTTGAAGTTCCTTTATCCAAAGACACGTGTTCAGGAAATAAGGGCTATCAAAATAAAGCCTAAGGATAGTTGCGCACACTCCACTGCTCATGATGCATACGATTTTGATCATAATGATTGACGAAATGTGCATGACTCACGTGTAATGGTCAACGGGGATTAAGATGGGGATTAAGATTATGAGGATTATTTCTTACGATCCGTTCTGGAAGAAGCTGGTGGATGCAAAGATCAATCGTACCGAACTGGCTGAGAAAGCAGGCTTCTCCAGGAGGACTATCACAAAGATGGGCAAGAACGAACCAGTAGGGCTGGATGTGATCCTCAAAGTCTGCAACTATCTGGACTGCGGTATTGAGGACGTTGTGAGTATCCTGCCTGAAGAACAGTAATCTTCATCACGCCACTGTGATGGAGAGACCAAGATCTCGCCACTGTCTGTAGGTCGTGGATTGCGCCACAGATAAGACGGTGGACATAAGGACCAGAGGACGAACTGGAGTAACAAAAGCAGCCAAGGCTGGGTGAAAGGCCCGGATGGTGAAGCCATAGCTTCAGTGTGGTCATCGGCCGAAGGTCGCAGAGGATGTTTGCTGATCAATCAACAGGACAAGAGAGTTGATGCGGTATGAACACACTGTGCCGGTCGAGAACCTGATAGGGAACCATTTCGGAATGCGCATGCAATTTGTATTTATAAGTTGACATAGACAGGAGCAAAACAATGCTTTCAGGGAGATTTGAAAATTGTTACGGAATAAAGGAATTCGATATGGGAACGGGTATAAACTTTTCCCAATCGAACAAGGCATTAATCTATGCTCCGAATGGTGTGATGAAGACTTCGTTTACGAAGGTTTTTGAAGACTTATCAAAGGGGGAGCCAAGTAGGGATCGTATTTTCCCGACGATGACGACTTCGTACTCAATCCATTATTATACCAACGATTATGTATTCACTTCCGCATCTCCGAGAAATATTCCATCATGTGATGCAGTATATGTTGTCAACTCTTTCTCAGATAATTTTGAGTTTACAAAAGAAACAGTTAGCACTCTTCTTGCGGATGAAGCAACAAGGAACGAGTATAATGTTCTTATGGCCCAATTCACCGAACAAATCAAAGTACTTGAAGCTGAATTGGCGACAAAGTCTGGACTAACAAAACCAAAAGTAAAAGATGCTTTGATTGCTGATTTAGATTTACCCAGAACTGCAGACTGGCCTGATATTATTAATGGCATCCACGCATTGCTGGTAGAAGAGGATCCTATTGCTTATCTAGGTGAAATCAAGCTAGCTGTATTGTTTCACGAAAAGGCTGTCAAGGAATATGGAAAACCAGAGTTCAGGAGATATATTCAACAATATATTGATAGACTTGGTGAACTTCTGCAAAATAGTGAGTTGCTGAGCAATAGTTTTACTGACCGAAGTGCAGAGAATCTTACAAAGACATTTTCCGCAAATAATTTGTTTTCTGCTCAGCATAAGATCGTTCTGCGAGATGGAACTGAGATTCACAGCGTAAATGAATGGAAGGCTGCGGTTGATGCACAGATACAACGAATGTATGCAGATGAAACTTTGCATACTGCATTCGAAAAGCTGAAAAAGAATTTAACTGCAAACAATGATGTTGATGCTGCGAGGCAAATTATTATAGAGTTCAGGCAGATTATTCCTTTACTGTTTGAAATTCCAAGGACGAAGAAAAGAATATGGGCTGCTTATTGTTCACAGACAGAGAGACCGTTTAATGAATACTTCAATGAAATCACAAGGTTTACTGAACGGGTAAGAGAACTATATGAACGGGCAGCGGCCCAGTCTGAACGTTGGCGGCAGGTCGTGGAAGAGTTTAACCGAAGATTCCGTGTTCCGTTCACAGTGCAGATTAACAACAAATCAAACTTCATTTTGAAGGATGAAGCCCCTAATCTAACTTTTGTATATAGGCGAGGCAATGGAGAGGAAGTACAAAGTGCTGAAATGACGAAGGATTCGCTTCTTCCATCTTTGAGTATGGGCGAAAAAAGAGCTATGTATCTTCTTTACATCCTGTTTGATTTGGAGCGGATTCAAATCCAGGCTGAAGCAGGGCAGAAGCATCTTGTCATTACGGATGATATTGCAGATTCCTTTGACTATAAGAACAAATATGCAATTATTGAATACTTGGCAGATTTGTCCCAGAATACAGGAATCGACCTCTTAATGCTCACGCATAACTTTGATTTCTATAGGACAGTGATGTCAAGGCTGGGGCTACGCAGGGATCATTGTTATATTGCGCAAAAAGATGACACAGGAAAAATCACAATGACGATTTTTCGCTACCAAAGAGATTTTTTTAAAAATGTCATTATTTCCGGAATTAATGGAACAGATGATTATACTCGGAAAAAGATGCTTGTTGCCAGCATACCATTTTATAGGAATTTGGCACAATACTGTGGGAATAATGATGATTATTTGAAGCTGACGTGTTTCCTTCATTATAAAGGCACACCGATTGATACAAGCAGTGTAACACTATCAGACCTTTGGGCAATTATCAATCAGTATATGAACGGGAGCACAGCTGTATTTGGAACGGAGAATTATTATGATACTGTTCAGATGCTTGCAACAGACATCTCAATTGATTATGACGATATCTCATTGGAAAACAAATTGATTTTGTCTATTGCTTCGCGTCTCATAGCTGAAAAGTATTTGAAACAGGTAATTAGTAACCATGAGGGTTCGTGTTCAGATAGCACCAGCAATCAGATGCGGGATTGGTATGAAAAAGCAAAACCATATTTAACTGATAATGAGAAACGTCTGATGGACGACATCAATCTTATTTCACCTGAGTCTATTCACCTGAATGCCTTTATGTATGAACCACTCATAGATGTATCAATATGGACACTGAACGACATTTTTGGAAGAGCGGTAATGCTTGGGACAGCAACATGACAGACCAGAAAATACGGCAGTTGGCAAAATATTACAGAGCAGCAATCGAGGCGGCACGTGACGACGGGCGGTTTTCCACAGACATCTCTTTTAAGAACTTTCCGCATGGCTGTTGCGGCGATGCCAGTTATTTGCTGGCAGAATATCTGAGAGAGAATGAAATTGAAACCATTTGGTATTCAACAAGGCGGGGAGAGTGGACACACGCATGGCTTGTTGTAAAAGATGCCAGGGTGAAGAAACCAACACCGAAATCATTCTCATGGCCGGAGGAACTGCACGATGTCCTTGCTGAATATGGGGTACAGAATCCAGCAGAGGAAATAGATATCACAAGGTACGAAGAAAACGATCTGATGGCTGGACTGATTATCGATATCACTGCTGACCAGTTTGACGATTATGACATTCCTGTCTATGTGGGCTATCAAGACTCTTTCCATCAGTCTTTTGATTTCGCTGTCGCACATGACTATGATGGGTTGAATGACGTAAGGCTATACAGCCTGTATCGAACGATCAAGGAGTATTTGAGATAGGAAACCAAGAGGGAGGAGCGACATTGATAGAAAACTGTATTCAAAATTGAGTTTTCGTAGTCATATCACTCTTTTTCGGAATGAGGATAAAATTGTTCAGTATAATCATCAAAAAGAACAAAAACGACAAACGTCCTTACGGTTTGAATAAAGTCCTGAAAGAGTACATAAGAATTTACGGAAGTTACGATATTATCGTCGCTTCCCCCGGGTATCAGAGCACAACGCAAAAGACAATTGCTGATTTTTGCGAGGAACTCAAAAAAATCGCTCCTGCCAATACCATTTATTTCGCTCTTGGGATGAACGGGTCCACGATAATAAACGGGACCGGCAAAAGCATTCATGATCATCACGTTCCGACTATCCGGTCCAGGACTTTCGGAACCACAAACCATTCAAAATTCATTATCTTTTTAGACAGAGATCTTCGCGCCGGGAACTGCAACGTCAAAGCGGCGGCGCTGGGCTCGTCAAATTTAAGCCGGAACACTTATTGCCTGGAAAATGCTCCAAAAGGGGAAACAGATATCTTGCTTATCAAGGAAAGCGTCGTGAACGGACCGGAAGGCTTCCGTGTTTTCATGAACGCCGTCCGGGAAGATGATTATGTCACCAATAATAATATGCATGACGCGGTGCGTTCACGAATGGTTTTCTCTCAGTCAATAGAAGACGGTTATTCCGACGAGGAGAAAATGAATATTCTTTTTCCCGACCTCGATCTGAACGAGATTATCACTGATCTTCGTACTGATCCATAAATAATCCGCCCCGGAGGTCCCTTTGAACCGCAAAAACAAACTCCGCCTCATATACGCCATATCGGCGGTTATACTTCTCGCAGTTGAGATCATAATCGGCCTTTTCGTCCATGACTCATTCGTCCGTCCGTATCTGGGGGACACGCTTGTCGTGATCCTTCTCTGGTGCATCGTGCGGACCGTGATACCCGACAAATTCGTATGGCTGTCCGGCGCGGTGTTCCTTTTTGCCGTGCTGGTGGAGATATCTCAGATCTTCCCGCTGTGCGACGTGCTGGGCATCGAGAACCGGCTGCTGCGGGTGCTGATGGGTACGTCGTTTGCGTGGGGGGATATCGTTGCGTATCTCGCGGGGTGTACCTTGACGCTGGCGGTCGATCTGATCCTGCGGGGACGCAGGAGAGCGCGGGATATTTGAGTTCCCGGAGGTATTCCAATGACACTCACAGAATACAAAAAAGAGATAACAGAAATATTCCGGGAAAACACCCGGCGCGGGTTCGCGGACTGGAGACAGTGCGGATATCTGTGCCGGGATCTGACGGGGTTTCTGGAGAAGAGCGCCGTCGAGCTGACTGGCGTCGGCAGGTATAAGGATCTGTTCGAAGTCACGCTCAGGGCCTTTGTCAAATGGAGCGGCACGGACAAGGACGACTCGAACGGGGAGACGTACGATTTTTTCGCGACTGAAGACGGTATCTGGGACAGGCTGTACGAAAAAGAGCCGCCGGAGCTCGATCACGCGTCGATGTTCGACGGGTTCATGTGCATTATGGACGGCTCGCTCGTCGACTATATGGAGGACCACCTTCTCGATTATGTGACGGACCGTTTCACCGAGCCTGAACTGCTGGAGCGGAAGCTCGCCTGGCTTGAGGCAAAGATCGGCGCGATCTTAGAAAAGGAAAAGGGGAAAGACCCGTTCTGGTCGGATGTCCCGCTCTACAGGAGTCGTGTCATCCGGGTCTATGCGGATCAGAAGCGGCCGATCGAGGCCATCCGGGAATACGCGAAAGATCAGGATGACAGAAGCTCGCTCGAGATCTTAGGCGGGATCGAACTGGAATACGGCAACTGGGACGAGGCACTGGCGATCTATCGGGAGCTGGCGGCGGAAGAGGCGAGGACGGTATGGGGATCGCACCCGTACAACGTCAGGCTGAAAGAGTTATATAAAGAACACGGTCTCCGGGAGGAATACGAAGAGCAGCTGGAGAGGCTGCTGCGGCTGGATACCGGAGATCCCGGGCTGCTTGATGAATACAGGTCGACGGTCCCTCCGGAGGACTGGGAGGCCGTGCGCGACAGGCTCTTCGATTCCTTCCCGGCGGAGGATGAGAGGGTGCTTCAGTGGTATGCGTCGGAAGGGTGTTACGACAGACTCATGAACGGCGTCGAGGCCTGCGGGTACACCCTTCTGAAGCACTACGCGAAGCTGCTGGAGGGAAGATACCCGTCAAGGTGTCTGTCGATCCTGACAAACACCGCCTGCGAGGACATGGCCTCGGCAAATACCAGGGCGGGATATCAGCATGTCGCGAGAGTCCTCCGGTGGATGAGAAAATTCCCGGGAGGAAAAGAAGAGGCGGCACGGCTGGCAGGGGAGTTCCGCGCGGCTTATCCCCGCCGCCCGGCGATGATAGAGGAACTTGAAGGATTCTGAGCTGACGTTTATGAGTTTATGTGACAAAGGAGTATGTTAGTTGGCTAATACACTTTCAGTTATTGGAAACGGTTTCAATCTACATTCGAAAACAGATTGATTCAATTCTCTATGAAAACTTCAAAGCTCTTTCGGCTCATCTTCTTCCTCTGCGCACTGGCGCTTTTAGTCATCGAGATCCTCATCGGTCTCTTCGTCCGCGATTCCTTCGTTCGGCCGTACCTTGGCGACACTCTTGTCGTGATCCTGCTCTGGTGCATCATTCGGGTCGTGATTCCTGACAGATTCGTGTGGCTCTCCGGGGCGATATTCCTTTTTGCCGTGCTGGTGGAGATATCCCAGATATTCCCGCTGTGCGACGTGCTCGGCGTTGAGAACCGGCTTCTCCGGACGCTGATGGGGACGTCGTTTGCCTGGGGAGATATCGTCGCTTATTTTGCCGGGTGCGTTGTGACGTTGGCGGTTGATTCGGCGATTCTAAGGGCAAGACGGTCAAAAGAGCTTGGCCGGTGAATTACGCGGGCTCCTTCAGTCGCCTTCGGCGACAGCTCACGCGCGGTGTGGAGCCTGCGGATGCGACGGTCATGTCGGCGACATTGTCGTTTTTGCAACTGCACCGTTTCGACTCGCCCCCCTCATCCGGTTTTTCCGCCGGCGTGATCAAAATGCCGGCGGAAAAACCACCTGTCTCGCTGCGGCTCGGGCACGGCGCGGCTCTGACAGCCCCCGGGCTGTCATTCACTACCGCGCCGCCGCTTCGCTACCCCAGAAGGGGAAGGCTAAGTTGCGGTGGATGAGGGGGCGGGTCGAAACGGTTCCGGAGCAGAAGCGAGGTCAATAGTTCTTATCCCGAAAAAGAATCCGGAAAAGCGTTGACATTTCCGGAATAATAGTGTATAATAATAGCCAAGGGAACACCGGCGACGGTCACCTCCTTCCAAGCGTTTAAAAACTAACCGCCGGAATGGGAAGTATCGGGCGGTTAGTTTTTTTACTTACGTTTATTGTTCGTCACGAGCGCAATCAGAGCAACGATAAACATTGCAAGACTGATCAGTTCGGAGAAGCCTATTTCCATAAGCAACGATGCCTGTGGCATCGCAAAAAGACAACGTCACACGCATCACCTCCTTTCGGAATTCCGGAAGGAGGAATACTTTTTTTCACCCCTTCCGTTTAAGGAAGGAGGCGACCGCCACCGTTTCAGGTGTTCCCTCAGGGTCAAAGACCGTAGATATTACACATCGTTATTAATGATTTTGTCAATGTTTAATTAACAAAAAGTTAATAATCTGTTAATATGAATCCTGTTTCGGATGCGGGTGAGCGCGTGAC
>JAEEGL016082174.1_pt1 | contig 23390 bp, 20 predicted proteins | sample 9134231 | NCBI WGS metagenome assembly JAEEGL01 (sample SAMN16246548, study PRJNA631951) | gut metagenome | biome: gut microbiome; feature: rumen; material: fiber-attached | host: Bos | place: Iran: Karaj | collected 2018-10
GATTTCATCGCAAGCCAAGAGGAATTCGTTGTAATCATCTGGGTAGAGTGTTTTCAAGGTATCTGCCAAAATGAACACGTTCACACCATTGCTAGCATAAAGAGTCTTGTTTGCACCACCCTTATAGAAAAGAATGCGAATTTGTTCGCCGCTCTTAATATCAAGGTCAACAACCAGTTTCTTGTACTTGGTGATATCGCCTGAAGGCAGACCAATACTCTTAATTTGGTTGCTATAAGAAGCTTTCCAAGTCATAGTCTTGGAAGCTGCATCCCATGTAGCTTGATTGGTAGCGTAAGTGCCTTCGAACGTTGCATGTACCTGTTCAACTTTTGCGTTAGCAACAATAGCAACCATAAATACAGCGATTGCTACGAATAGTTTGGTAAAATTTTTCATTTGTTTGTTTGTTTAAAAGTTTGTAAATAAGATGCTTAATAATAATACATTGTATTATCAACTGCAAATTTAAGTTTTTTTCTTCAAAGAATCGCAAATCTTTACGTAAATAATAAAATAATGTGTGCTTTTTAGTTACTTTACTGCATGAAATGCCAATTTTTGGTAGATTTTTACTAATTTTGCATTCGCAAAGTATAATAATTCAAATCTCAATTACAATTACAATCATGAAACACTTTTTTACTTTTCTACTTTTGTTCGTTGCTGTCTTGACATTGAAGGCAGCCAATGCAGTTGATAACGACCAGCGTTTGTGGTATGACAAACCTGCAAACTTCTGGCTCGAAGCAGTACCTCTGGGTAATTCACGCATGGGTGCAATGGTGTTTGGCGGAACAAAAACGGAAGAAATCCAATTGAACGAAGAGACGTTCTGGAGTGGTGGACCTCACAACAATAACAGTAAGACTTCGCTGCAGTATCTGACTGAAGTACGTAGCCTTATCTTCGACGGTAAGGAGCGTGAGGCTGAGAACATCATCAATCAGCAGTTCATCCCAGGTCCTCATGGAATGAAATTCCTTACGCTGGGTTCTGTGAAGATGGACTTCGAACATGAGCAAGTGCAGGACTTCTGCCGTGAACTCGATTTACAAACGGCTATAGCCACCACCTCTTATATAAATAATGGAGTGAAATACACGCGTCGTGTTATTGCTTCGATGGCCGATGGTGTGGTTGTTGTTCACATCAAAGCTTCAAAGAAAACACTCGGATTCAAACTCTATCACGATTGCAAGTTGCCAAACGTACAGGTAACTGCTGCAGGACAAAGCCTTACTGCCATCATCCCTGGTGTGGACCACGAGGGCATCAAGGCAGCGTTGACAGCTCAATGCCGCACGGATGTGAAAACTAACGGAATAGTACGTGTGGATGGTCAGTCGCTCGTCGTAGAAGGAGCATCAGAAGCTACGCTGTATATTAGTGGAGCTACTAATTTCGTGAACTATAATGACGTGAGTGGTAATGCTGCAGAGAAGAACAATCAGTATCTGACACAAGCCGAGACAATGAATTTCGACCAGTTGCTAAAGCGTCACTTGGCAAAGTATCAGGAGCAATATAAGCGTGTGAACCTCAAACTGACAAGTGATCCTGAGATTGCAAAACTGCCAACTCCGCAGCGCCTTGATAAGTTCTACGGAAGTAAGGATATGGGTATGGTGGCTCTCCTGTTCAATTACGGACGCTATCTCTTGATTTCTTCATCTCAGGAAGGAGGTCAGGCAGCCAACCTGCAAGGTGTGTGGAATGACAAAGTAAATGCACCTTGGGACAGTAAGTACACCATCAATATCAATGCAGAGATGAACTACTGGCCTGCAGAAGTATGTAATATTGCTGAGACTAACGGACCATTGTTCAGTATGATTAAGGATTTGAGCGAGACGGGAAAGGTGACCGCTCGTCAGATGTATGGCTGTCGTGGATGGATGGCACATCACAATACGGACATTTGGCGTGTGGCAGGTCCTGTCGATGGTGCTGCATGGGGAATGTTCCCTAATGGTGGTGCTTGGTTAGCTACTCATCTTTGGGAGCACTATCTCTACACACTCGACAAAGACTTCCTTAAGGAATACTACCCAATTCTGCGAGACGCAGCTGTGTTCTATCTCGACTATATGGTAGAACGCAACGGAGAACTGCTTGTTGTTCCTTCTGTCAGCCCAGAACATGGTGGACGCGGCAAATCAAGCAACGTAACAGCAGGATGTACGATGGACAACCAGATAGCTTTCGATGCCCTCAATCAGGCATTACAAGCAGCTAAGGTATTGGGCGAGGATGCCGATTTACAGGCAAAGCTGACAAAGGCCATTGCGATGTTGCCAAAGATGAAGGTTGGACAATACGGACAGTTGCAGGAATGGCGCGACGACCTTGACGACCCACGCGATCAGCATCGCCACATCTCACACCTCTATGGACTTTACCCATCTGCACAGATTTCTCCATTCTCTACTCCGGACTTGTTCAAGGCAGCAGGAAAGACCCTCGAACAGCGTGGCGACCAAGCAACAGGATGGAGTCTTGGATGGAAGATTAACTTCTGGGCACGTATGCTTGACGGAAATCATGCCTTCGTCATCATTTCAAATATGTTGCGTCTGCTTCCAAACGAAGGACAAGAGCGTCAAGCTCCTAACGGACGTACGTTCCCGAATCTTTTCGATGCACACCCACCATTCCAGATTGATGGTAACTTCGGAGCAACGGCAGGTATCGCTGAGATGTTGATTCAGAGCCATGATGGAGCCCTCCATCTTCTGCCTGCACTTCCAGATGCATGGAAAGAGGGTAGTGTGAAGGGACTGAAGGCTCGTGGCGGCTATGAAGTTAGCATTAGTTGGAAAGACGGAAAACTCCAGAGTGCAACCATCATGCCTACCTATTCAGGAACTCTACGTATCCGCACGAAGGACCAACTCAAGCAAGGTAAGCAGGTGAAGACATATCCAGAGTATGGCATCTATGAGTATGAGATTCCTGTTACAGCAGGAAAGGCTCTCACTCTTTAATTCTTAAACCATAAAATCAAACAATCTTCAACTCTATGGCAGCACATTATTTGACAAGAAAGGGCGATCATGACGATTTGGATGACAAAACGACCGCCAAACCATTTGCAGAGATGGTTAGCAAAGGTAATATGCATTATCCCGATCCTGATAAAAAGACCATTGATCCGTATGGAGAGCAATCTCTGACTGACGAGGTCGTTCAGCTTTAGTTGACAAGTAATTTGCAACTAGATTATATTTCTATTCAGCCGATTCCTTTTCCAGAGTGAATCGGCTGATTTTATGCATAAAAAGTGTGCTAAATGCCTCTTTTTGATAAAAATTTATTGTTTTTCGATATTTTTTTGCTTTTTTTCTTGGTGGATTCGAAATAAGTATTTATCTTTGCACCGAAATAAATTATCGTTTAACAATAAATTATTATTAATTATGAGCAAAAAACTAAAAATTTACAGCACCCTGTTTGTTGTAGCACTCATCTATTTTGTAGTAACCAACTTATTTTATATCAAAGTGCCATCATGGTATTCAACTCCTGATGACAAATTGGAATTTGTGGATTGCCCACCTGATTTTATGAGTCGTGAAACACGTGCCGACGGTACTGTCATCACAACCAATCATGAAACATATAGCTATGAAGTTTATGTTACACCTAAAGATCGGACAACGCAAAAGTCGCTTATCTCAACTGCAAAGATGGTAGATCGTGACAAAGGGGAGCAACAAACCTATATGGTGGAGATGCACAAAGTGCAATTGTCAGTTCCCGCCTCGCAAAACAGGTTCTTTAATACTCTATTTATAGTTTCTGTCATCACGTCAGTAGGAGGACTCATTGTGATTATCTGGATACTTTGTTTAGTAATTAAATTGGTTCGCCGCATTCGTCGTGGAGAAGTGTTTGTGACACAAGTGTCTAAATACCTCGAAATCACGGGTATCCTGCTCAGCGCTCTTTATTTGTACCAGACGATTGTTAGTTATGCAATAACACAGTATAATATGCATCATATCCAGTTGGCCGACTATTATGTCGTGTTTAAAAATGACACGAACAGCATGTATATTATTACAGGTTTGGCGCTGATGATTATCTCGCAAATCATCCTTATGGGTAAGGAAATGAAAGAAGAGCAGGAATTGACCATCTAAACATCAAGCCTTATGAGTATCATTGTAAATGTAGATGTGATGATGGCCAAGCGTAAGATGTCATCGCAAGAACTGGCTGAGAGGATTGGTATCACACAAGCCAACCTCTCAATCTTGAAGACGGGTAAAGCTAAAGCAGTTCGTTTCTCTACCTTAGAAGCTATTTGTCAGGCACTCGACTGTCAGCCAGGCGACATCCTGGAGTATCGTGAAGATTGACCTGATGTATTTAGATACAGCAAAAGCCCACCATCAAGGTGGGCTTTTGTGTTGTGTATGTGTATGATAATTAGTTCTCGAACATGTAGAGGAAAGTAGCAATACCTTCGAGTGCGGGTTTGCGTTCTCCTTCAATCTCGAGTGTGAACTTAATCTCTACCTTTGCTGTACCGCGTAGGTTGGCAATGTTGAAGAGGGAACATGACAGGCGTACACGTTTTCCTACCAAAACGGGGATACCGAACTTCATCTTGTCCATACCATAGTTAACAAGCATTTTGATGTTCCGAGCCTCAATAACTTGTTGATAGAGGTATGGGAGGAGTGAGAGGGTGAGATATCCGTGTGCTATTGTTGAGTGATAGGGACTCTCTACTTTTGCTCGTTCTGTATCGACATGAATCCATTGATGGTCGAGTGTTGCATCCGCAAATTTATTGATACGTTCTTGACTGATTTCTAGCCAATCTGACTGGCCTAGTTCTTTGCCCAAATAAGCGGCAAACTCATCGTATGAGCTAATTGTAATTAACGCCATAGTTGTACTTTCTTTTTAATTGTGGTGCAAAGATAGTGCAAATTGTGCGAATAAACAAATTTTATTTGATTTTTTCCGAGAAGTAGCTTATCTTCGACGTAGATAGCATAAAAAATAATTCATGATGTGCAATTGACATCATGAATTATTTGTATTTAATCCCGTTACGACTATTCTGTAACAACGAGCTTATAACCCTTGCCGTGAACATTCAGGAGTTCGACGTTTGGGTCAGCTTTGAGCAATTTGCGCAATTTGGTGATGTAAACATCCATTGAGCGTGCGTTGTAGTAGTTGTTGTCAACCCAGATGGCACGAAGGGCGTAGTCGCGTTGCAATAGTTCGTTTTGTTTGCTTGCCAACAATTTCAGCAGATCGGACTCCTTGGTGGTGAGCTTTTCGACGATGTTGTCGTAGCTGAGTGTCTGCTTCTTGGAGTCGAAGGCAAACTTGCCAATCTGGAAAATAGATGAATTGGTGTTCTTCTTACCTTTGACGCGACGAAGGATGGCTTCGATGCGGAATACCACTTCTTCCATAGAGAAAGGTTTCGTGATGTAGTCATCGGCTCCGAGTTCGAATCCTTGTTTTACATCGTCCTTCATGGTCTTTGCTGTGAGGAACATGAAGGGAACGTCGGCATTCATCTCGCGGATTTTGTAAGCGAGTGTGAATCCGTCCATCTTAGGCATCATAACGTCGAGGATGCACAGATCGTATTTGTTGGTCTGATAGGCATTGAATCCAGCTTCTCCGTCAACGCAGAGGTCGACGTTGTAGTTCTTTGCTTCGAGATATTCGCGGAGCAACATGCCTAAGTTCTCGTCGTCTTCGCATAACATAATGCGAGCATTTTCAATTTTCTCTTCCATAATTCTTCGTTTTTATTGTTAATAACTATTGTTCATTATTATAATTATATGAGTGGCATCTTGATGATGAATTTCGTTCCTATACCCAATTCACTCTCTGCTGTGATGGTACCTTTGTGCTCTGTGATGATTTTTTTGACGTATGCCAATCCTAAGCCGAATCCCTTCACATCGTGGAGATTACCTGTGTGGACACGATAGAACTTATCGAAAATGCGCTTAATATCGTCTTTCTTGATACCGATACCATTGTCTTGAATGGTGATGATGAGCTTGTCGTTTTCGTTGCGTGTTGAAACCTTTAGCTCGAGTTGTGCGTCTTGGCGGCGATACTTCACAGCATTGTCCATCAGGTTGAAGATGACATTGGTGAAGTGCATATCATCAACATAGATGTCGGGATTGGATGCTCGTAGGTCGGAGATAATCTTTCCTCCGTTCTTCTCGACCTTCAGCGTGAAGGTGTGGATGACTCCAGCAATCAGTTCGTTAGCATCGACTTCGCGCAGGTTGAGTTTGGCTCGTTGGTTCTCATACATTGAGAGCTGCAACACTTTCTCTACCTGAAACCGCAATCGTTTGGTTTCATCGTTGATGGTGGTTGAGAGTCGTTTCACCATCTTGTCGTTCTTCGGAACACTATCGTCACTAAGCATTTGTGCTGCCAATGAGATGCTTGAGATTGGGGTCTTGAACTCATGCGTCATGTTGTTGATGAAGTCGTTTTTGAGCTCTGTCAGTTTCTTTTGACGGAACACCAATACAAGCGTCACGATGAAGGTGACGAGAAGGATGAGTGTGAATATGAGCGACGGCATGAGAAACCATATTGACTGAGTGACATACTTTGAATACATTGGGAAATGCACCTTGAGTGTACCCATCTTCTGAACAGGGTCGTTCTTGAATAGGGTAGTCGTGAATGCCTTGTCTTCTCCCTCGGTCTCATAGTCAGGACAACGCATCACCAGATTTCCATTACTCGTGTAAACAGAGAAGTGGTATGGGATGTCGATTCCGTTGTTAGCGAGTTCGGTACGGAGTGTTTGATCGAGCACATTGATGTCCACACGTTCTTTCAGCGGTCGGTCGCTGGCTGTATAAAGCATGCTGTAGATGACTTCGTCGATCAAGGCCTTTCCGTTGTCGTAGCGCTCCTTCATGATGGATTCCAATGAGCGGGGTTTGTCTTTTTCGTTGGAGCGTTTAGTGAAATACTTATCTGAGAATTTTGTATTAGCTGTTGTCTCGATGGTTGAGAAAGCACTACCGTCCTTTGCCGTAATGGTGTGTGTGCGCTGAATGAAAGCCGAGTCGGTGGTCACCATGATGGAGTCGGAAGCCATCGCAATGCCTTCTATAGCATCCGAACCTTGATTCAAGTATCGTGTGGCTTCGTCCAATTCCAGTTCGTGGGCTGTTGCGAGCAAACTGCGGTTAACAGATTCCACGAAGTGAAGTCGGCGCAAATCCAATACCTCTTCTATATAATAGACTTGCAGAGCTAATAGGCATATAAATGAAATGCCCATGACTGCTGCTAATATCGTTATCGTCGTTTTCTTCATGCGTTCTTGTTTTTATGTTTCAAAGTAACGAATAATAATTTATATACGTTTAAAAGATTCTCCTAAATTAATTAAAAAGTATAAAAAAAGAGCCAATGCTTAACAAACATTGACTCTTAAGTTGAGAATATAAGAAGTTATTAGTCTTCTTCCTTCTGCTGAGCTTCGAACTCTTTCATGAGTTGCTGCTGCAAGTCAGTTGGTACGAGTTCGTAGTTAGAGAACTTCATTGAGAACGATGCGCGGCCACCTGTGAGTGAGCTGAGAGTTGTAGAATAGCTTGCCAACTCCTTCAATGGAATTTTAGCGACGAGCTTATCGTATCCGTTTGCACTTTCGCTACCTACAATCATACCGCGGCGTCCCTGAATGTCGCTCATGACGTCACCCATCTTGTCGCTTGGAGTGAGAACTTCTACATCGTAGATTGGCTCAAGCAACTTTGGACCTGCATTCTTGAAGGCTTCGCTGAATGCGTTACGACCTGCAAGCATGAATGAAAGTTCGTTTGAGTCTACTGGGTGCATCTTTCCATCGTAAACGATGACGCGAACATCGCGGGCGTAGCTACCTGTAAGAGGTCCTTGTTCCAAACGTCCCATGATACCTTTCTGGATTGCTGGTAAGAAACGTGTGTCGATAGCACCTCCGACAACTGAGTTGTAGAAGACAAATTTTCCACCCCACTCGAGGTCGATTTCTTCCTTACCCTTGATAGTCATCTTGTATTCCTGGCCGTTGAACTTGTACATTGTTGGTTCAGGCATACCTTCTGCGTAAGGTTCTACGATAAGGTGTACTTCTCCAAACTGTCCAGCACCACCTGATTGCTTCTTGTGGCGATAGTCGGCACGTGCTGCCTTTGTAATAGTTTCACGATATGGAATCTTTTGCTCACCGTAGTTGATCTTGATCTTCTCGTTGTTTTCCAAACGCCATTTGAGTGTGCGGAGATGGAATTCTCCCTGACCTTTAATCAGTGTTTGCTTCAATTCCTTGCTCTGTTCGATAACCCATGTTGGATCTTCCTGAGCCATCTTCTGGATTGCAGCAATCATTTTTTCAGTATCAGACTCGCTTTCTGCCTTAATAGCGCGGATGTACTTAGGTTCTGGATATTTCACGAGGTCGAACTTCCAATCGCAGTCCTTTCCAACAAGTGTGTTGCCTGTACGTACGTCTTTCAACTTGGTTGTACAACCTATATCGCCAGCAACGAGTTCTTCTACCTTAGTACGGTTAGGACCTGCACAGACAAACAACTGGGCAAGACGCTCCTTGCTACCACGATCTGAGTTGGTGAGGTCGTCACCTTCGTGAACCTTACCACTGAGCACCTTGAAGTATTGTACACCACCGATATGTGGTTCGTTAGCAGTCTTGAAGAAATAGAGTGCAGTTGGACCGTTTACATCTGGTTTTACTATTGTTCCGTTGGTTGCTTCTACAGGAGGCATTTCGTTGACGAATGGAACAACGTTTCCGAGGAATTCCATCATGCGGCGAACGCCCATGTCTTTCACTGCACAAACACAGAAAACAGGGAAGATGCTGCGGCTTGCCAATCCCTTGCGGATTCCTTCACGACATTCGTCCTCAGTGAGTTCCTCGCTTTCGAAGAATTTCTCCATGAGGCTTTCGTCGTTCTCAGCAGCTGCCTCAATCAACTGGCGATGAAGTTCTTGTGCCTTATCCATCTCTTCTGCAGGGATGTCTTCAATCGTTGGAGCGCCACCTTCTGGTTTCCATGAGTACTTCTTCATGAGCAGTACATCGATGAATGAATTGAAGTTTGGACCTTCATTTAGAGGATACTGAACCTGAACGACTTTACTTCCGTAAAGGTCTTGAAGTTGTTCTACGCAGCTGTGGTAGTCGCACTTCTCATGGTCGAGTTGGTTGATGAGGAAGATACAAGGCTTTCCAAGCTTCTCTGTGTAACGGAAATGGTTTTGTGTTCCCACTTCCACTCCTGCAGCACCGTTAATGAGCAATACAGCTGTGTCAGTAACGGAAAGTGCTGCCATCGCTGCACCAGCAAAGTCGTCTGCTCCTGGGCAATCGATGAAATTGAGTTTCTTACCGTTCCACTCTGTGTGGAATACTGTTGAGAATACACTGTAGCCGTATTCTTGTTCTACTGGAAAATAGTCGCTCACGGTGTTCTTCTGTGAGATACGTCCGCGGCGACTGATCACACCTGCTTCGAATAGTAAGGTTTCGGTCAAGGTAGTCTTTCCTGCACCGTCATTACCCAAGATGGTAATGTTTTTGATTTCGTTAGTTGAATAAACTTTCATGTCTGTAAATATTAATATTGTTAGTTATCTTTGATAGGTTTATGTCTCTTTTTTGAGGTCGCTCCAAATTTGGAGCTGCAAGTTACGGAAAAAAAATGAACTGACATTGTTTTTTTTCGAATAATGTCATTTTTTTATTAATAATAAGGTCGCTTAGCGGTAAAATGTAATGAAATGAAGGCTGAAAAGCGGGTGTTTCTGCGTTAATGGTCAGATGAACAAAGATGATATGATATCGTTCGAAATATAGATTCCTTTTTGGGTTAATGATAGGTTTCCGTCATTGTTTTTTAACAATCCTAAATTATAATAAGGTGTGGCTGCCGTCATGAGGTGATGATAATACTCTTTTCCGAAAAGTTCCTTGATTTCATCTGTATTCAGTCCTTTGCTGGTGCGTAAGCAAGTCATCACTGTTTCGTTGTAACGTTGTTCGACAGTCAAAGTTTCCTTTTCGCGTTTTGGCTTACCGAGATTGATTCCGTCGATATATGCCTTGAGGTCTGAAATGTTGGATTGTCGGCTGATTCTGTTATAGGAATGCGCCCCAGCTCCTATTCCGAGGTATTTGGTGTTGTTCCAATAACTGGAGTTGTGGCGTGAATAATAGTTGGGTTTTGCGAAGTTGGAGATTTCGTAGTGGTCGAATCCTGCATCGCTCAGTCGCTCCATCAGGATTTGGTACATGTTACGCGAGAGTTCTTCGTCAATTTCGTGTATTTGCTGGCTCATGAGCATCCGATAGAGTTCCGTTCCTTCTTCGTACATCAGCGAGTAGGCTGATATGTGCTGAATGTTCAGTCGAAGTGCCTGCTCGATATCCTCTTTCCAGTTTTCAAGGGTTTCGTCAGGAAAGCCAAACATCAGGTCGATGCTAATGTTGTTGAAGCCGTTATCTTGTAATAATCGTACAGCGTCAATCGCTTGTTGTGAGGAGTGTCGACGATGAATGAATTGTAAGATGCTGTCGTGAAAACTCTGAATTCCGAGACTGATGCGATTGATGGGTAGCAAGCGGAGTTTTGATACATAATCTCCAGTCACATCATCGGGATTGAGTTCTATCGTCGTTTCGCAGTTTGGATCGATGGGATGATAGGTCTGTATGGTGTCCAATATACGACCGATTTGGGTTGGTGTGAGTTGAGATGGGGTTCCTCCTCCGAAATAGATTGAATGTATTTGGTCGCCATCCAGATACTTATCGGTTTGCTCAATCTCTTTGCATACAGTGTCAACATATTGCTCACGTAACCCTAATAGGGTGGTGGAGAAAAAGTCGCAATAAATGCAGCGGGTTTTGCAAAAAGGAATATGGACGTAGATGGATGACATAGGTTGGTTCTTTTTTGGAGACTAGAATGGCTTTTGTGGAGTTTTTGGAAAACAAAAAACCTGTTGACATAGTCTCCAGGTTTCAATTCTCTCATTTAGGTGTACTACCTAATGCGATTCGTTGTGCGGCTAATTATTCAGCAACAACTGCAGTAGTGTCAGCAGCAGTAGTGTCAGCAGCAGCAGTATCTTCTACTACTTCTTCAACAACTGGTTCAGCAACAGCGCTGTCCTTAGTCTCTGCCTTTGTGTTACCGTTAACGCAAGATGCGAAAGAAACAGCAACAACTGCAACGAATGCAACTAAAAGCTTCTTCATTTTTTTTGTAATTTAAATTGTTAAACAATCATTTGCTTTCTAAAACCGGTGCAAAGTTACGACGTTTTTCGATTCGTTGTTCTCGTAAAAGATGTTTTTTTTGATAATAATTGCATTTTTTGGTAAAAATAGCACAAAAGATTGCTCTAAATATACGATAATGCGTAAAAAATCAGTGTGAAAAATCGATGTAGCAATTCTTTAGTCGAAGATTGGAAATAGGCATTCTTGCCTATATTAAAATTTGCAGCCCCTAGGGGTAACAAAATTTTCCCTTAAGGGTAACAATAATTTCCCTTAAGGGTAACAAAAAATATATTCTTAAGAAGCAAGGCTGACATTGTGCTCTGCAGCCAGTTTCCTTAGATTGATTAGCGCATATCGAGTTCTACCCAAGGCAGTGTTGATGCTACAATTGAGTAATGCAGCAATTTCCTTGAAACTCATATCCAGATAGTAGCGCATATTGATAATCTCTTGTTGGTTTTGTGGTAGCATTTTGATAATTTTCTCTACACCGTTGAGATTCTGCGATTGTATCATCTGAGTCTCAACGTTATTTTCATCCGCAAGCTTAATGTCGTTGAACAGGTCGATTTCTGTTTCGTCGTTTGAGATGTTCTTCTCATTCTTTAAATGACGGAAATAGTCAACCAGAATGTTGTGAGTAATACGCATGAGCCACGCACTGAATTTTTGTTGCTCTGAATATTTGCCGCCTTTCAAAGTGGAGACAACTCGCATAAAGGTATCTTGGAACAAGTCTTCCGCTACCTCTCTGTTGCGAACGATATAATTGATGTATGTGAAAACTTTACTTTCATAACGATCCAACAATACGTTGAACGCTTCGTTATTGCCTTCTACATATAGTCTTACCAAAACCTCATCGGTAAGCATTTTCAAATTATTCATTATGCTCAGTTTAGGGTCAGTCTCATCATTCGTCGAAGTCAACGCTGCAATGACTGACGTTGTTAATTAGCGTAATGTTTCTTCTATAGGCAATAATGTTTTTAAATGTTCGTAATGTATGAAAGTTTCCGATTTGGATTGCAAAATAACAGAAGATTTAGCAAATATGCAAGAAAAATCATGAAAAAATGCTTAATTCCTGTTATTTTTAACACATTCTCATCCCTTTTTCGTATTTAAACCCTCGTAAGAACTCGCTAACTGCCATTCGTTTCTTGCCTGACAGCTGTAGGGTTTTAATGTCAATATAGCCGTCTGATGTCTTGACCTTTAGGTAGTTTTTACCGTCAGAGACTATTTCTCCGATTGCAATACTATCATTTGCAGGCTGTTCCTTTGCAGCTTCGTATATCTTAACTTCTTGGGCTTTTCCGTTTGGGGATTGTAGTGTGGTCCAAGCAGCAGGGTAGGGACTGAGTCCTCGGATGAAATCATAAACTTGTTTTGTGTTTTTCTCTAACCAGTTAATCTGGCAGGTTTCGCGGAATATCTTGGGAGCAGGTTTCAACTGACTGGAATCATCTTCTAAAACACTTTGTTCTATTGGATTGATTGTGCCTGCTATGATATTATCGACGGTTTCTGTGACGAGTTTTCCTCCAAGAAGCATTAATTTATCGTGGATGATACCCACGTTATCAGTTTCTTCAATCGGAACCCTTACTTGTTGAATCACCTTTCCTGTGTCGATTTCGTGTTTCAGGAAGAAGGTTGTAATACCTGTTTCCGTTTCTCCGTTGATGATTGCCCAGTTGAGAGGAGCTGCTCCTCTATATTGTGGCAGAAGTGACGCATGGAGATTAAATGTACCCATTGGTGGCATACTCCATACGACTTCTGGCAGCATTCGGAATGCAACCACGATTTGAAGGTCAGCTTTCAGGGAACGTAGTTCTTCGATGAAAGTTTCGTCTTTGAGTTTTTCTGGCTGCAAAACCTTCAGCCCTTGTTCCACTGCATATTGCTTTACAGGGCTGGGTTGAAGCACACTTCCGTGTCGCCCGATTGGCTTGTCGGGCATTGTAATGACTCCAACGATGTTGTAACCTCCTTCTACAAGACACCTCAAACTCTCGACCGCAAAATCGGGAGTTCCCATATATACGATTCTCAAATCTTCTTTGTTCATACTCCTTATATATTATTATAAAGGTGCTGAGTTTATTCCGCAGAGAAACTCACCAGAACCTCTCGATATGAATTAAACAACCCCGAACGAGAGATAAACCCAACGAATTGATTGTCTTCGTTCACCACAGGAAGATTCCAAGCTTGAGTCTCGTCAAACTTCTCTGTGGCTATCTTAAGCGTATCATTGGTGTTCAGCAATGCCGGAGGGTCTTTCATGAAAGAAGTAACTGTAAATTGGTGATACAACTCAGGCCTGAAAATATACTTCCTGACAGAGTCGAGTGTGACAACTCCCAGGAACTTCCCGTTTTTGTCTGTTACAGGGAAAATGTTCCGATGTGCTTTTGAAATGACAGAGACCATTTTCCCAAGATCCATATCAGGTGAAAATTGTTTGTAGTCGGTCTCTATCTGCGATTCAAGGTTGATGATGGTCAGAATCGCTTTGTCTTTGTCGTGGGTAATCAACTCACCTTTGCGAGCCAGTCGCATGGCATAAATGCTATGAGGCTCGAATGTATTGATGGTGAGGAACGAAGCTACGGATACAATCATCAGTGGAACAAATAATTCGTATCCTCCTGTCAATTCCGCAATGAGGAAGATCCCCGTAAGTGGTGCGTGCATGACACCCGACATCAGTCCCGCCATACCGTATAAGGCACAGTTTTTTGAGGATAGGAATCCACTGTTACCTAATTGTAATCCTAAGCTTTGATCCCAGATGTTTGCGAAGATGAATCCTGCGATACATCCGAGGAACAATGAAGGAGCAAATACTCCACCACATCCTCCTGCTCCGTTGGTAGCGGTCGTTGCAAATACCTTTAATAGCAACACAAGTCCAAGGTAAATCAACAAAGTGTCTTGACTACCATAGAAGAGGGTGTTGTGCATGATGGTATCAGGGTGAGCGTTGTTTATAAGCTGGGAAATCACATCGTAGCCTTCACCATACATGGCGGGGAAGAAATAGATGAGTACACCTAAAACAATAGCTCCTACAAGGAATTTCTTCCAAGGTTTAGCCAACTTTCCAAAGATGCCCTCAAACCAGTTCATTGCACGTGTGAAATACAGAGAAATGATTCCACAGATTACTCCAAGCAAGATACATCCAGGGATGATATCAATGCTGAATTCTTTGTCGAGGTTGAACTCGAACATTGAGCCTGTACCATATAATGCATAGGAAACACAGACGGAGGTGAGGCATGTGACAAGTAAAGGAAGCAAGGAGGCCATATTCAGGTCGAGCATCAGTACTTCCAACACAAACATCACACCCGCAATCGGAGCTTTGAAGATGGCTGCTACGGCTCCTGCTGCTCCACAACCAACGAGCAACATCACGGTGTTTTGGGGCAGGTTGAATCGTTTTCCTAAATTAGAACCGAAGGCTGAACCTGTCAGCACGATAGGGGCCTCTGCTCCAACCGATCCTCCAAATCCGATCGTGATAGAACTGGCTACGATACTCGTCCAACGGTTGTGTCCCTTTATGCGTGCTCGTTTTCTTGAAATTGCATAGAGAATCTTTGTAACTCCATGACTGATATCGTCTTTTACGATATATTTCACAAACAGGGCAGTAATCAGGATACCTATGGCTGGGTAGAGCATGTACAATCCATTCGTTTCTGAAAGGTTGAATTGGTTCGTAAGCAGATGCTTGATTTCCTCAACTAAATACTTTAGGATGAATGCTGCCAGTCCTGAGCACAGACCCACAATCAGACTGAGCATCAACACAATCTGGTGATTGGTATGATCGCCTTTAATCCACTCTGTGATGTTGTGGATGATGTTTGCTTCTCGTCTGATGAATGAATACTTCATGTCTCTATGCTGAATGTAAACTTATTCTCTGATAATCTGGAACTTGCCACTTGCGTCAATCTTAATGATGCTCGACGGTTTGTGTTTTTCCTTACATTGACGATTGTACTTCACTACATAGTCAACTGCGTTCTTGATATCGTCTGAGATTTCTTCGAATGTTTGCGCTGTGGGTTCGCCACTTATGTTAGCACTAGTTGACACAATGGGCTTCTGGAATCTAAAACATAGTTCCTTTGAGAATTCTTCTTTAGTGATTCTCATACCGACACTACCGTCTTCTGCCAGCAGATTGGGTGCCAGTCCTACGGCTTGGTCAAAGATGATGGTGAGAGGCTTTTCTGCCATCTCAATCATGTCCCATGTGACATCTGCCACATTGCGTACATATCTTGACAGGCGTGCATCGCTATCGACCAAACAAATCAAGGCCTTACTGTCGTCACGTCTTTTGATTTCGTAAACACGCTTTACTGCCTCTGGATTGGTAGCATCGCACCCGATACCCCACACTGTGTCTGTCGGGTAGAGGATGACTCCCCCCTGTCGCATCACTTCTACTGCTTTCTTTATTTCGTCTTGTAACATGTCCTTTTATTGCCTTAACCTCGTGATTCTCAAAATTCGCTTGTGAAATGGAACTTGATATGCTTGAAATCCTGCTGTGCCATCTGGAGCACATAGTTCGAATCGGCAAGGAACACATCGCGTCCATCTCTATCCTTCGCCATATACTGGTATTTACGTTTTTTGAACGCTTCCAGTTCTGCATCGTCATCACTCTCAATCCAACATGCTTTATACAGACTGACCGGCTCCCAACGACATTGTGCATTGTACTCGTTCTCCAATCGATACTGAATGACTTCAAACTGCAGTTGTCCTACTGTGCCAATGAGTTTGCGCCCGTTGAATTGGTTGATAAACATCTGTGCAACTCCTTCGTCCATCAACTGATCGATGCCTTTTGCCAACTGTTTGGTTTTCATTGGGTCAGCATTCTCGATATATTTGAACATCTCAGGCGAGAAACTTGGAAGTCCCTTGAAATGCAATTGCTCGCCTTCTGTGAGTGTGTCTCCAATCTTGAAGATACCGTTATCGGGCAATCCAACTATATCACCTGGATATGCTTCCTCAATGGTGCTCTTCTTCTGCGCCATAAACTGGGTAGGGGAGGAGAAACGAACGGTCTTTCCCTGACGGATATGTTGGTAAGGTGCGTTTCTGACAAACTTTCCTGAGCATACCTTGCAGAATGCGGTACATGAGCGATGGTTGGGGTCGATATTGGCTGTAATCTTGAAGATAAAGCCTGTGAACTTTGGCTCAGTAGGTTCCACCAATCGTTCTTCTGCCTGCGTGGGACGAGGACTTGGAGCAATTTCTACGAAACAATCCAGCAACTCCTGCACTCCAAAGTTATTCAGAGCTGAACCAAAGAATACTGGGGCAACCTCTCCACTTAGATAAGTGTTCACGTCAAATTCAGGATAGACACCCTCAATGAGGTCGAGGTCTTCGCGTAGTTTTGTCGCATCGCTTTCTCCTACAAATTCATCAAGTGCAGAAGTGTTGATATCCACTTCTACCTTTTCTGTCACTACTTGCTTATTAGGTGTAAAGAGGTTGAGATTCTGTTCGTAGATGTTATATACTCCCTTGAACCGTTGTCCTTGATTGATAGGCCACGAGAGCGGACGTACCTTGATTTGCAACTCTGCCTCCACTTCGTCAAGCAAATCGAATGGGTCACGACCTTCGCGGTCCATTTTGTTGATGAACACAATGACGGGTGTCTTACGCATACGACAGACCGTCATCAGTTTGCGTGTCTGTGCTTCCACACCTTTGGCTCCATCGATGACGATGATAGCACAATCTACAGCGGTCAGTGTACGGAAGGTGTCTTCGCAGAAGTCTTGGTGGCCTGGGGTGTCAAGGATGTTGACCTTGTAGTCTCTGTAGTCGAACTCCATCACAGACGTTGAGACAGAGATTCCACGTTGTTTCTCTATGTCCATCCAGTCCGAAGTGGCGGTCTTCTTGATTTTATTTGATTTCACAGCTCCTGCCACCTGAATCTGTCCACCAAACAGCAACAGCTTTTCTGTCAGAGTGGTCTTTCCAGCATCTGGGTGGCTGATGATGGCAAAGGTTCTGCGTTTTTGTATCTCTTGTTCGTTCATACTTAATTGTTGAATGGAAATCTGAAATCACTCAGGTCGATAGAGTGACCGGTAATGGTGTATAGTATCATTAGTACTGCACCTATCATCACAGCTATGCCGATGGTTTTGTTGATGATCCAGATGATACGCATGTTGTAGTTGTTGCGTACTTTGTCCACCAGCCACGTCAGCACATACCACCATAGCATTGCTCCTACTACAATGAATATGTAGCCGATGATTTGGGCGATGAAATTCTCCACGATGATAAAGGTGAACATGGCGAAAGTAGCAACAAACAGGAAGATAATCAGTGGGTTCGAAACCGTTACGGCAAATCCTGTCAGGAAGTTCTGCAACAGGGTTCCTTTATTGCGTTTCACGGCTTTCACCGTCTCTTTGGGTTTCGACATAAATGTATAGATGCCGAAGAGGAAGAGTAGCAAACCACCAATTGTCTTTAACCACAAAGCAATCACAGGGTCTTCAATGATATCAATAACGAATTTTAGTCCGAAACCTGTAATGATGGCATAGATGATGTCCGACAAAGAAGCCCCGACACCTGTCGCAAACCCTTCCCAACGCCCTTTGTTGAGGGTGCGCTGAATGCAAAGAATGCCGACTGGTCCCATAGGGGCAGATGCGATGATACCAATGAGCAGACCTTTAATGATCATCTCAATGTAACTCGTATCTTGCAGCCAGTCTTGAAAGGTGGCGTATTGCGGCATTTGTGGACTGATAATGTCTGCTATCATTCGTTTTTGATTAATGTCGTTGTTTCTGTTATGATACCATAATCCGACTCTACTTCCGAACTGTGGACAAGCGAGTCGTTCTGACAGAGGATAATTTCGTAGCTGCTTTCCAGACTATCGTCTTCGGTGATTGCCCGCATAGTCAGCACGCTGTCTTCCAATGCCCATCGACCTGTCTCTGTCTGTTCTTCGTCTTCAATGGTGTAGGTAGAGTCGTTCATGAAGGTCCAGATGGCTGTTTCGTCTATTTCCTCTGGTTCTCCGTCAGCGATGCGGCTTTCGATATTCACCTGTTTCCATTTTCCGACCAAGTGTTTTCTTTGTAGCGAGGTGTCACATGAACACATCAAGAAGCACACAAGTGCGATTCCTAATACACTTTTACATGTTTTCATTTTTCGATATTTCTTTTATCTTGCAGATACATACTTATGAAGGGTTTTGCGGACTGCTCCAGGACCTGCGAACAACTCTTTTACCATTCCTTCTATCTGATCGCCAAGACCTGCTTCGTAGAGGTCGAGGGCAAAGACATCCTTGCGTGAGTACAACTTCTTCAGCGGACTCCAATCCTGATCGGCCTTTCCGATTTCCAATGGTGCTACGATGGCTTGCAGTTCCTCAAGCATTGGGTCTGGAGAACATTCGAATGGGGTGCCGTCGTCCTTCACGCCTTTCAGATAACGGGCATAGCCTGCAAGGGTGAGCGGTATGAGTACAAGGTTTGACTTGTCCAATCCACGAGCCACATACTTCTTCAATGTCTCGCCAAAACGGATAGGCAACTTCTGACTGGTGTCACAAGCTATACGCTGTGGAGCATCGGGCATGAAGGGGTTGGGCAAACGACGATTGATGACCGCGCCGATAAACTCGTATGGATTCAATACGCCTGGATCCACCACTACTGGCATTGCTTCCATATAACCAATCTTCTGGATGAATGGGCGCAAATCCTCATCGGCCATCTCTGCTGAGATAAGGGTGTAGCCGAGCATGCAGCCGTAGATCGCCATTGCTGTGTGGAGCGGATTCAGACAGGTAGTCACCTTCATCGTTTCTACCTTGTCAACGGTATCGCGTGTAGTATAGAGTGCTCCGCCTAAGTCGAGTGGGGGACGTCCGTTGGTGTAGTTGTCCTCGATAACGAGATACTGCACTTCTTCAGCATTCACGAAAGGAGCTGTGAAGGTGTGTTTCTCTGTCTCGATATAGTCGTTGTCTTCAAAGCCATCGGCTGCAAGCATCTCCTTCACTTTTACATGTGGTCGAGGCGTAATCTTGTCGATCATCGACCAAGGGAAGGTCACTTTCTTTTCGTCCTTCAGGTATGCCAGGAATGCCTCAGGCACCAATCCGTCTTTCACCCAACGCTCAGCATAGGCCATCACACCTGCTTTCACCTTGTCGCCGTTGTGTGAGCAGTTGTCCATACTCTGAACCGTGAGAGGCAGTTCGCCTGCCTTGAAACGTTCGTAGAGTAGGGCGCACACCTTACCCATTGCGAACATCGGTTTCATGCCGCGAGCCAGGTCTGCCTCGTTGAATGTGTAGCCTTTCTCCGTGATGGTGAACGAAATCATCTGGAGTGATGGGTTCTTGAAGATTTCTACCAGTCGGTTCCAATCCTCGAACTGAGGGTCAGCCTTCAATGCTTCAGTAACAGAGGCGATGACTTTCTTCTCGATCGACCCGTCAGAACAAAGGTTCACACACAGCGATAGGTTGTTATATGGGGCGTATGCCTTGTCGATGACTTCGAAATCGAAGGTCTCTGCCACAATCACACCACGATCATATTTCCCTGTGTTCAACGCGTCGTTGAGGATGGCTGCTGGGAAAGCACGGAAGATGTTTCCACCTCCGAAATGTACCCATGTTGGTTCCTTCGCAGTCTTTTCGCGTACTGCCTTGATGTCAAACTTTGGAAGCTCATAACCCTTCTGCTCCCACTCTGCGGCATTCAGCTGACCGCTAAATATATCATTCAGTTTCATTTTTTTTTCCTCGTTTTTTGTTGTTCCGTTATACCGTAATTCCGTTATACCGTAATATTGTTATTACCTCTTTAATCAAAGAATCCCGGTTGTTTGTATTCGATGCCCAGTTCTCTGTCCACTGTAGCCAGAATGCCCTGCACCTGTCCCATTGCGAACATACGTCCCAGCAGCGTATAGCCTGCATTGTGACCATGACTGCTTTCGTCCATAATGCCACCTGGTTCGTCCGTGAACGTCATTCCGTGATCCACACGCATCGGCAGTTGTGGATTCTCCTTCTCAAAAATACGGCACAATTCTACGATATCAGCACGTCCACCCAGATGGCTGGCCTCTGTGAAGTCTCCATTAGGGAAGATGTGGCATGAACGCAGATGAACGAAGTGGGTGCGCGATGCAAACTTCTTTGCCATCTCTACCACGTTGTTGTAAGCGCCTGCACTCAGCGAACCAGCACAGAATGTTAGTCCGTTATGCTTGTTAGGCACAGCATCGAGGAACCACTGGATGTCCTCCTCTGTACGAACGATACGTGGCAGACCCAGCACTTCGATTGGTGGGTCGTCTGGGTGAACACACATGTTCATGTTGCACTCCTCGCATACAGGCATGATAGCCTCGAGGAAGTACTTCATATTCTGGCGCAACTGAGCCTTGTCGATACCCTTGTACAGGTCGAGGAAGTCACGGAACTTCTGGATAGGTGCCTCGTCGTTCTCGCTGAAGTTGCCGCTCACGAAGCCCTGTGTCTTGATGATGATGGTCTCTACCAGCTGATGCTCCTTCTCCGGAGTCATCGTTTTGGCAAGCTCTTCAGCTTCAGCCAACACACTTCTGCCTTCGCCCCAGCCAGCAGGGAACTCGAACTTGCTCCATTCCTCGCGAGCACCTGGACGCTTCAGGATATAAATGTCGAAATAGGCAAACTCAGCATAGTTGAAGTAGAGGTTCGTCGAGCCGTTAGGGTTCGTATGCAGCAGATCTGTGCGAGCCCAGTCCAATACAGGCATGAAGTTGTAGCAGATGCAGTGGATGCCCTCAGCTGCGAGGTTGCGCAGCGACTGCTTATAGACCTCGATCTGGTGGTCACGATCAGGACCTCCGTACTTGATGGTCTCAACGACAGGCAACGACTCCACTACGCTCCAGCGCATACCATAGCTCTCGATATACTCGCGCAGGTCGTGAATCTTCTCACGTGTCCATACTTCGCCAAGGGGCACATCGTGCAAGGCTGTGACGATACCCTCAACGCCTATTTGTCTCAACATGGCAAGCGTAATCTTATCCTTCTTGCCAAACCATCTCCAAGTTCTTTCCATAGTCTATCTGTTTTGTCAATTATCAAGTTTCAATATTTAGGTTTCAGGACCTATCACCTATCACCTGTCACCTGTCACCTTACATACACACACAAGCGTGCGCGTAAGTTTTAGGATGCAAAGATACATCTTTTATTTCTATCCACCAAATAAAAGCCAGATTTTTTCTCAAGAGAGAAAAACCACACACCAATTTATCTCCATTTTCTGCTATTTGATGATGATACCAATACATAGCTCTTAGCTCTTAGCTACTCCCCCTTACCTCACGATTACCTTAAAGTAGCTTTCATCAGCCCTTCCTTCAGCGGTTCGACCCCTCCGAACCCGACACATTTATAGATGAGTTCACCCTTGGGGTTATAGATGGCATAGGTGGGAATAGAACCTCCCGACTGATAGAGGTCTCCTAATGCCTTGAATTGCTGTGGCGAGAGATAGTAGTGCTCGCCAGGGATGGTCTTCACCATCTCTTTCCAATTGTCGAACGGAGAGGTGGAATATGTGATATTGAGATACACGATGTCCTTATCCTTCAGTTCCTGCTTCACGGGTTCCATTGCCTTCTGTCCTTGGATGCATGGTACACACCAGGTTGCCCATAGGTCGATGAAGACTGTCTTGCCTTTGTAGCGGTCGAGCAGGAACTGAAGCGTGTTCTCTGGTGCCACTTCTGCTAGTTCCAAATAGTGGATATTCTCTGTCAGTCCCTCTTTTTGTTGGCTGACTTTGACAGTCAATTCTTGCCGTTTCTGGTCGTAAAGCCGTGAGAGGTTGGGATCATCAAGCAGCGGTTTGGGTTTGACAATGCCGCTGGTTAATTCTGACATCGCATTGATGAATCGGAGCAGGTCGGGGCCATGCCCTTTTTCCTTTGTGTTGACAAAAAGAGATACATATTTTCTGAGGCTGAAATCATTCTGCAAATAGTCTCCATAGAAACATTTGGGACGTGTACGATAGATATAGTCGCGGAACTCCTGCGTGTTGAATAGTGAAGAACACTCGTCTGCCACCTCGCTGAAAAAGTCTAGTTCCCAATTCAAATACATCCGTTTCGCAACATTGGGGAATTCCTGTACACTAGCAAAACTTTGATCGAAGGCAAGCATTAGGGAATCGTGGAGTATTGCAAGTTCGTCGACGGTTTTATACTGCTCGTATGAGTCGGGAAAACTGGGCAAAACTCTGTCTCCCATACGATGCAAAACCTTTTTCACATACTCGCCATTCATCCACTTTGTCATATAGCCTTTGTATGCGACTACTTTCGAGTTTGGATAATGGTCATCACGCAACATGTCCAGCAAGACGGTGACCTCTTTGCCTGGAGCAACTATAAGAATGGCAAAAGATGACCCCTCTGCAGATGGAATTTCAAACTGCATACGTGTGGGGTAATACACCTTCCAACTGAAATCGGCACAACCTTCATCATCCAAATTGAAATAGTAATCATTATAAGAATTTGGATTGGTGATGTCAAAAAATACTGTTCGAATCTGGGCATCCATACCTTTCTTATAGTTCAGCGCCTTGAAATGGACAACTGCAGGTTCCTCGCTGAACACTTTTTTCGGCAACACATCGTCTTCAGAATCGTCGGCACGGAAATCTTCAGGCACAGGCGTCTCAGGCAGCTGATAGTCATCAGGATGAATGTAGAAGAAAGTGAAGTCGCCCTTTTGCGTGCTTTCCAGCATGTCGAAAATCTTCGTCTTCTGAGGTATCGGCTTAAAGTGAAGCACAAACTCTTTCCTCATGGTTTGAGGTGATGTGTATTCCTCTTTGCCCAATTCGATGCTGTCACTCCCTGTGATGCCATAGCGTTTCCCGTCTGCCTCAATATAGCTTTGAGGCGAGAAACGGAACCATGCATCTGACGGGTAAGTGAC
>JAEEGL016425000.1_pt1 | contig 23390 bp, 14 predicted proteins | sample 9134231 | NCBI WGS metagenome assembly JAEEGL01 (sample SAMN16246548, study PRJNA631951) | gut metagenome | biome: gut microbiome; feature: rumen; material: fiber-attached | host: Bos | place: Iran: Karaj | collected 2018-10
ATCATGGACAGGCTCATCCTCTTCCATGTATGCCGCCTTTTTAAGCTCTGAAACAGTGGTTTTTACAAAAAGCCTGCCAAGATTCTCATAGGCATATTTTTCAAGGAACTGCTCCTTAAACTTCTCGGAAAGCGCCTTTTCATCTGCGCTTAGAACCGATATATCCTTAAGCTTCATATCCACGCTTATGTCCTCTGAAAGCTCTGCCGCCTCAAGGTCATTTGCCGTGAATATCCTGAATCTGTAGGGCACCACGTAGCTGTTATCATCTCCTCGTATTGAGGAAACACTAATTCCGCATCTATCATCTGCATCATCGCAGTCAGTCTCTGCCAGAGTGCACAGCTCCTTAAAGGAAGGATGTCTTGCCAGAGCCATCAGCAAAAGATCCTGATAGCAGGCCGCCGTACTCCTTAAGAAAAACGGAAGAAGGTATGGCTGATTGCCATCTATGGCTTCGCGATTTCTGAACCTTAAAAGTGAAGAAAGCTTTGGTCCAAAATCAGTTGCCGTATGCTTTTCAGGGTTGCCAAGCTTCACAGCGCCTGTAAGGATAAGCTTTTCCTTTGCTCTTGTCATGGCAACATAAAGAATTCGCATCTCTTCGCCGAGGATATCCATTTTCATGGTCTCCTCCATCATGCGTTTTCTCAATGTCCTGTATAATATGCGCTTTTCAAGGTCTATGGCGTGGGTTCCTATGCCAAGCTCCATATCACTTACAACAGAATCATAGACATCTCTGTAATTGAAGCTCTTGGACATGCCTGCCACAAAACATATGGGGAACTCAAGACCTTTACTTTTATGAATACTCATAAGCCTTACAACATCAGCGCTCTCATCAAGGGTTCCTGCTTCGCCAAAATCCACCTCGTATTTGCCAAGCTGCTCTATATATCTGACAAAATGGAAGACTCCGCGATAACTGGTTTTCTCGTAGGCAACGGCTTTCTCAATAAGCATATTAAGATTGGCACTTCGCCTCTCGCCACCGGGAAGTGCTGCACAGTATTCATAGTATCCTGTAATGTCATATATCTCTTTTAAAAGCTCATTAACAGGAAGGAACTGACTGTGATGCCGTAATTTAGTTAATAATTCTACAAATTCACGTATTTTGTTTTTGATATTTGTTGAGAGTCCTACCGCTGAATCTCCGGCTTCTGTAGTATTAGCAGATCCATCATCATCTGCAGGTGTCTCCTCAAGGCTTCTTTTCAGAATCTCATAAAAGCTGCCGTCAAGGAGAGCATCCTTCTTACGCCTTACATCAAAGGCCTTAATAAGTGCAAGGTCCTCATCATCAAAGCCTCCTATGGCTGACTTCATGACGCTTACAAGAGGAATATCCTGCATAGGATTACTTATAACCCTAAGGAGATTCAGTACTACCGCCACCTCTGTAGCTGAAAAGTAGCCTGCCTTGGACTCGATGTAGGCGGGAATTCCCATCTCATCAAAGACCTTCTTTATAATATCCTCAAAGCCGCTTGTGGCTCTCATAAGGATAACAATGTCGCTGTATTTAACCTTCCTAAAGCCTCCGCCCTTTGCGCTGACTACGCCGTCAGCCATTAGCTCACGGATTCTGGCTGCGATCATTCTGGCTTCAAGCTCCCTTGAGCCATCCTTCTTTTCATCACCGGCATCCACAAACAGATACTCTGTGGCATATTCCTCAGGATTCTCGGGCTTTTCAAAGGATGCCCCTGCAATAAGAGCTGCGTCCTCGTCATAGCCGACTTTTCCTAAGTCCTTACCCATTATCTGCTCGAAGATGTAGTTTACGCTGTCCAAGACTTCGCGTCTGCTTCTAAAGTTATTATGAAGGGATATCTTGCGCTCCTTAGCATCAGCTTCGCTGCCATAGCTATCCATTTTCTCCATAAAAATCTCAGGCCTTGCAAGGCGGAACTTGTAGATACTCTGCTTCACATCACCTACCATAAAGCGGTTATAATTGCCTGTTTCCTCCCCGGATATTACAGAGAGCAGCATCTCCTGAACATTGTTGGAGTCCTGATACTCATCTATCATGACTTCTTCATAGTAGTCACGATACTGCCTTGCTGCGTTTGTGGGCACGCATTTCCCATCCTCATACTTTACAAGAATCTGCAGGGCCAGATGCTCCATATCGCCAAAATCGATGATACCCTTCTCTCTCTTTTTGGCATCGAATTTCTTCTTAAAGCTTATGGCAAGGTCTGCAAGCACTGCCACAGGCTCTTTGGCATAATTCATGTGCTGGCAGATGGTCTTTTTATCTTCTGAAAAGAATTTGTCCGCTAGCTCAGAAAGCTTCTTTTTCACATAATCTCTGTGACCCTTGGCGGCTTCCCTTTTATCTGCGTTTACAGAATCATCCTTTACAGGCTTAAGACGGTCAAAGTTCACATTAAGAAGAGCTGCCCTAAGTTCATCAAAGCTGCTGCCTGCCTTAGACCTTATAGCAGATACCATCTCCAGCTCTTTTTCCAGATAATCACCGTACATGTGGGGACCATCAGGCTCATTTGAAATATCAAGTGCCATCTGAAGCCTCATCTCGCACTCTTCAAGAAGCTTTGCAGTAAGCTCTTTACATTCTTTTACGAAAAAGACATTCTCAAAATCAGCTTCATCTATCTCATAGTCCTTTTTTCTCTGAAGAAGCCAGTCCTCAGGAAAAGGCATACTCATGGCATAGTTATAGAGGTCCGTTATGAAATCCTCTATTCTGGTATCGTCCTTACCTGTGGAAAAATACTCGGTGCAGTTAAGAAATGCTTCGTCCCCCTCTGCGTACTTTTCCTCTAAAAGCTCCGCAAGAACATCCTGCATCAAAAGCTTCATCTCGCCTTCATCACCTACGCGGTATGAAGGATCAAGGCCGATCTCATTAAAATTGTTCCTAATAACATACTGACAGAAGGAATCAATGGTTGTTATCTGTGCGCCGTGGACAAGAGTCTCCTGCCTCTGAAGATGAGCATTTCCGGGGTCTTCCTCCAGCTTTTTGTATATTGCTTCAAGGATTTTGTCCTTCATGGATGAAGCTGCTGCCTTGGTGAGGTAACAACAAGAAGCCTGTCGATATCGATAGGCTTATCCCCTGTGATTCTTTGTATGATCCTCTCGACGAGTACTGTAGTCTTGCCGCTTCCTGCCGCAGCAGAAACAAGGACGTTTGAATTTCTTGCATCTATAACAGATTGCTGTTCTACGGTAAATCCCATTAGGTCCCTCTTAGTTTTCTATATCTTCTGTCTTTATTTTTTCTAAAACCGCTTCATCTGAAAGCTTTGGAAGCTCTCTCTTGCAATAGCCCCTGATACCTTCATCAAAGCCGCACACTGAGCGGAAGCTGCAATAGGTGCAGGCACTTTTCCCGTCAAGCTCGTAGGGATTGATCTCCACATCTCCGGAAACGATGCTTCTTCCACTTTTCCTAATAAGCTTTTTCACAAAGTCTGACACCTCTTCAAAATCAGCACCAGGCATTACCTCTGAGCCTTTTGAAAAACTGCCGTCATTTTTGAATTTCACATGTATAACATCGGATTCTTTCCCGGGCTCGTGGTCCAGGATATCCACAATCTCTCTGTTCTCCTGAATGATTCCGCTGGGTCTTAGTTCTTTCCTTACGATGGCATTGATCTCCTCATCACTTGGCTGCTCTGAAAAGTCCTTACCCTCAAGAACCGGGTCATTTATGTGATAGTAAAGGATAGCTGCAGGCACTATCTCTTTGCCTGGACGCCCGGCAGCCTCCATTCCTCTAGCCACATTCATGTACATAACAAGCTGCAGCTGAAGACCATAGTACAGTGCGCAAAGATCAACCTTCTTATTACCTGACTTAAAATCGATTACCTTAACGTAGACATGGTCTGCATCCTCATAGGTATCAACTCTGTCGATCTTACCAGTGAGCTTCATCTTTTTAAGGATTCTGCCCTTCTCATCCTCTGTAAGGTTCACATTTATGGCATAAATACTTCCTGCGCTGTCAAAAGTGGACTCTATGTATTTAGGCATAAATGAGCCCTTTTGCAGCTGATATTGCAGTGTATCAATAGAGCGATAAAGGATTCTCTTTATCCTTGCTTTTGATGCCTCGCCTCTCATGGTACTTGATAAAATACCTTCGCCATACTCATCCGCATAGCTATCAAAAACTTCATCAAGAATCTCTTTTCCCTGATCCTCATCAAAGCTTGTCCAGGTAAGATTCCGCTCTGTAAGCTTCTTTGAAAAGCCCTCCAGAACGCCGTGGAACACGTTACCAAGATCGGAGTAGTCAAAATCAAACTCTTCTCTTTCCTCAATGCCAAGTCCGTACCTGAGGAAATGTGCATAGGCACACTGTGCAAATTTCTCAAGTCTTGACACCGAATTCACCAGAACATTTCCATATATCATTGAAGATACCGCATCGGAGAGAGGCCTGTGTCTGTAGCTAAAGCCTGCTGCCTGTAGCATCTTACTTATTCTTTTTTTATCTGCCACTCCCTTTTCATCAAGAGCTGCGTATAACGCCTTAAAACTGCTCTCCTGAGCCTCGTCCATATATCCATTCAGATATTTCTGGACATTCTCTGAAAAATATCCAAGAGCATTTTCAGGGGTGCTTAATATCTCAGTGCCGCTTATCTGGGTAAATGAAAGTTCTTCCACATCAGGGAAAAAGCCCTTTATTTTTCCTATGATATAAGCAGGCCCTATGCTCTTGCCATCAGGCGTAAGATGTGAATAGGACAAAAGCAGCCCCTTTGACGGCTTTGTCAGGTTCATGTAAAGATAGAGCCTCTGAATATACATCTGCTGCCTTGGGGTAGGTGCCATCTCAATTCCTGTACCTGCATCCACAAGGAACTGTCTCTCAATATCAGAGATAATTCCGCCTGTGCCTGCGCCTTTGGGAATAAGGTCATCATTAACACCAAGGAAAAACAAATACTTAACCTCTTTAAGTCTTGTTCTCTCAATATCGCCCACAACTATTCTGTCGACGCTCTGCGGAATGGTACCGATCTCTATATCGCCAAAGCCCACTTCAAGGATCTCGAGATACTCATCAAGGGTGAGCTTTTCATCTGCCATAAGTATGGTTATCTGGTCAATGAGATTTATGACCTTTTTATAGATTACGGAGTATTCCTTAGCACGTATTTCATCCCCTGCGCTTCTAAAGGACTCCGCAAAGGCTTCCATCTTAGCTGCTGCTCCTGCGCCTTTTAAAAGCTCATAGACAGCCATGGAATAGCTAAGGACGTTATCCTCTGCAGCATCAAAAACAGGAGAAAGAGACGCTACAACTCTTTCCCTAAGGGCATTTATGCCTTTTAGATATTCACTTCTAAGCTCATCCTTATCTTCGCGCTTTCTAAGCTTTTTATTTATGACTGAAGGGAGCCTTTTAAACTCGCTCTCCCAGGTTTTCCTTCCCCTGATTCCAAGGGCCATGACGTAGTTTTCAAGAACGTCAATCTCATCATAGGTAAAATCAGGGATTCCGCTTCTAAGGTAGTGGAAAACAGCCTCATAGCTGTAGCCTGTGCTTGCAACTAAAAGAGCACTCTTTACAAACTCTATAAGGGGATTAAGCTTGATATTCCCGGTCTGATCAATATAAACAGGGATGCCGGACCTTGCTGCCTCTTCCTCAACCACCTTGGAGTATCTCTCGATATCGCCGCAGACTATGGCAAAATCCCTATAATGAAGGTCTTCTTCTTTTATCCTTTTTGATACGCCTGCAAGAGCCATTCTGACTTCATTTCTCACATCATCTGCATCAAAAATCCTGATACTTCCGGTTTTCCCCTGGTATGAAGCCTTGCCGTATCTAAAAAGGTGCAGCTCCAAAAATGACAGCTCAGGGTTATCCGCATGCCTGCTCTTTTCATGGGGTTTTAGAAAAACATCGGTCCCATCTGATGCAGCCACTTCACAGCGGTAATCAGCCCACCTGTCAAAATCAGGTACTGAGCCGGGATCAAAGGCTTTTTCATTTTCATATTCAAGGCGCAAAATATCATGAACTGTTTTTTTACTTAATAAAAACAGCTCCTGCTCGGCGCTTTTATCATAAATGTATGGATTATCCTCCTGCCCGATTGTGCAGGTAAAAATGACCTCTGACGAAAGTCTTAGGAGCTCTCCTATAACCTGATACTGTATGGGAGTAAAGCCCGTAAAGCCGTCAAATACAATGACACTGCCGGGAATAAGCCCCGACTTATTAAGAGACCTGCAAAGAATCTCCATGGTCTCTTCCTGAGCAATAAAATCGCCCTTAATGTAATCCTTGAAGCCTGCGTAAAGGCGCTGAAGATCAGTGAGCTTAGCCTTGAGAGCACCCTTAGAATCCGAAGCTTCAATTAACAAGCCAAGATTCTCCGGGCTTATGCGATACTGCATAAACTCGGAGATCGTGGACTTAACTTCATCTATATATCCCATCTTGTGCATATTGCCGCCAATTACAGTAAGTTCATCTTCAAGCTTTTGCGACACGCGTCTTAGCACAAGACTTTTACCCATATCATCAAGGGTTTTCAAATTGTCCTCGCCCACTTCCTCAAATATCCTGTGGGATAATCTGGAAAAACTAAGGACATCTATATTCATGATGCCGTGCCTGGGATGGAGCTTTACGACATCCATCTGCGTCTGCATTGTAAACTGATCGGGAACAACTATCAGGTAATTCTTATCAGGCTCCCTGATACTTTTCTCAATGATATAGTCCTGCACAAAGCGGCTTTTACCAACTCCTGATGCACCAAATACAAAACGCAGCATATAGCCTCCAAATGGGTGTATTTGATCATTAATGATGGAAGAATCTCATATGTGTAAATGCCATTACCATCTTATGATCATTAGCTGCCTGAATGACATTGTCATCTCTGACAGAACCACCAGGCTGTGCTACATATTTTACACCACTTCTTGCTGCTCTTTCAATGTTATCACCGAAGGGGAAGAATGCATCTGAACCAAGGGCTACGTCTGTGTTTTTAGCAAGCCATGCCTTCTTATCTGCATCTGTAAATACTTCAGGTTTTACCTTGAAAAGATTCTGCCATTTTCCATCTGCGAGAACATCCATGTAATCTGTTCCGATGTAAAGATCGATGGTGTTGTCTCTGTCTGCTCTCTTGATGTTATCAAGGAAAGGAAGCTCCAGAACCTGTGGTGCCTGTCTGAGGAACCAGTTGTCAGCCTTGCTGCCTGCAAGTCTTGTGCAGTGGATACGTGACTGCTGACCTGCGCCGATACCGATTGCCTGTCCGCCCTTTACGTAACATACAGAATTGGACTGAGTATATTTAAGTGTGATAAGTGAGATGATAAGGTCCTTTTTAGCACTGTCGGGAAGGTCCTTATTCTCTGTAACGATGTCAGCGAGCATCTCATCATTTATCTCAATATCGTTGTGTCCCTGCTCGAAGGTTACGCCAAATACCTGCTTTTTCTCAAGAGCAGCGGGCTTGTAGGAAGGATCGATCTTAATAACAGCGTAGTTGCCGTTCTTTTTAGCCTTAAGAATCTCTAAAGCTTCATCTGTATAGTCAGGAGCGATGATTCCGTCTGAAACCTCTCTTTTGATAAGGCGTGCTGTATCTGCATCGCAGGTATCAGAAAGGGAAATGAAATCACCAAAGGATGACATTCTGTCAGCGCCTCTTGCTCTTGCATAAGCGCTTGCCATGGGAGAAAGCTCCGGAAGATCGTCTACCCAGTAGATCTTTTTCTCGATCTCGTTAAGCGGAAGTCCTATTGCAGCTCCTGCAGGAGATACGTGCTTAAAAGACGTTGCAGCAGGAAGTCCTGTAGCCTTTTTAAGCTCTGATACAAGCTGCCAGCCGTTAAAAGCATCAAGAAGGTTGATATATCCGGGCTTGCCGTTAAGTACCTCTATAGGAAGATCTGTGCCGTCCTCCATGAAAACTCTTGAGGGCTTCTGATTGGGGTTACATCCATATTTAAGTGCGAGTTCTTTCATCTGTCATTTCCTCCCTTAATTACTGATTCTTGTTTACGATACGTGTCTTGAACTGGCCGGTCTTGATATCGATATAACGTACAAAAAGTGATACTTTATTGTCTTCGTTAAGTGACTCCCAAACCATGTCTGTGAATGTATCTATGTCGCCTGAGATTTCAACCTCTGTAGGCTCGCCTTCGTAGCTGGGAAGCGGATTGCCATCTCCCATGTAGGTGTGGATGAAATAACCTGTGCCTGCTACCGGCTTGTCATAGGTGTAAGTAAATCTAAGGCAGCATGAGGGATCATTATGATTGCTCTTTAAGATTGACATTGAGATATTGTACTCGCCGTTCTTGATGTGCATAAGCCCTGAAATACGAGGTGTGTAGTTAGGAGCATCGGGCTCAAACTCTCTTGTTCTGAGAGCCTCCTCAAAGGACTGGCCTGCCTCCATAAGGTCGAAAATTGTATCTGTCTGATCACCGTTAGTAACGATGGTGTCGTTTCCTCTTACTCTTACAGGTGCATATATGATAAGGCTGGGATCCTCAAGCTTTGCAGGATCAAAGGCCTCTGTTCTGATTCCGTCACCCATTGTGGTGAAAATACGATTTCTGCTGTTCTCACTTCTTCCCATGATGAAATATGCAGTTACAGCATACTTGCCATCTGAACTTGTGCCGATGACGATTCCGCGTCCCGGATATGAATTGGATCTGAGTTCTTTTGCTAAATTAACCATTGTCTCTCCTTAAAAATGTACTAAAAAACCGCCTGAGCATGCCTAATCAAGCGGCTGCCCAGACGGTCGACAATTCAATATTCATCGTACTCCCCTGTGGTATTCCACAAATCCGTCAGTCGTACGACACATATAATTTACACGATATTTTTTTAATTTGCAATACCAAAAACTGCCAGGCGAACAATAAACAAAAACAGCAGATGCAGCGGATAAAATGCGTATACCGCGTACTTGTAATTGCCCTTAATAAAGCCTCTTTCGCCGTTATAAAAATAGATCAGAATAAACGCCGGCAGGGCCCAGGCTTCTCCGCCCATGTTTGATAAAAATACATATCCAAAAATACTGGCAAGAAGCGGCTGATTCCTGAATATGAAGAATATCGCAATCAGGGTAATGCCCCAAAAGTCATAATCAGAGCCTATCTTCCAGGCTATCATGGCTCCTACCGCAGCAGGCATGTAGTAAAGAAGCATATACAAGGGATTACTTACTGTAAAGCCAAAAAACGCAAGCTCGTTCTCATCAAAGAATCTCTCCTCGATAAGCTTCATCATCCAAATAACAAGAAGCCCTATCATCAGCGTGAAAAAGACGTTGGTATTACTTCCTGCCTTTTCCCAGTTTTCCTGCAATAGCTGAATGACATTTGGATTAGCAACGTCCACTCTCACCTTGAATAAAATATCAAAGAACAGCTCTGAGATTATGCTGAAGATGGCCATGTTCAGAACATATTTCCTTAAGTTCTTTGTGTGAAAGAGTCCCTCTACAAGAAGGAAGCAGAATATCGGAAATGACTGTCTTCCGATATGTCTCATCCAGTCATAGACAACTATAATCTGTTCTCTGTCCATGCCAAAGGGATACATTCCTCCCCTTATCATGTAGAGCAAAACTCCTGCTGCCACATGATCGATAAACATTGTGACTATGGCTATTATCTTGAGAGTACTCGATGATATGAAACTGAATTTTCGCTGAAATATATCAAACATATACCGTAACCAACATCCGTTATTTAAGATTTAGTAATATTTTTTTCATAGATACATAATTGAACGAAATAACATTTGTAGCTTATAATCAGCTTAAGAATACGGCACTGTAGCCATTTTTAAGGAAGGCATCAAAATGCTAAACCCATGCTTTATGGCATCAATCACACTGATAAATATCATATATGATGCGATCATAATCATAGCTGAGCTGATGTTCATGCTTGTATTCGTTCGCTTTGTATTCTTCAATGGTGAATGGAAGGAGTATTCGCTGTTTGCGAAAATCCTTACCATTATATTCACCATATTTGTGCTGCTCATTTTAGTGGCGATATTCCTGACAGTAATGCGGGTGGACTAAATAAAGATTAGGGCAGAGCCATAAAAGGCTCTGCTTTTTTATTTCATAAAAGCACTCCGCATTATTCAAAGATCGCAAAGGACTGAGGACCAAGTACAAGGGCGTCATCAGTTAAATCCGCTGTTCCGATTCCATAAATAAGATTGCCCTTTATTTCTCCTTCTTTAGCGAGAATATCAGCGCAGTCTTTTCTATTTACCTTCTCTTCCTTCTCACCGGGATTAACTGCAATTACAAGGCTTCCTCTTTTGTAGATAAAGGGTCTCTCGCCTTCTTTTGCATAGACAACCCGGAAATCAGCATCTGCCTGAAGGTCCTCTCTGTCATGTCTGAGGGCTATTATACTACGAACTGTGTGAATAAGCGAGTCGGCATCTGCCTCAGCAGTACTTACTGTGGGAGCATCGGATGAAGCATCTACAGGAATATAAAGCTTATCGCCATCAGCATCTGAAAAGCCGTAGTTTTTCGCAGACTTATCCCACTGCATGGGCGTACGTGAACCTGTTCTCTGGAAGCCGCCCTCTTTTGTCTTTACATTCTCAAGATATCTCATGCCGATCTCGTCGCCGTAATAAAGGAACGGAACTCCGGGCATTGTGAAAATAAATGAATATGCCACCTTCAGCTCATCTATATCCATAGTCTTGGTGCATCTTGGCGTGTCGTGGTTACAGGTTATGAAACTGATATAACCGTACTTTTTGGAGTTCTCATACTTGTGCTCATAATCTGCAAGGAATCTCATGGGGCTGTCGCCGCCATCTTTTTTGAAATAACTGTGGTCTCCGCCTTCTGTCTCACCATCTCTGAAAAGAACGTTAAGACCATTTCCGTGATGATCAAGATAAAAGTCCGCATGGAAGCCGTATTTAAGGGCACACTCAGGATTACTCCACTCAGATACAAGAGCTGCTTCCGGGTAATCCTTATCAAACATTTCTCTGACATTCTGCCAGATAGCACCTGTGGCGCTTTTAACTTCATCATCCTCTTTTACAAGAGAATCTGCCATATCTACGCGGAATCCATCACAGCCCTTATCAAGCCAGAAGCGCATGATATCCTTCATAGCTTCCCTTGTGGCTATACAATCAGGGTGATCAGTTGGCATCTGCCAGGGCTCTGTACGGTTAAGAACGCCGTAATTAAGAGCCGGCTGACACTTAAAGAAGTTCAGCATATAGCAACCATCTCTCTCAGCCTCGCCGCCGATATAGGGGTGTCCACCGATTCCGCAGAAGGCACCGTTTGTCCATATATATCTGTTCCATAAATCATTGGGCTCATATTCGCAGCTTTTCTTAAACCACTCATGCTCCTCTGATGTATGTCCCGGAACCAGGTCTAAAAGAACTTTTATACCCTTTTTATGCGCCTCCTCAAAAAGGCGAACCAGATCGTCGTTTGTGCCGTATCTCTCCGCTACCTTCTTATAATCTCTTACGTCATAGCCCGCATCCTTAAATGGTGAATCATAGATAGGGTTAAGCCAAAGCGCATTGGCGCCAAGACTCTTTACGTAATCAAGCTTTGCGATGATACCCTCGATATCACCTATTCCATCGCCATTCGTATCACAAAATGACTGGGGATAAATCTCATAAAAAACTGCATCCTTTAACCATGCCGGCATATTTTGTTCCTCCCTTTGTATGTCAGTTTTACCAGTATTTCCGCTTCGGAAAACGTTTTTCTTATTTGCTTTATTTATATTAGCAGATAGGACAGCCATATTCCATAACAAAATAAGGCGCTTTATCTGCTGCTCGGTGTTCTCATGCTATAAATAGTGTCTTAAAAAACTCTAAACATTTGATTAAACCAAACAAGGCTCAGGCTTTTCATTCTATAATTGATTGCAGCCAATATGATCGATATTTGGTTCAAAAAGATGTTGGAGGATCTAAAATGAATAAACGAATTCTTGCAATTTTACTTGCAGCCACTATGGTCATGGGAAGCGGCTGTACTTCGCCTGCCAATGACGGGGCTACCGGCGGTACTGAAGAAACCACCTCGGAATCCGCGGACACAAACGAAGCGGATGCTGATACTAATGATGTTGCTGAAAGTGAAGCCGACTCTGAAGAGGGTAATGCTGCAGAAGCCAGTGCTGATGATGAAGCCGAAGTTTCTGCAGATTCAAGCGAAAAGGCAGCCTCAGCCGATATGGTCGTTGGCGAGACCTATCACGGCTTTAAGCTTAATGATATCTACTCCAGCCGTCTTCTCAGCTCTGATCTATACACCTTTAAGCATGAAAAGAGCGGTGCTGATCTGATCTACACCAAAAATTCAGATCCGGAAGTATCTTTTTGTATAGCTTACCATACTCCATATATAGATGAGACTGATACGAATCATGTTTTTGAGCATGCAATAATTGCATCCTCTGATAAATATCCATCACAGGATCTTTTCTTCGATCTTGCAAACAAATCCTATAATACGTATATAAACGCCCATACAGGTATGAACGTCACATTCTATCCGGTTTCATCCATGAGCCAGGATCAGCTTATGACCCTGATGGATGCATACATGAGTTGTATGGTTGCCCCGGATATTTTGAAAAATGAAAAGATTTTTGACAGAGAAGCTATCAGATTCGAACTGGATGATCCTGATGGTGACATTGGAATCAATGGTACGGTTTATGCTGAGGATTACGGCTTTTTAACTGATACCGGCGATGTCTCTCTCAATTTTGTTCTTGATAATATGTTCCCCGGTCAGATAGCCTCCAATATGATCGGTATGGCTGAGTATCACTACGATGATCTGACCTACGAACATACACTTGAGACCTATGAAAGATACTATCATTTCGACAACAGTCTTATTTCTCTCTACGGCGACCTGGATATCGACAGATTCTTAGAATTTTTGGATACGGAATATCTGTCAAAATATGAAATAAACGGAACAGACCTCAGTCAGTATGAAGATCCGCATGCAGAGGACGGATATGTTGAAAAGGTCGAATATATCCCCGCTTATGAAGGTGATTCTGTAGAGGACAGCGGAATCATTTATTATGGCATCGATATGGAAGATGCTACTGATGATGAACTTATTCAGTGGAATCTTTTAACGTCACTGATCAATAATAACTCATCCTGCATGAATAAAAAGCTGCTTGAAGATGGCATTTCTAATCCTGTTTCTGTCCAAATAGCTACAGATACAGCAAAACCAATGCTTCTGTTTTCCATGGAATACGCCAATGAAGATCAGATGCAGACTCTTAAGGATATAGCTGAATATACTCTTTCAGAAATTTCCAAAAACGGAGTTCCGAAGGAAATTTTTGAAGCAGATGTTAAGGAAGAAGAACTTAACACTGTTTTCATGAGAGATGCAGGAAATGTCGGAGTAGAATTAAGCGATGTCTATAACGTTTATTGGGTAAGAACCGGTAGAGTTGACTATTTTAAACAATATGAAAGAGTTCTTGAGGCCCTTATCGCAGATGAGGAGCAACAGACCTTTAAAAAGCTTGCAGAATCTGTTCTTACACCTGCAAGAAGCATTCTTATTGCCTGCGTGCCAAAGCCCGGCCTTGCTGAAGAGTTTGATCAGAAATTACTTGATTACCTGGCAGATAAAAAAGCCAAGATGACTGATGAAGAAATACAGGAATTAGTACAAAAGACCAAAGAATTCAATGAGTGGAATCAGAATGAGCTTTCAAATAACGATTTCCAAATGGATCTTAAGGATCTTCCGGAATATGAAACACCATCATTAGAGAAAAGAGAAGAAAACGGCATCACATATTATCTTGGAAGCGTTGATGCAGCAAAAGGCGGCTGCTATGATATCTACTTTGATCTCAGTAACCTGACCAAGAAAGAAATCGGCGCCCTTATGCTTTATACCAATTTCATCTTTGAAGCTAATACCTCGAAATACAGTACCGATGAGCTTTCGCTTCTTGACAGCGAGTACCTGAACAACTTCTCTGTTTCCCTCTTACACCCCAATGAAGAGGCAGGAAAAAATCACAGGCCAATGCTGGATATTTTCTGGAAGGGATTAAATGAGGACTTTGATAAGGCTCTTGATCTTGTTATGAATGTAATGACTGAAACAGATTTAAATGACAGCCAGGATATCAAGTATGTCATTTCCCGTGACCGTGAAGCCTATAACCTTGCAAAAGCCGATGCGTATTCTTTGGCAAACTCCTACTCACAGGCATCCGGAACGACCACTCTTGCCGACACACAAAAATTCTCTCTGGATATTTATGATGCAGGATTCTATGACTACATATCTGAACTTGATAAAAATTTAGACAATGATGAAGCTTATAATTCTTTTATAGCCGATGTTGAATCAGTAAGAAAAAAGGCCTTTACAAAGACAAATCTCATTTTCTCATCTGTAGCAGACAAGACAGAAAATGAGGAAGTAGTAAAGACCGCAGCAAAGGTTTTTGAAGCTCTTCCTGAAAGCGAAGAAAGTGCAGAAAAATATGAGCTGCCCGTACCTGCTCTCAGAACAGGAATAATAGTTGAAACTACTCAGAACCATACTGTTCTTGATGCAGATTTCAGAAATGATGAAAACTTCCGGGGCGCATACATACCTTTCCTTTATGCAGCCAGTGATAAATACGTAGTTCCCACTCTAAGATTCCGGATGGGTGCTTATTCAGCGGGATGTTATTCCACAACAAGGTGCTATGATCTGACTTCTTATACATATTCAGATCCTAACGTAAAGGAATCCGTTGAAGCGCTTTTTGAGATTCCTGAATTTCTCAAAACCGCCACTCTGGATGAGGCCGATTTTACAGGCTATATTCTGAATGCATACGGTGAAGATACCAAAGCCACCGGTATCTGGAGTGATACTGTCAAACGAATCAGAAGAGACATTCTGGGAGTTGATGAGGAGCTTTATTTAGAGACGGTAAATGATATAAAAAATTCCAATACCGGCATGCAGGCTGAGGCTACTGAAAGCTTAGAAAAGCTCTTTAAAAACGCATCTATGGCAACTTCAGGTAATGAAGCAAAGATCAATGCCGACAAGGATGCCTTTGACGAAGTTTTGAATTTCAAGAATAATTAATGCCTATAATCTGATATCCGGTGAGGCAGCACTTTCTGTGCCGCCTCATCAGTTACAAGCATCAAAAAGGACTTCATTACTTATTAAGTGTAAGTAATGGAGTCCTTAAAACATGTCTCTGAATCCTTTGTAATTGTCACTGCTTGGGATCTTGTGTATGGCCGTATCAGCAAAAACATTGGCTTTTAAAAGATCCTGTTTGTCCGGATGCCTTCGTCCCTCATCAAAGATCGTAAGCAGGTTGTCCAGCTTTTCTTCGTCATATCTGCCGCGAAGCTCTTCATACCTTTCTCTTATCTGCGCCGGCATACTGCCCTGACAGAAGTACCCGCCAAGATAATGGTTATCCTCAGGCAGCCACAGAGTTCCGATCTGTTCTATCTGCCTGTAATATGCCTGGTCATTTCCAAGTCCGCAGGTCCCAAAGAAAGCCACATTTTTATTATGAAGTGATGTAATAAGATCGATTATTTCCAGGGAGCAGGTTCCTCTGTTTGCCCAATACCCGATAAAATAGGTCTCTGCGTCGTGTCTGCCATTCCAGCTTCTGACGCTTAGCTCCTCCTTTGAATCGGAAGGAAGCGCCTGGAAAATCTCGTCCGCTATCTTTTTAGTATTCCCTGTTTCACTGGCGTACACGACTAAGTATTTAAGCATCTTACCCTCAAATTACGTCCGCTTTACAAACTCCCTGCCGCACTTCGGACACCTGATGGCAACCTTGCCTTTTCCCCGCGGAATTCTGATCTTCTGTCCGCATCCGGGGCATTTATATATGTGATACGCCTTATGCCCGGTAAACTTATCTTTTATACCGGTAAAAAAGCCGATCACCTTATCGGTGTGTTTTACGAAAAACTCATTTTCTTTGTATCTGGCAGGTATATTTTTGGAAAACATCCGAAAATAACAATAAAAAAGTATTATAAAGGCCACATAATACAATAAACTAAGGGGCGATATGAAGGATAAAACCAGCAGGATAACAGCTATCACAACCATAACTCTGGTCATTCTGTCAGAGCCATAGGCGCCGTATCTTCCCCGGAAAAACCTATAGAGAAAATCTTTCACTATTGTTTAATCTCCTTTTAAAAATAGATAAATCCCCTCACTTACCACAGAGTATAGGTTTTGTGGGTTGAAAAAGCAATTAACGGGCTATAAATCATTCTTAAAAAATCATTAATGGCTTATTTCTGCATTCTAAAGACCTATTATTTTTTCCTTTATAATTTGGAAAGTGGTATAATTGAATGCGTATCGACTTTTTTGGAGGCAAATAAATGCAGATTATAATTGTAGGCTGCGGAAACGTAGGCGCAGCGCTGACAGAACAGCTTAGTGGCGAAGGCCATGATGTCACTGTCATCGAACAGAAAAAAGACGTTATTCAAAGCGTTGTAAATAACTTCGACGTAATGGGCATAGTAGGTAACGGTGCCAGTTACATGGTCATGAGAGACGCAGGCATTGAGTATGCCGACCTTATGATTGCTGTAACAGGTAATGATGAGCTGAATCTTCTGTGCTGTCTTATTGCAAGAAAAGCAGGTCACTGCAACACCATCGCAAGAGTTAAGAATCCTATCTATAAAAAGGAAATCAGCTTTATTAAAGAAGAGCTTGGTCTTTCTCTTGTTGTTAATCCTGAGGAGCTTGCTGCAAACGAAGCAGCAAAGCTTCTTAAATTTCCTGCTGCTACCAGCATCGAAACCTTTGCAGGCGGCCGCGCAGAAATCGTACACATGACCGTTGCTGAGTCATCACGCATCTGCAACAAATCTCTTAGGGAAATCCAGGGCGAGATAAAGAGTAAAGTCCTTATCGCCGTTGTTCAAAGAGCAGATGAAGTATCAATTCCTAACGGTGATTTTGTACTTAGAGCCAATGATGAGCTTACTATTGTGGGCGCATCAAGAAGTATCGCAGAATTTTTCAGAAAAATCGGTCTTCCTACCACAAGAGTCCACTCGGCCATGATCATAGGCGGTGGTTCTACAGGATATTATCTGGCAGACCAGCTTATATCCTTTGGTATTGATGTAAAGCTCTTTGAGCGAGATCTTGACAGATGCAAGAGGCTTTCAGATCTCCTGCCTCAGGCACTTATCATCAACGCTGACGGAACAGACAAGGATGCTCTTATGGAAGAAGGTCTTGTTGGCACAGAGGCATTTGTTGCCATGACAAGTCTTGATGAAGAAAACATCATGCTTTCCATGTATGTAAAGAGCCAGAACCCCAAGGCAAAGCTTATTACCAAGGTTCACCGCGTCAACTACGGCGAGATCATAGGTTCACTGCAAATCGGAAGTATCATATATCCCAAGAACATCACTGCTCAGAGAATCGTGCAGTATGTCCGCGGAATGAGTAATTCCATGGGCAATAACAGCATCGAGGCACTTTATAAGATGAATGACGGAAGAGTTGAGGCATTAGAGTTCTTCGTTCCTGAGAATTCTCCGGTTATAGGCACTCCTCTTTCTGATATGCACCTTAAAAAGGGCGTGCTTGTATCTCTTATCAACAGAAAGGGTGAGATCATTTCACCTAAGGGTTCAAGCGAAATACAGGCGGAGGATACCGTCATAATAATAACAAGTCAGGTTGGTCTTCTTGACATCGCTGACATTCTGGAGAAATAAAAATGAACTTCAATATGATACGTTTTCTGCTCTTTAGAGTTGTGCAGATTACAGGACTTTTAATGATATTGCCTCTGATAGTTGCATTTATTTACGGAGAATTCTTCTGCGCAGAGGTATTTGCAATAATTATTGCCGCTTGCCTGATTTTCGGCTTTGCGGGAACTTATAAAAAACCGACCAACCAGGCTATTTATGCCAGAGAAGGTTTTGTGGTCACAGCACTTACATGGATCACCATAAGTCTTATAGGTGCTCTGCCCTTCCAGTTTACGGGCGTTACAAAAAGCTATGTGGATGCTCTTTTTGAGACCATATCCGGTCTTACCACTACAGGATCAACCATTCTCTCAGATGTAGAGATGTACTACAGTGTTCAGTTCTGGAGATGCTTCACACACTGGATCGGCGGTATGGGTGTGCTGGTATTCATCCTTGCGATCATGCCCATGGCAGGCGGCTACAGTATGCACATCATGCGTGCAGAGAGCCCGGGTCCCTCCGTTGGCAAATTTGTTCCCAAGGTAAGAGAGACCGCAAAGATTCTTTATTCAATTTATTTTGGAATTACCATTCTTCAGACCGTTTGCCTTCTTTTTACAGGCATGAACGCATACGAAGCACTTACAGCAACATTCGCCACAGTCGGCACCGGCGGATTTGGTATAAACAATGCCGGAATCGGCGGATTTGGCTATGCGTCACAGGTAGTTATCACCATATTTATGATAATTTGTGGTATCAACTTCAGCGTATACTACTACCTGATTACCAAAAGACCCAAGGAAGCCCTCAACAATGATGAGGTAAAACTCTATCTGGTTCTTATGTTTGGAGCTGCTTCACTTATTGCATATATGATCTATAAGCAGGGGGCTACAGCAACTCCTCTTGAGTCATTCCATCATTCATTGTTTACAGTTGCTTCTGTAATGACAACAACAGGTTTTGCGACTCTTGATTTCAACACCTGGCCTCAGCTGGCAAGGACACTTCTTGCATGTCTCATGCTTACAGGTGCCTGCGCAGGCTCTACGGGTGGTGGCTTCAAACTCTCAAGATTCCTTATCCTGATAAGAGCCATGAAAAATGAGCTGACCTATATCGTTCATCCAAAGTCAGTTAAAAAGGTATATATGGATGGCGATCCCGTTGATCAGTCAGTTGTTAAATCAGTATCTGCATACCTTAGCATGTACGTTGTAATCTTCATTATTTCAACGCTGCTTATCTCTATCGATGAATTCGATTATGAGACGAACTTTACTGCAGTTGCTGCTACTCTTAACAACATTGGTCCCGGTCTTTCCATGGTAGGTCCCACAGGTAACTTTGGCGCCTACTCTGACCTTTCAAAGTTCGTCCTTATGTTTGATATGCTGGCAGGAAGACTTGAGCTTCTCCCGATGCTCATACTCTTCTCTCCTAAGAACTGGACCAAGAGATGATAATAAGTGCTGCTAACGTTAAAACGGCTCTCTTGACAAATAAAGTTCGTTAGCATATACTAACTTCAAATGATAACCATTCTCATTTGAAAGAGGTATAAAATGATAGCAAGTATAGTTATTTTATTGATCGTCGTAGCACTTATTGTGCTGGATATCAGATTTATTATAGGTAAGAAAAAGAAGGGACAATGCATCGGCTGCTCCTCAGGAACATGTAACTGCGGAAGTGCCACTTGCCCATCTAAGAAAGCCTGAATAAGAAAGATAAAGGGATATGGCACGTTTGTGTCATATCCCTTTTCTTGTAATTTATTTGATTTTCTTCAAAAGAATCTCTTTTACCGGTTCTTACGAATCACGTGAATAGACTCTATACTCTGCGCAAATGCTTCTGTAAAGTCATCATCCTCTGCTCTTGAATATACAACAGTAAATACTCTGTTCTGAGACAGAAGGATAAAGGTTTCCTGATGAATCATCTGTGAGCCCTCAGGAGTAAATGAAGATACTATATGATATCCCGGGAAGCCGTCCTTCTGGATATCCTCAAAGTTTTCTATGGTATATCCTATGCCATCACCATAGAGAGCTTCGTAGTTCTCTTTCATGATCTCATCATACATATCCTTAGTAAGCTCATCATAGCGTATGTCCACTTCGCTTGCTGACTCAGATTCTCCTGCCACCTTCTGAGCATTGGTAAGAACCCTGTCTTCCGGAAGTGTTTTTACTCCATAGGTGATATTGGCAGATTCCAAGGGATAATGCTCATTCACATACATTCCGGGAACATCGGTCACCTTGAAGCTTTCAGGAATTACAACCGAGCAATACTGAGCCGCCGGAAGCTCCTTCATATCTGCTTTTGTTTGCATAGGTACTGCGCATATCAAAAAAGCAAATATAAGCGCAAATACCATTCCCTTTTTCTTCATCAAACAAATTCTCCTTAATTCTGATCTGATACTGTTAAAACAGCTATAAACGCCTTTTAAGACTATCAGTCTGCCAGTGACAGATCAAAAACATCGATCCAGTATCTCTCCATGAGATAGCTGCCCTTATTTTCATTTAATATTCCGTAGTTACTCTCCCAGTCTGCCACAATATCCTCCCTGGAATTAAAGCTTCCAAGGAAAATGACGTGCTTGCCGTCCTCTATAAGCTGTCTGATTTCAGTCGCTTCCTCGATTGGAGATACACCCTTTATCATCTTCTCTATAAGAGCTTCTGGCTGTGCTCCATAGAGGTAAACCGGAATCTCTTTACCTGACTGATTAAGATAATACGAAATAAGCCCGTTTACGTGGTCAAAATTGGTGATAATCGCAAGGTCGTCCTCTGCCTTAAGCTCTGTAAAAAGCCTGCCTGTTTCGGCCATATTTACACGTTTATAGAGTTCATTCCCTCTAAAGCCCCAGAAGTCACGAATAATAACCACTGACATAACAATTGCAAATAACGGAACAGCCAAGGTTAAGATGCCGCCAAATGCATTCTTTTTATCGCCATCTGCTTTTGCTGCGCTGTTTTCATCAATAGCAGACTTATCATCTTTTCCTGTCGCCACGGACTTCCTGTCAGAAAACAGCACCATTATGATACCATACCAGAAAGCTCCCATACCGGGCATCATATATCTGTACACAAATACGGGCCTGATAAGGATAGATGCCACAAAACCCGCAATGACAATTCCTGTTATAGGAGCAAACAAGAACCACATGTACACATTCTTACGTCCAAGGAAAACCGCAAGCAGGATCATTACCAGCAACAATCCCACAAAGACATATCCCACCATCACATTGGTAAACGAAGACAAAAGAAGATACTTGGCAATACCGCCAAGGCTTCTCCAGGTAAGGGGCAGTATCCAATAATTCTCTGATACAGTACCTGCCTGTGAGAAAACCACGCTTATCCACGGAAGATAGCATATAAAGGTGAGGTTCATTATGATAAATACTATCCCCAGCTGCCATACATTTTTGCGTATTGAATAAACCACCAAAAAGGCATAGACAGACGCTACTGCAATTGCTGCATAGTACTGGGTATAGCACGCCAAAAGACCGTAAATAAACACAGGAAAAGCCTTTTTAATATCAAGTCCTCTCACCATCCTGCCATTTACATCGCCTGTAATGAAGGGCTTCGTGTGAATACACATAGCCGTTACAAACAGAATAAGCCAGCTGTACATACGTATCTCAACGGTATATTCCGCCAGATTCGGCATAGCTATCATAGCTGCACTAAACAGTCCTCCTGCCAGCAAACCATGCCTTTTCCTTATACAGGTAATACCATAGATAAAAAGTATCACATAGGGCACTACACAGGATAATTTCGCACTTAAAACCTGTAAATACATCGTGCCAAACTCGCTGCCAAGGCCACCTGTAAAGCCCACAGCCCGGGCTATACGGCTTCCAATCTCAATGGCGTAATGCACGATAATATAATACAGCGGCGGGTGTACATCCGCCGCTGTTAAATTAACCATCTCTGGTACAGGTCTTATGGCAAACTCTATGCTGAAAAGCTCGTCATACCATATATCGGGACTAAAGCACAGATAAACCGAAAAAGCTATCATCGCTGCAGAAATAATGTACAGCAGAATGCCTATGGTTTTCTGCGCCGAATCCCATATATTTTTTGAATCGGTACTGTTATCCATTAAAACCTCATCCGTCAGCTGCGCTGACACCTTCTCTTCTTTTGAGGAGAAGGCTTTTATTTTCCTCCCCAGGGGAAGGCTATTTACTCAATGCTGTCAATCAGCTCAAGTGTATGCTCAGCGTTCATCTTCTTGCACATCTCTACGAACTTCTCAAGAGGTACATTCTGAATCTGCTTGTTGGAGCCGCGAACATTGATAGAAACTGTATTCTCAGCAGCTTCCTTATCACCGAGAACGATGATGTACGGATCCTTGTAGTTCTTGAACTTCTTGATCTTCTCCTTCATGTTGTTGTCGGAGTAGTCAGCCTCAACATCGATGCCGTTCTCAAAGAGAAGGTCTGCTACCTTCTTAGCATACTCATTGTGCTCGACACGGATCGGAACAACGCCAACCTGGTAAGGGCTGAGCCAGAAGGGGAACGCACCCTTGAAGTTCTCGATGATGATACCAATGAATCTCTCAAGTGAACCGTAGATGGCTCTGTGGATAACTACAGGCATCTCAAGACTTCCGTCCCGAGCCTGGTATGTAAGTCCAAAGTTGTGAGGAAGCTGATAGTCAAGCTGTACTGTACCGCACTGCCACTCTCTTCCAAGAGCGTCCTTAATCTGAAGGTCGATCTTAGGACCATAGAAAGCTCCATCGCCTTCGTTGATCTCATAGCCACCTTCGCCATAGGTCTTATCAAGAATGTTCTTAATAGCAGTCTCTGCTCTGTTCCAAACCTCGATATCACCCATGAAATCATCGGGACGTGTTGAGAATTCTGCTCTGTATGTAACGCCAAATGTCTTGTAGATCTCGTCTGCGATTGCGATAATATCTGCGATCTCATCCTGGATCTGTGATTCCATTACGAATGTATGGTCATCATCCTGTCTGAACTCCTGAACACGGAAAAGACCGTTCATCTGTCCTGACTTTTCTTTTCTATGAAGAACATCATACTCACTGTAGCGGATAGGAAGTTCCTTGTAAGAATGAACTGTTCTCTTGTATGTCATCATGGCATTAGGGCAGTTCATAGGCTTAGCGCCCATTGTATCGATAGCCTCTCTGTTATAAATTACAGAACCTCTCTCGATCTTAACAGGTGCCTTAGGTGCATCCTCATCCATACTCTCAGCTACATCAGGGATAACAGTATCTGCCTGAACGTTACCTGCGATTCCGGGTACGATGAACATGTTGTTGATGTAGTGAGCCCAGTGACCACTGATAAGCCAAAGCTTCTTGTTGTCGATAAGAGGAGCTGCGATCTCTGTGTAACCATGTCTCTCCTGAATATCTCTTGAGAACTTAAGGAGCTTCTGGTACATTCTCCATCCTCTGGGAAGCCAGTAAGGCATTCCGGGAGCTGTCTCATCAAACATGAAAAGATCAAGCTGAGCACCGATCTTCTTGTGATCACGCTCAAGAG
>JAEEGL016907833.1_pt1 | contig 23390 bp, 12 predicted proteins | sample 9134231 | NCBI WGS metagenome assembly JAEEGL01 (sample SAMN16246548, study PRJNA631951) | gut metagenome | biome: gut microbiome; feature: rumen; material: fiber-attached | host: Bos | place: Iran: Karaj | collected 2018-10
GGCGGGTTATGTGGGATACGAGGACGGCGGTTTGCTGACCGATGCCATCCGCAAGACCCCCAACTGCGTGTTGCTGCTCGACGAGATAGAGAAAGCCCATCCCGACATCTACAATATCCTCCTGCAGGTGATGGATTATGCCCGTCTGACGGACAACAAGGGCCGCAAGGCGGATTTCCGCAATGTGGTGCTCATCATGACTTCGAATGCCGGTGCGCAGTATGCCTCACAGGCCTCTGTGGGTTTTGGCGCCCGTGTGCCGGCAGGAGAGGCGATGATGCGGCAGGTGAAGCGGACGTTCAAGCCCGAGTTTATCAACCGCTTGTCGGCCACGGTGGTGTTCAATGACATGGACCGTGTGATGGCCGGCATGATCCTGGATAAGAAATTGCGCGAACTGTCTCAGAAACTGGAAGTCAGGAAGGTCACGATGACGATGACGGAGGATGCGCGCGAGTGGTTGCTCGCCAAAGGTTTCACCAGGGAATACGGTGCCCGTGAACTTGACCGTGTGATTGCCCATGACCTCAAACCGTTGTTGATGCGTGAGATCCTTTTCGGATGGCTCCGCGACGGCGGCCATGTGGAAATCGGACTGTCTTCGGTGGACCCGGCTTCTCAGGCGAAACAACTCATCCTCAACCCCAAAAACACACTATTGTCCACCTAAGCGGTCAAAAAACGTGATGACCTCTTCCCAGGTCTTGAACGTCTCGCTGCCGAAGGGGATGACTGTACCCATGAAATTGTCACAGGGAACAGTGTCTATGAGGTAATCACCCAGCAGAAGGTGCTTCTGACAGGTCAGGATGACGTGGTTGTAGGCAGGTGCATCGAAATACTGTTCGGCCCAGGAGAGGACGTCTGCCATTTCTCCACGGTGGTTGAAGTCGGCGGAGTTCACGAGATAGACCTGATAGGACTCAATCAGTCGGCGGAAGGCTTTCTGCACACTGCTTCTCGGTTTCCCGAAGGCGTCGCAGGCTGCTTCCATGCTGATGAGGACCACAGGCCGTTGCCGCTTTTCCTGCAGGTCATCAATCCAGCGGATGACGGGCATCACGGCATGCATATACGAACGGTCGTCCATCCGGTGCTCCCCGTGGAAATGGATGGCGGTGGGGTAGTGCTCCCTGAACAGGTCAAAGGTATCGACGGTCTTGTCTTCATCGCCGAAAAGGCCCCATACACGTCGGCGTTCCTCGTCAGTGACACCGCTGAAGCACATGGCCGACACTTTTTTGTATTCCTTCACCAGGTTGTTGTCGACAAAAAACTTCTGAACACCGTCCTGACGGGGGTTTTGATAGGTCTGGTGCCCGGTCATGCCATGATCGGTCATCGTCTCTCCGATCCGGAAAGCGGGGTTGATGACGATGCGGTCGAAACCATAGAGCATCTCGGTGTACATACCGCCCATGGAGGTGCCGAGGATCAGGTCGGGCTTCTCCTCCTCGCAGAGCCTGTGCAGCAGGGTGAGTGCTTCCTCTGGATGCAGGGGCATGTCTTCAGCGATAACGGTGGCATTGCACAGTACGGTGCGCAGGCGACTGACCGTGCCGGATTGCGCCGAAGACCCGAATCCGTGTACATACATCACCTTCTTGCCGGCCATCAGGTCGGGAAATTGTTTCACAAATGGGTTGTCACTCATGGTAAATGATGCGATTTATGGTGCAAAGATACTTTTTTTCGTTTGCAGAAAGCCATGATTTGGAACATTTCTTAAGTCTATTACCCTAAATGTCGAAGTTTTTTTGTAAGTTTGCACAAAATATGTGCTTAAAAACGAATTCTATATGTGCAGCAAGATTCAAAATGCGTGGCTTATCGCAGTTTTGGTGATTTGCCCTTTCTTTTATGCCAGTGCCGCCAAACCCAAAAAGGTGCAGCAGACCGACCGGCAGTATTGGACATCGATGGCTTATCAGATCGCACGTCCCGTATTGGAAAACATGGCCAAGGGTGAGTTGCAGAAAAACATGCAGACCGAATACAGTCCCAGTTTCGACAACCGCAACCGCAAAGTGGTCTTTATGGAGACTTTCGGACGGCTGATGGCCGGCATCGCGCCTTGGCTTTCATTGCCCGACGATGACACGCAAGAAGGACAGCAGCGCAGGCAGTTGCGGGAGTGGGCCCTGGCCAGTTACAAGAATGCCGTCGATCCTGCTTCGCCCGATTACCTGTTGTGGAATGGCGCCGGACAGGCCTTGGTCGATGCGGCCTATGTGGCAGAGAGCTTTCTCCGGGCCTACGACCAGTTGTGGAAGCCTCTCGATGAGACCACCAAGCAGCGTTACATCAAGGAGTTCACGGGATTGCGCCGTGTCGATCCTCCTTACACCAACTGGTTTCTCTTCTCCTCGGTGCTGGAGAGTTTCCTGGCGAAATGTGGCGCTCCTTACGATGAGTTCCGTGTCAACACCGCTTGCCGGAAGACCGAGGAATGGTATGTGGGTGACGGCTGGTATGCCGACGGCCCCGTCTTTGCTTTCGACTACTACTCCAGCTATGTCTTCCATGCCATGTACCTGGAGACCTTGCAGGCCATGGTTGATGCCAGGGCCAATACGCGCATCGACTATAAGAAATACTACGACCGGGCACTCAAAAGGGCACAGAAATTCGCCATCATCCTCGAGCGCTTCATCTCTCCTGAAGGCACCTTCCCCGTTATCGGCCGCAGCACACCTTACCGTCTGGCCGCCATGCAGCCTCTCGCTCTGATGGCCTGGTATCAGCAGTTGCCCTCCGAACTCTCCAACGGACAGGTGCGTGCCGCCCTGACCCAGGTGATGCACCGGATGTTTGATTTCCAGAACAATTTCAACGAAGGCGGTTACCTCACCATCGGTTTCTGCGGTTCACAGCCCGAGACCGCCGACTGGTACACCAACAATGGCAGTCTGTATATGACCTCGTTGATGTTCATGCCCCTCGGACTCCCCGCCAACCATCCCTTCTGGACCGACGAGGCTCAGCCATGGACACAGGTGAAGGCATGGGGCGGAAAGCCCTTCCCAAAAGACCACCGTTGGGCAGACGGCCCTGCCACTCCCGACAAATGGTGACCATCCCGCTCCGCTCCACGTTCCACCTTCAAGTATAGCCATGAACATGAAAAAATACCTCTTCCTCCTCCTGTTCCCGATCCTGGCTGTTCCGGCCTCTGCTGTGACGCATACGGCCAAGGCCCGCCGGGTGCTGGCCATCATCGACCGGGTAAACACCTACTGGCAGACGAACAACTCTCCCGAGGTGCGCTCGTTCTGGGACAATGCCGCTTACCATACCGGCAACATGGAGGCCTATTTCCTCACCGGCGAGCAGCGCTATCTCGACTATTCACTGCAGTGGGCCAGGCACAACGACTGGATGGGAGCCACCGAACTCGACCAGCGCTTGTGGGAATACAAGACTTATGGGGAGGACCAGCGCCATGTGCTCTTCGGCGACTGGCAGATCTGTTTCCAGACCTACATCGACCTCTATTGGGTGGCCATGGGCACCTACACCCCTCTGCCCAAGGGCATGAAGAGAATACCGCCTCACGACAACCCCTCGAAGCGCATCATGCGCGCCAAGGAAGTGATGGGCTATGTGGCCTATTCGAAGGACCATGACTATTGGTGGTGGGCGGATGCCCTCTACATGGTGATGCCGGTGATGACCAAGATGTATAAGCTCACCGGCGACAGCCGTTATCTCGACAAGTTGTATGAGAACCTCCTCTACACCGACAGCATCATGCTGGATCAGGAGACAGGACTCTATTTCCGCGACGGGAAGTATGTCTATCCGAAGCATAAGACGGCAAACGGACTCAAGGACTTCTGGGCCCGTGGGGACGGATGGGTGCTCGCCGGACTGGCCAAGGTGCTGCAGGACCTGCCACAGACCTATCAGCATCATCAGTTCTTCGTCGATAAATATGTGAGGCTGGCCCGTGCCGTGGCTGCCCTGCAACAGAAGGAAGGCTATTGGACCCGTTCGATGATGGATCCGCAGCAGGCCCCGGGCCCCGAGACCAGCGGAACGGCCTTCTTCACCTACGGTATCCTCTGGGGGGTCAACCACGGATACCTGTCGAAGAAGGAATTCAAGCCTGTCATCAAAAAAGCCTGGAAATACCTCTCACGCACCGCCCTGCAAGCCGACGGAAAGGTGGGATATGTCCAGCCTATCGGCGAGAAGGCCATCCCCGGACAGGTGGTGGACGCCAACAGCCAGGCCAATTTCGGCGTGGGTGCTTTCCTCCTCGCTGCCTGTGAGTATGTGAGATACCTTGATCATAAATAACATCCAAATCTATCGTTCAATGAAAAAACAGTTTTTCACCATGCTCTTGGCTCTCCCGTTGTTGACGACAACAGCCAAGGCAGACAATTTGCCTACTTTCACAGAGTGGCACGACATGCAGGTCAACGAGATCAACCGTTTCCCCGTGCATACCGTTTTTTTCGCTTACGAGAATGAGGAACTGGCCTTTGAAGGCAAGAAGGCACAGTCTGACAACTACCTGTCGCTGGAAGGAAAGTGGCGCTTCAACTGGGTGGAACATGCCGACCAGCGTCCCACGGATTTCTTTGCCGACAACTATGACGATTCGAAGTGGAGCACCATGAACATCCCCGGCATGTGGGAACTCAATGGTTTTGGTGAGCCCATTTATGTCAATATCGGTTTTGGATGGAGGGGACACTTCCAGAACAATCCGCCGCAGGTGCCTACCCGTGACAACCATGTGGGCAGTTACCGGCGCACCATCAACATCCCCGATTCCTGGCAAGGGCGCCAGGTGATAGCCTATTTCGGCAGTGTGACATCCAATATCTACCTCTGGGTCAACGGCCATTTCGTGGGCTATGCCGAGGACAGCAAGATGGCCGCGGAGTTTGACCTCACCCCATATCTGCGCAAAGGCGACAACGTCATCGCCTTCCAGACTTTCCGGTGGTGCGACGGGTCGTACTGCGAGGACCAGGACTTCTGGCGCTTGAGCGGTGTGGCCCGTGAGTGTTACCTCTACTCCCGCGACAAGGCTGTCCATGTCGATGATGTCCGGGTCACCCCCGACTTGGTGAATGACTACGCCGATGGTTTGCTGAATGTCAAGGTTAAGGTCACGGGCAAGTGCAACCTGACCTTCAATCTGCTGGATGCCGACGGGAAAAGCGTGGCTGAGAAAGCAGTGGAGAAGATCAAGGATGGTCAGGCCGATGTCACGCTGGAGGTGAAGAACCCGAAGAAATGGACGGCAGAGACCCCCAATCTCTATACCTTGATGGTCTGTCCGACCACACCCAACGCACGTTTCACTCCCTACGAGGCCATTCCCATCAAGGTGGGATTCCGCAAGGTGGAGATCCGCGGTTCACAGCTGCTGGTCAACGGCAAGGCTATCTATATCAAGGGCGCCGACCGTCATGAGCTCGATCCCGACGGAGGATATGTGGTGTCGCGTGAGCGCATGATCCAGGACATCAAGATCATGAAGCAGTTCAACATCAACGCCGTGCGCACCTGCCATTACCCCGATGACCCTATATGGTATGACCTCTGTGATGAGTATGGCATCTACCTGTGTGCAGAGGCCAACCAGGAGTCGCATGGATTTGGCTACCGTGAGGACTCCGAAGCCAAGAAACCGCAGTTTGCCATGCAGATCCTGCAGCGCAACCAGCATAATGTGGGTGTCAACTTCAATCATCCGAGCGTGATTATCTGGTCGATGGGCAACGAGACGGTCGATGGCCCCAATTTCACGGCCGCCTACCAGTGGATCAAGAGTCAGGACCAGAGCCGGCCGGTGCACTGGGAACAAGCCGGCAGCGGTCCCAACACCGACATCCGCTGTCCGATGTATGCCAGCCAGGAGTGGTGTGAGCGCTATGCAACGAGTGACCGTCCTCAGGACCAGAAGCCGCTGATCCAGTGTGAGTACAGCCATGCGATGGGCAACTCCTGCGGCGGGTTCAAGGAATATTGGGACTTGGTGCGCAAATATCCCAAGTTCCAGGGCGGTTTCATCTGGGACTTCGTTGATCAGGCTCTTCACGGCACGGATGCCGAGGGCAGGGCCATCTATAAATATGGCGGAGACTACAATACCTACGATGCCAGCGACAACAATTTCAACTGCAACGGTCTGATCAGTCCCGACCGCATTCCCAATCCCCACATGTATGAGGTGGGTTATTATTACCAGAATATCTGGGTGGACGAGATCAGCGACGACTGCTCGACCATCAAGGTGCGCAACGAATATTTCTTCCGCGACCTGAGCAATGTGTATCTGGAGTGGCAACTCCAGGATGAGGGCAAGGTGGTGAAGTCGGGCAGGATCGATGACCTGAAGATAGCCCCGCAACAGACGGCGACTTATACCCTGCCGGTCAATAGCCGGGATATGGCAGAAGAGACCTGTCTCAATGTCTATTTCAAACTCAAAAAGGCCGAACCCCTCATGAAGGCCGGACAGGTGGTCGCTTACCAGCAGTTTGAGCCCCAGATCATCGTGGACTCGGCTGTGGTAGCCGAGACCACTGCCAATGGCGGCAAGGTGAAGTTCAAGGCCGACAAGAAGGCCCGGACACTCACGGTGGGCAATGCGCTCTTCACCGTGGTCTTCGACCAGTCAACGGGTTTGATAAGCCGCTGGGAGGTTGACGGACGGCAGATGCTGGGTGACGGCGGAACGGTGAAACCCAACTTCTGGCGTGCTCCCACCGACAATGATATGGGTGCGCGGATCCATCGCAGATATGCGGTGTGGCGCAATCCCACGCAGAACCTCTCTTCATTCACCTGGAACAAGAAGACGCGCGAGGTGACCGTGGTATATGACATGCCGGATGTGAAAGCTACGCTGACCATGAACTATACCTTCATGCTTGACGGACAGATTGACGTGTCGGAGATCCTCAAGACAGACCCGTCGGCCACAGTTTCCAACATGATGCGCTTCGGCGTGGTGATGCAATTGCCTTACAACATGGATCACAGCGAGTATTATGGACGTGGACCGATAGAGAACTATGCCGACCGTAAGTTCTCGCAACTCAAGGGACTATACAGGCAGACCGCTGATGAGCAGTTCTATCCCTATGTGCGTCCGCAGGAGAACGGCACGAAGAGCGACATGTCGTGGTGGCGTCAGACCGATGCCATGGGCCATGGTTTCAAGGTCACTAAATCCATAGGCCACCCCTTCTATGCCTCTGCCCTCCATTACGACATCGCCGACCTTGACGATGGGGATGACAAGGAACAGCGGCACTCACCGCAGGTGCCTCATTCACGGTTCACCAACCTCTTCCTCGACGGTGAGCATACCGGTGTGGGCGGGGTTGACTCCTGGAGCGGCAACGCCGAGGCACTGAAACCCTACCGCGTCGCTTATGGCGACAAGTCCTTCTCCTTCACCTTGAGTCCTGTCCGGTAAGCGGTGGAGATGTGTTTTGGGAAATCCACAAACAACCTATAACTATAAGTAATCATCAAAAACAACTACAGATGAAAAGAAATCTAATCTTATGCATTGTGGTGCTCGCTGCCATGTCGTTCATGCCAGCCAGTGCGCAACGACAACTCACAGTGAAGGCCAACAAGCCCGGAGCGGTCATTCAGCCTACTATGTATGGCATCTTCTTCGAGGACATCAACTTCGGCGCCGACGGCGGACTCTATGCCGAGATGGTCGAGAACCGCTCATTTGAATTCCCCGACCGGCTGATGGGGTGGAATGCCTTCGGCAATGTGCAGGTGAGCGATGCAAGACCTGCTTTCGACCGCAATCCCCATTACGTCGTGCTTGGCGACTCCGGACATATCGAGAAGCGCACGGGCCTGGAAAACCGGGGCTTCTTCGGTATGGGCTTCAAGAAAGGACTCCGCTATGATTTCTCGGTTTATGCCCGTCTGCATGACGCCGGCAGCAAACCGGCGAGGATCCGCGTAGAACTGGTTGATTCCCGCAATGGCATCATCACGCGCCAGCGCATCAACATCAACAGCAACGACTGGAAGAAATACACCGCCTCGCTGACGCCCAACGTGACAGACCCCAAGGGTCTGATGCGCATCTTCCTCGAGACCGCTGAGGGGGTCGACCTCGACCATGTGTCGCTCTTCCCCTCCGACAACTGGAACGGACTGAGGGCAGACTTGGTGAAAGATCTGGAAGACCTCCATCCGGGCATCTTCAGGTTCCCTGGCGGCTGCATCGTCGAAGGTACGGACCTGGAAACCCGTTACCAGTGGAAAAACTCCGTCGGACAGGTGGAGAACCGACCGCTCAATGAGAACCGCTGGAACTACACCTTCGCCCATCGCATGTATCCCAATTACTTTCAGTCCTATGGTCTGGGATTCTATGAGTTCTTCATCCTCTCCGAGAAAATCGGCGCCGAACCCCTTCCCGTGGTGAGCTGTGGCCTGGCCTGCCAGTTCCAGAACCATTCTGAGGATGCCCACGTGGCCGTCGATGACCTGCAGTCCTATATTGACGATGCCCTCGACCTGATCGAGTTCGCCAATGGCTCAACCGATACCAAATGGGGAAAGCTGCGCGCCGACATGGGACATCCCACTCCCTTCAACCTCAAGCAGATCGGTGTGGGCAACGAACAGTGGGGTGAGCTCTATCCACCGCGTCTGGAGAAGTTCATCACCGCCATCCGCGCCAAATATCCGGGCATCAAGATCTGCGGCACCAGCGGACCTTCTGCCGACGGCAAGGACTTCGACTATGGCTGGCAGGAGATGCGCCGGCTCAAGGTGGACCTCGTGGATGAGCATTACTACAAACCGCCGCAGTGGTTCCTCGACAATGCCGCCCGATATGACAGCTACGACCGGAAGGGCCCGAAGGTCTTCGCTGGTGAATATGCCGCCCACGGCAAGGGTGACCTCAACAACTGGGAGGCTGCGCTCTCCGAGGCTGCTTTCATGACAGGTCTGGAGCGCAACGCCGATGTGGTCTTGCAGGCTACCTATGCTCCGTTGTTCGCTCATGTCGAGGGATGGCAGTGGAAACCCGACCTCATCTGGTATGACAACCTCACCAGTACCCGTTCCGCCAACTGGTACGTGCAGATGCTTTATGGCACCAACAAGGGTACCAACGTGCTCAAGATCACGGAGGCCGACAAACCACTGACCGGACAGGATGGGCTTTATGCCAGCGCAGTTCTTGACAAGGATGCCAAACAGTATATCGTCAAACTGGCCAATTCCGCCGACAAGCGTCAGGAGGTGGTCATCACCTTCAAGGGATTGAAGAAGGTGGGCAAGGTCAAAGGCATCCTGCTCTCAGGCAATCCTGCCATGGAGAACCTGGTGGGCAAACCGGAACAAATCCGGCCTGTTGAGGCCAGCTTCGAGGGTGACGGCAATCAGCTCAAGGTTGATGTGCCCGCCAAGAGCTTCCTCGTGCTGAGATTCTAACATCCTTGTACCACGCCATGCTCATTTATGGTCTTCTGAAAGCGGAGGCCATGCATGAGCATGGTATTTTTATGTGTAATAAACATATTTTAACGTGCGTGCATTTGGTATCAAAGGATTAATGCCTACTTTTGCAAATCAAACTTGAATTTGTTAGTTATGAAGAAATTTTTGTTTGTTATTGTAATAACATTGATGGGTGTCGCTACCCACGTTAGTGCTCAACTGCCAGCTGTCACACTAAAGACAATGGAAGGCAAGACGCTCCGTACGGACACCTTGTCCAATAACGGAAAACCGTTTATCATCGATTTCTTCGCCACATGGTGCAAGCCCTGCAACCGTGAGCTCGATGCCATCAGTGAGGTTTATGAGGACTGGCAGGAGGAGACGGGTGTGAAGATCTTCGCCATCTCCGTCGATCAGGCTCATAATATTAATAAGGTAAAACCTTTGGTCGACAATCATGGATGGACGTATGACGTGCTGCTCGACACCAACAGCGAGTTTCAGAAAGCCCTTGGCATACAGATGATCCCTTATGTGCTCATCTGCGATGGCAGCGGCAAGATTGTCTATCGCCACAATGGCTATACCGATGGCGCTGAACAGGAGTTGATCGAGAAAGTTCGTGAACTGGTGAAGTAGTCATGGGAAGACAGGTTTTTTTATTGGCTGCTTTTCTGGCTTGTCCCCTTTTCGTCGCAGCCCAAAGTGGGCAGGACGATAAGGTGACGGTCACCGGAAGTATCCAGAGCGACGTGCTCATCCCTCAGGAGGATGAGAAAATCGGTACGGAGAAATATAACGAGTGGGGATTGACCAACTCTTATGCCGATGTGCATCTGATGAGCAAGAATGTGGATGCTGGCGCCAGAGTGGAGTTCATGCGCTTCCCGCTCCCAGGTTATGAGCGTGACTTCAAGGGATGGGGCCTGGCCAATATCTATGCCAAGATGCACATGGACAAGTTGGAGATCACCCTCGGCAATTTCTATGAGCAGTTTGGCAGCGGATTCATCCTCCGGACTTACGAGGAGCGCAGCCTGGGCATCGACAATTCCCTGCTTGGTGCCCGTGTCATGGCCAAACCGTTGAAAGGTGTCACCGTCAAGGCCCTCTCGGGTTGGCAGCGCCGCTATTGGAGTTACAACAGTGCACTGGTGTCGGGAGGAGATCTCGAACTCAACCTTGACCAATGGTCACAGGCCATGCAGGATCATGGCACCTACATCACCCTCGGAGCCTCTGTCGTCAACAAGCACGAACGGGAGGATGACATCTTCGTCGATGCCACCCACAAGCTCAAAATGCCTGAGAATGTCAATGCCTTCGATGTGCGTGCCCGTGTGCAGCAGGGCAATGTCAGCGTGCTGGCCGAGTATGCGCAGAAGACACAGGACCCGTCGTTCGACAACCGCTACATCTACCGCAAAGGCAATGTGGCCATGCTCTCCGCCTCCTATTCCAAACGGGGCATGAGTCTGCTCCTGCAAGCCAAGCGGAGTGACAACATGTCGTTTCGTTCGCGCAGGTCGATAAACGGCACTTCTTCGTTTCTCAACCACCTGCCGGCGTTCACGATGGACCACACCTATGCCCTGGCTGCCCTCTATCCCTACGCCACCCGTCCCGGCGGAGAATGGGCGTATCAGGCCGAACTGGGTTACCAGTTCAAGCGCAAGACCTTCCTGGGCGGGAAATACGGCACCAACCTCAAGGTCAATTTCTCCCATGTGCATGCCATCGACCGGAATGAAGCCACCGATGTGCCCGATGCTTATAACACCAACGGCTATGGATCGGCTTTCTGGAAATGGGGAGACGGTATGTACTACCAGGACCTCAACGTGCAGATTGACAAGCGGCTCACCAAGGACTTCAAGGTCAACCTGATGTATATGAACCAGTTCTACAACAAGACGGTTGTGGAAGGCGAGGGCGGCATGATCCATTCCAATATTTTCGTGGCCGACGGCAAGTACCGCATCAACAACCGTCTGACGCTCCGTGGTGAACTGCAGTATCTCACCACAGGTGAGGATGAGGGTGACTGGGCTTTCGCCTTGCTCGAATTGTCGGTGCTGCCCCATTTCATGTTCACCGTGTCTGACATGTACAACTGCGGAGAGTCAGGCATCCATTATTATCAGGGACTGATCACTTTCAATACCGGGTCACATCGTCTGCAGGCTGGGTATGGCCGCACCCGCGCTGGATACAACTGTTCGGGTGGTGTCTGCCGCTACGTGCCTGCCAGCAAGGGATTCACCCTGTCGTATAACTACAATTTCTGAAGCATGAAGAGTCATTTTCCATATTACCAACCGCATGTCGTCAGCAGAGTGCTCAAGGCGGTTCTGTCATCGGTCTTGCTTGTGACCACCCTGGTTGCCTGCGACCCCGTGGATGAGGCCGACCGGCTGATTTACGTCAAACCCGTGTCTGCCAGCCGCAATGTGCTGATAGAGGACTTCACTGGCCAGCGCTGCGTCAACTGTCCCACAGCCACGTTGGAGATTGAGCGCCTGATGGCACAGTATGGTGGCGACACCGTGATTGCCGTGGGCATCCATAGCGGTCCCTTCGCCAAGTCGGTCAAGGGTGTCCCTTATTCACTCTATACTGCTGAGGGAGATGAGTATTTCAACTATTGGAAGGTAGAGTCACAGCCCAAGGGCGTGGTCGATCGGTTGGGAACCAGCGACTATCCCTCATGGGGAACCATCGTGAGGGATGAGCTGTCGAAGACAGCCCCGCTTGTCCTTCAGGTGAATGTGTCGTGTGATGTGAATTCCCGTCAGATGACGGTGACGGCCATTTGTCAGGGCACTGATGGCAACACACAAGGCAAACTGCAGTTGTGGGTCATCGAGGACGGCATCACGGCTTTCCAGTACATGCCCGACGGTTCCACCAATCGGGAGTATGTCCACAACCATGTTTTCCGGGCTTCTGTCAACGGCACCTGGGGAACTGATATCAACGTCGTGGAAGGTGTGGCGAACACCAACTATTTTGACTGCACACTGGATGAGGCCTGGGTACCTGAGAACTTGTGGGTGGTGGGCTTCGTCTATAATAACCACGGGGTGTGCCAGGCCACCAAGGTCAAGGTGCTGCCCTCGATGTGAGAATTCTGAGTTCTGAAAGTTTATCATCTAAAATATCAACGTATGAGAAAAATTTTACTTTCATTTTTCATGACAGCTTTCTGCTGCATGGGTTTTGCCGGAAACATCGCCGTGGGTTATTCCAATGGCGAGGTTACCGAGTCAAGCAACTACACCATCAAAGGCAAAGGCAAGGTGAGCGCAGCGGTGTATGTCACCCCGGAGCTCTTCGCCCGTTATGCCGGCAATGAGGTGCGTGGTATCAGAGCTGGTCTCTGCAGTGTGAAATATTGCGACTCTCTCGTCGTGTGGGTCAAGGAGTCTCTTGATGGCGACAATGTGGCCGGTGGTATCATGAAGCGTGGCGACGCCGTCAGTCCGAAGGTGGGCTGGAATGAGGTGATGCTCGATGCTCCCTATGCGCTCCAGGAGGGCAAGGGCTTCTATATCGGTTTCACTTACTGCCAGCGCTACCAGGATGCAACGGTTTCCGTGGTGGGTGCTCCCATCCCCAACACCTCTTTCCTCAAGCGGGGACCTGTTGCTGAATGGGAAGATATCAGTGATGCGGGTGTTGTCAGCCTCGAGATGCTCATCGGCGGTGACAACATGCCTCAGGTGGACCTCAAGGCCAACGCTTCCATGGGCTCGAAAGAGGCTGCGGGCGTGATGAGTGTGGTGACCACAATCACCAACAATGGTCAGAAGGATGCCGCAGACTATGACCTGACCTTCTCCGCAGACGGTTACAACTATGTCTATAAGGCATCTACAGTCATCCCCAGTGGCCAAACCGCCCAGGTGACTTCCATCCTCTATGATGTTCCCGACGCAGTGGGTTTGGACACACCGCTCACTGTCACCATCAGCCGTGTGGGTGAGGGTGAGGATGCTTATCCCGCCGACAACGCCGTCGTGGTGGGCGTGAAGGTGCAGCGCAACGTGCTCATCGAGGAATTCACCGGCACAGGATGCGGATGGTGCCCCCGTGGACTCGTCGGCATGGACAAGATGCACGACAAGTATGGACTGAAGTTCGTGGGCATCGGCATCCATGGTTACAACAGCACCGACCCGATGTATCCCCAATATAAGAACATCGGTCTCAACAGTGCTCCTTCCTGTCTTGTGGACCGTGATTATGAGACTGATCCCTATTATGGCAGCGACAACATCGACATCTGCCACGATGTGGATGCAGAGATGGCCAAGGGCGCCATGGTGGCTATTGACGTGAAAGGAGAGTACAACGAAGACAAGACCGAGGTCAACATCACTGCCACCATCCGGCCCTATGCCACTGTCTCGGGAGCTTCCATCGGGTTTGTGCTGACAGCTGACGGACTGACCGGTACGAGCAGTTCTTGGAAACAGTCGAATTACTACACCCAGTATTCCGCTTCCCAGCTGCCTCCTGACCTCGCACAGTTTGGTGCTGGTGGAGAGAGAGGCACTTCCACCTTTGCATGGGTCTATAACGATGTGGCCATCGCTTCCTACAAGGAGGGCAGCAACTGGGAGATGAGTCTCGGTTCTCTGGCCCAGAACGAATCGCGGACGGTCACCGCGACCCTCAAGATGCCGACCAAGCAGATTTTGCTGGATGCCATCATCTATGAGAAGGTGGCTGCCAATGTGTTTGTGCTCAACAGTTCTGGAAAGGCCATCAATGCCGCCCGCTCCTATGTGACCATCGCCGACGGCATCAAGGACGTGAATGCCCAGCCGAAAGCTGACCTCCGCGAAGTGGCCCGCTATACCCTCGACGGCCGTATGATCACCGCTCCGCAGAAGGGCGTCAATATCGTCCGCCTCTCCGACGGTTCCACCATCAAGGTGAACGTGCGCTAAACCGCTTTTTCCCCCTCCGGAAATGCCATTTGGTGCTGCTCCGGTGCATTGAATAGACAACCTGTTGACGGCTCCTTCAGAAGCGAGGGAGCCGTCAATGAGTGTAAAAAATACCCTTATCGCTTACACTTTGTAGGCTTTTTACCCCTTTTTGCGCTGATTTATCGTGAAAATAGTGTCTCGGCAATGAATGAGATGGTTTGCACCCCATTTTTTTTGAGGTATTTTAGTTTTTTTTTTGATTCCATTGGGCGGATTAATAAAAAATGATTATTTTTGCACCCTATTGAATACTGCAAAACTATATTTATTTATATTTTTTAATGTTTCACTTAAAAGGTTTGATATGAGTAAGAGAATTACAACTATCACAGTTAGCATGTTGGCATTATTGCTCATGCTGGCGGTTCCTTCTTATGCCCAGAAGCCCGGAAAGGTTGCCAAGGCAAAGAGGACCACGGCCTTCGAATTGGCCAACAACAGAGCGGAACTCATCAAGAAGTATCCCGCTTTGGCTCATGCTCAGCGCTCGCTGAAGCAGAATGAGACTGTCTTGAAGAGTACCATCACAGGACAGCTCCAGAAGATGGACAGGAAAGCGTTCAAGGCTGGTGACGGCACCGTCCTGACCGGTAACCTGACCTATGATGGACAAGAAGCGTTTGAAACTGGACTCTACTCGTTTCCTTCTTCAGACAATCCTCAACTCAGTGAAGTAGCTGTTGACAAGGTCTTTGGCTACAACAACTGCGGTGGCACCGTGATTGACGGTGTCTATTATTTCACCGAGTATGCCAGCTTCTTTGGCTTAGTTTTCATCTATACCTATGCTTACAACATGGAGGAGGAAACATGGATCGTCAAGGAAGAGTCTGCCGAAGATTATGACATCATCGCTGTTGGCTCCAATACAGCTTACGATGAGGCCACCGGTAAGACATACGGCGTGTTCTACAATGCTGACCTCTCTGGTATCGAATTCGGTACTATCGACTATGCTAACTGGACCCGTACGGGTGTGCTGCCCTCACCGGCTCACATGGAAGAGTATGTGACCATGGCTTGTGACGGCAAGGGTAACCTCTATGCTTGTACTGTTGCAGGTGAGATCTATAAGATTGACACCACCACCGGTGCTGAGACCCTCGTGGTTGCTACCGGCAGGGCTATCGCCGGCTATCTGCAGGCTGCTGCTGTCAATCCTGCCAACAACACCCTTTATTGGAACTATCTGCTCGATGACGGCGAATATCCTACCTGCGGTCTTGCTGAGATCAACCTGACCACTGGCGAGTCCAACTTCATGGTATGGCCCGACATCTATGAGTTCACCATGCTTTATATCCCCGTGATTTCCGTTGAGCCGGGTGCTCCTGCTGGTGTAGACAACCTGAAGGCTTACCTGGAGACTTCTGATCCCAACAATGTGTTCGTTTCCTTCATGTTGCCGACCAAGACATTTGATGGCCAGGGCGACCTCACAGGCATGCTCGAATACTCCATCTACGTCAATGGCGAGGAAGCCCTGAAGGGTAGTGGCCAGCCTGGCGCACAGGTGATCCACAAGATCGAGGATGTGGAGACCGGCAACACCACCATCATGGTGATCGTCCGCAATACTGTTGGCGACGGTGATAAGGTCAAGACCAAACTGTGGGTTGGTGCTGATTCTCCCGCTTCTCCTGCTCCCGCTACACTCGCCATCGCAGGTGACGAGGCTACCGTTACTTGGACAGCTCCTAACATGGAGGGTGTGCATGGTGGTTATGTCAACACCAGCGAGGTGACCTATACCGTCACTCGTTATCCCGACGAGGTGGTCGTGGCTGACGGCATCAAGGAGACCACTTACACAGAGACTATTGACATCAGCGCCCTCAAGGTGTATTACTACGGCATCGTCGCTAACTACGGTCCTGCTGAGAGTGAGGAAGCCCTCACAAACTTTGAGAAGGTGGGCGACGCCATCATTCCTCCTTATGTTGAACTCTTCGAGAATGCAGATATCGCCGCCAAGCTCTATACCTCTATTGACGCCAACGCCGACGGTTCTTCTTGGACCTTGAGAAACGGTGGCGCCCGTTATACCTATAATGGAAAGAACGATGCTGACGACTGGCTCATCAGTCCTAACATCAAACTCGAGGCTGGCAAGCTTTATCTCGTACATATCACTGCCGGTGCTTATCTGAGCTCTTATCCCGAGCGTCTCGAGGTGATGATGGGTCAGGGAAGTGATCCTAATGCTTATGGCATCACCATCCTTGAGCCGACAGATCTCACCACTGAGATGAATGACTTTGAGGTGCCTGTTACTGTTGACGCCGACGGTGTCTATAACATCGGTTTCCATGCTATCAGCGACGCCGACATGTTCTACCTCGAGCTGATGGCCTGGGGTATCAGCGAACCGATTGACTTCGGTGCTCCTAACGTATCCACTGACCTGGCTGTGGTGCCGGGTGCCAAGGGTGCTCTCAATGCTACAATCAACTTCACTGCTCCTACCAAGACTGTTGGTGGCGAAGCTCTGGAAGAGATCACAAAGATCGTGGTTGAAGATGAGGTTGGTGATGATCCTATCGCAGTCATTGAGAATCCTGCTCCAGGTGCTGCCCTCTCCGCTGAGGTGACCGTACCTTCAAGTGATGTCTATTCTTACACCATCACCGCTTATAACAGCAAGGGTGTTGGTCTTCCCGCAACTGTGAAGGGATTCATCGGTGTTGACCTTCCTGGTGGTGTGAACAACATCAAGGGTTATGACAACTTCGACGGTTCCGCTACCTTCACATGGGATGCCCATGGTGATAAGGGTATAAACGGTGGTTATGTCGATCCCGAATCTGTCACTTACCGTCTGTATTCTGTAACATCAGATGGCTATCTCGGTGAAATGATCACTGAGACTCAGGACACCCAGTATGTGCTGGCTTCCGAGGCTCTCGACAATGGTCCTGCTGGTCTTGTCCAGATCGCAATCTCTGCTTTCGTAGGCGAGGATGAAGGCCCGATCTATGCTGGTTCTGTGGTCGGCGGTACTCCTTCCGCACTGCCTTATTACGAGTCATTCCCCGGTCCAAGCATCGTCAACTACTGGTGGATTAGTACCATCAACGGCAACACTTGGAACCTCTATGGTGACGCTGTGGACGGTGACGGCGGTTGCGCAGGCTTCATCGCTCAAACCGCAGGTGCTGCCGGCACGCTCAACACTGCTAAGATCTCTGTCAAGGGTGCTGCTAATCCCAAGCTCCTCTTCAGCTGGATCGCTCTTCCGGGTGATGACCTGAAGGTGTCTGTACTTGGCGACCGTCAGGATGGCAAGGATCCTGTTGTGCTCAAAGAGATTGATGTGAAGAACCTGACTGGTGATATCGAGTGGCATGATGAGGTGATTGATCTCAGCGCATTCACTGCAGATCCTTACTTCATCCTCTCCTTCCTCGCTGAGGCCAATGAGGCTAACGTCGCATTCGAGTTTGATGATGTCCGCATCTATGATGTCTATGCACATGACCTCGACATCGCTCTCAACACTCCGAAGAGCGTGGCTCCCGGTGAGGAAATCACCGCTGTCGCTGTTATTTCCAACACTGCTGAGAATGCAGTGGCCGCTGGTGACTACAGCGTTGTCTTCACTGTCAACGGCAAGGAATTCGCCAACGTGACCGAGACCCCGGCTCTGGAAGCTTACAAGGGTGTCGATGTCGTATCGGCTAAGTATGTGCCCGGCGTGATCGACGGTACTCCTCTGGCCATTAAGGCTGAGGTTGTGTTCAGCCGTGACCTTGATCCGGAGAACAACGTGGCTGAGAAGAATGTCAACCTGAAGATTCCATCAGTGGCTCGCGTCAATGACCTCACCGCCGAGACCGGTGGCTGGCCCGCAGTCGAACTGAAGTGGTCTGCACCTGTGCAGCAGGCTTCTGAGGGTGTGGTTGTCACTGAGGACTTCGAAGATCAGGAGATCTTCGTCCCGCTGTCAGTGGGTGGTATCACCGATGCAATCCACACGGGTATGTTCGGTCAGTGGAAACTGTATGACGGCAACAATGGTGTCACTACCTATTGCCTCAGCAATGGTCCTTCTTACGAGAACGTCAATGCTCCTATGGCATTCCAGGTGATGAACCCGACCGTAGCTGGCTTCGACCTCACCAATCCTGACTATGCTTCAATGATGAACCCGAACTCCGGCGAACAGTATCTGATGGCATGGAACGTTCAGGCTACGAACGACAAGTGGCTGATCTCACCGCTGCTCAGTGGCGATGCTCAGACCATCAGCTTCTTCGTGAAAGAGATTGTGGATACCTATGGACCTGAGCTCTATGAGGTGCTGTACTCCACAACCGACGACGAAATCGCATCGTTCGAGAAACTGGCAGACGCCCAGGCTAATAACGTAGACTGGATGGAGGTTTCCTATGAACTGCCTGCCGGTGCCAAGTACTTCGCTATCCGTCTGGTATCCACCGACGTGTTCGCATTGCAGATTGACGACATCACCTACACCTCTGCTACAAGCAAGAAGTTCGCTTTGGCTGATGAGAGTGGCGTGACGGGCTACAACATCTACCGCGACGGCAAGGTCATCGCTACTGTTGATGCCAACACGACAAGCTACATCGACGTCAACGAGACCGACGGTGAGCATACTTACTATGTGACTGCTCTCTATGGCGAGATCGAGTCTGGCCTGTCCAACGGTGCTACCGTGGTGACTGCCATCTCCGAGATCACCAGCGACGCAAGTCTGATGGATGCTGACATCACAGTCTATAGCACTGCAGGTGCTGTGATTGCTTCCGGTAAGGGTGTCTATGGCAACCTCGCCAAGGGTGTCTATGTGATCAAGAACAATGAGACTGGTGCTGTGAAGGGTGTTTCCAAGAAATAAGCTTCACCACTGTCTGAACTGATAAAAGGACCGCACTCGCCGAGTGCGGTCTTTTTTTATGGTGATGCGTGATTTTTCCATCAAAAATGAATACCCATTCCAATATTTTTTTGTAATTTTGTAGCCTAAAGTATCAAGATCAGCATTTTATTATAGAATTAGCATTTTCCGTTTCTCAGATGAAAACTTTCTTGTTGAGAAGACACCTGATTATATCCCTCATTGTGCTCTTTTCCACCCTGTCCGCACAGGCTGCTCCACGTACTAAAGCACAAATGAAGAGCATCGCTTTGGAAGCGCTTCGTTCCTCCGGGAAGATGGCGGCTCCAGGGATGAGTGACTCCAATTTGGCTGAAATCAAGACAACATCACAACTCTCTCTGATTGGCTTCCAGGGCGGACCTTATGCCGTGGTGAGCAATGACGACCGCTTCCCCGCCGTCCTTGGCGTGTCGGAAACGGCCTATTCCAATGGGGCCAACGCCAATTTCGAGTTTTGGTTGAGCAGCATGAGCGCATCGCTGGCCTATATGGCTGAGCACAACATGCCGGCGCGTGTCACCACACCTGATCCGAATCTCTATCCGACGAGTGTTCCACCGCTCATGACTTCGAAATGGGATCAGCTCTCGCCTTATAACCGGCTTCTTCCTTCTGGAATATACACTGGTTGTGTGGCCACGGCCATGGCACAGGTGCTCAACTACCACAAGATACCGGAGCATGGCTACGGGTCGCGCACTATTCAAGCCAAGGGCACCCCGGTGACCGCCAATTTCGAGGAGGACTACTATGACTGGGACAACATGCTCGATATTTACGCTTATGGGCAATACAGTGATGTGGAGGCCGATGCCGTCGCCCTGCTCATGCGCGACTGTGGCGTGGCTGCCAATATGCAGTATGGAAATGCCATGGATGGTGGCAGCGGGGCATATTCACAAGATGCCGCAGCGGGTCTGCGCACCTATTTCGGCCTCTCTGAAGCCAAATGCGTGGAGCGCTCCTCCTTTTCAGAACCTGAGTGGATGGACATGGTCTATGATGAGTTGAGCAACAACGGTCCGCTTTACTATGGCGGCACTGATATGTCGATGTTTGCCGGTCATGCTTTCGTACTGCATGGATACCAGGAAGATGGAAAGGTCTATGTCAACTGGGGTTGGAGCGGTGATGACGACGGCTACTACGACATCTCTTTGCTCAATCCTCCCGGCAACAGTTTCAGTTCCGGACAGGATATGATCATCGGTATCAGCGGCAATGGTCCGGCTGATCTGGTTGCAGATACTGTGGAGCTGTCCAAACCCGGAGATCTGGCTCAGTCATTGCATGCCGAACAAGAGATCATCGGGTGGCTCAAGGTCAAAGGCGAGGTCAATGGCTCTGACTTGAAAGTGATCCGCCGGATGAGTGGAAATGATGAGTCTCTTTCCCGTACGAAGGGCCGGTTGCGCTGCATCGACCTCAGCGAGGCTCGTATCGTGAGTGGTGGAGATGCTTACATCGAGGATAACGGCACGATGTTGAAGACCCTTGACGACGTGTTGCCTGAGAGGGCGTTCTACGGATGCCGTTCACTGCGTTCCATCCTGTTGCCTCCGACCATCAAGAGCATCGGAAAGGGTGCTTTTGCCGGTTGCAGCGCCGTCGACAGCATTGTCATTCCTGAGAATGAGTCACAGGATTTCCTGATCCGCAATCATACGGTTTATCTCAAGAGCGACACGCTGAGGATTCATGAGGTTCTGCCCTCATTCAGAGGGACATATGAGATTAAGAAAGGTATTGTCGAGGTGGGCGACTATGCATTCGCAGGTTGCAATGGTATCCATTCCATCGTTGTCCCTTCGACTGTCAGCAGGATAGGCCACCATGCTTTTGCCAACTGCATCGGACTGAGTTCTTTGCGCCTGATTCTTTACAACGTTCCTGAGACTGGAGCAGACGCGCTCTCCGGTGTGTCACCACTCAGTTGCACGCTTTATGTGCCCGCTGGTTCGAAAGACCGTTATAAGCAGCACGCTCAATGGGGTATGTTTGTCGGCGGATCTTTTGATAATATCAAGGAGTTCGGTTCGGCCATCACGGCTCGGAATGCCGGCCGTTACTATGGTGAGGCAAACCCGCAGTTCGGCTATAAGATTTCGGGCGATATCCCCAACGGTGAACCGGAACTGGTGTGTGAGGCAACGGAGGATTCTCCTGCTGGTTCGTACACTATCCAGGTTCTTCCTGGCACCATCACCGATGAGATCGTGGATTACCACAGCGGTATCCTTTACGTCTGGCAGGTTCCCCTTAAGGTGACCACAGGCGACTATACACGCATGGAGGGTGAGGAAAATCCCGTGTTTGAATTGACTTACGAAGGTTTTGTCAGAGGAGAGGATGTGAGTGTGATCACCCAACTTCCTGTGGCTACTTGTGAGGCAGGGCCGGATTCTCCCGCAGGTGTTTATCCCATCACCATCTCGGGTGGTGTGGCGCAGAACTATGAGTTCAAGTACAAAGCCGGCACTCTCACTGTGGAACTGAACCCTGATGCGATACGGGAGGTGAAAAACCTGAATGATGGCGCATTTGACATCTATAAGACCGATGGCACTCTTGTCCGGCAGCAGACAAATACCCTCCAGGGTCTGGAGAAAGGTGTCTATGTAGTGAATGGAAAGAAAATCGTGGTGAGATAGGATGATGATCAAGAAAACCATAGGAATCCTCTTGTTGCTGATGACCGTTGTGACGGTCAGTGGAGCACCAAGGACTGCTGGCCGGATGAGGACAGCGGCTATGGAGGTGTTGACAGCAAGCAACGGGAAGAGGCATGCTCCGGGTCATCAGAAGACCCTCGCCCTGCTGGCTTCCACCGATGATTATGCCGTTTTCGGTTATCATGATGGTGGCTTCGCCATCATCTCGGCGGATGACGCCCTCCCCGAAGTGCTGGGTTACTCTGATAAGATTTTTAATGCCAACCAAGGCAATCCCAATTTCCGCTGGTGGTTGAATGCCGTGACGGAAATCTCTCAGCAGGTCCGTTCTGGTCGTGCACAAGCACCTGCCGTCGTCTATCCCGACACCACACTTTACAAGGCTCAGGTGCCGTCGTTGATGACCTCGGAGTGGGGACAGGATACGCCCTATTGGAACTTCTGCCCTGTGAATGGTGATACGTGTGTGACAGGATGCGTGGCCACCGCCATGGCTCAGATCATCTATTACAACCGTTGGCCGGAACAAGGCACGGGAAGCCATACGATGATGAGTTACGGACAGCAACTGACAGCCAACTTCGGTGAGACGACATACGAGTACGACAAGATGCGTGACTTGTATTATCGGGAGTCTTATACCCAGGAAGAGGGCGAAGCCGTGGCTCTGCTGATGTCGCATTGCGGCATCGCAGTCGATATGAGCTATTCTCCTGATGGCTCGGGAGCCTATTCCCGTGATGCGGAAAAGGCCCTGCGTGATTATTTCAATTATCCGGATGCCCAATACCTCTTACGCAGCTCTTATAGTGAGAAGCAGTGGATGAACATCATCTTCGATGAATTGAGTCATGGAAGGGTGCTTTATTACGGTGGAGATGATCTGGACCCCGTTGATGGAGGTGGACATGCTTTCGTCCTTGACGGTTATGACGAGCGGGGCCTGGTGAGCGTCAACTGGGGGTGGAATGGCACGGAAAATGGTTACTATACCATCTCGTTGCTCAATCCGCGCACCTATGCGTTCACAGCCCATCAGGAAATGATCAAGGGACTGCAGGGCAACCCCATCTCGCTGGTTCCTTTTGTGGTGGATGTCCAGAAAGCGGGGTCAGTGGCCACCATGATACCCGACTCGCTTCTCTACCGCATCTCTGCACTGAAGGTGAGAGGTGAGATCAACAACACCGATCTGGGCATCATCAGAAAGATGGCTGGCCGAAATACCGACGGTTCGGTATCCAAAGGACATCTCGCCATCCTCGACCTCTCTGAAGCCCGTATCGTGGGAGGAGGAAACGCCTATCTCCGTCAGGGCGGAATGTCTTATACCTGCCATGACGATGAGTTGGGTGCCAA
>JAEEGL010026447.1_pt1 | contig 23389 bp, 14 predicted proteins | sample 9134231 | NCBI WGS metagenome assembly JAEEGL01 (sample SAMN16246548, study PRJNA631951) | gut metagenome | biome: gut microbiome; feature: rumen; material: fiber-attached | host: Bos | place: Iran: Karaj | collected 2018-10
ATAAGGAGCCGGAAATCTACTAATAATAGAGGAAAGGTATTCAGTGAATTATGAAAGATTATATAGATAATAACAATCTCAGAAGACATGTACTTATAGTCGATGATGAAATGATCAATCGTGACATTCTTGGTAATCTTCTAAGCAAAGATTACCAAGTACATTTTGCTGAAAACGGAAAGCAGGCACTGGAAATACTTCATAAAAGAGAACATATCTATTCCCTGATTCTCCTTGACCTTATTATGCCTGTAATGAATGGATTTGAAATGATTGAGATAATGAGAAAGGACGACGATCTTAAAGTTATCCCTATCATTGTTATGACTGCTGAAAAGGACGCCGAAGTAAGAAGTATTAAGCTCGGTGCTGCTGACTTTATAACGAAGCCTTATGATACTCCGGAGGTTATTCTTGCAAGATGCGAGCGAATCATAGAGCTTCAGGAGGATAAGACACTTATCAGCGCTGCCGGCAAGGATAATCTCACCGGTCTTTATACCAAGGATTTCTTTACTGAGTATATAAAGCAGATTGAGGAATACACCCCTCAGGATAAAAGGGATCTTCTTGTTCTCAACATCGAACACTTTCATCTGATCAACGAACTATACGGAAGGGCCAAGGGTGACACGGTTCTTATATGTATTGCCGACGCACTTTCTCAGATACTTGACGAATCCTATGGTATAGGCTGTAGAGCTGATGCTGATTATTTTTATGCCTTTACCGAAAACGGATCGGACTATGAAAAAATACTTCTTAAGCTTTTAGAATGCCTGTCGAAAGGAATCCCGGATGCACATATAAAGCTTCGTATGGGTGTTTATCCCGAAGTTGATAAGAGTCTTATGGTCGAGAACTGGATTGACCGCGCCAAAACGGCATGTGACCGTATAAGAGGCGATTATTCCAGACACATCGCCTATTATAATAATGAATTTTATGAAAAAACAAAATATCAGGAAAGGCTGATAAATGATATAGATAGAGCTATAAAAGACAGGGACCTGATAGTTTATTATCAGCCTAAGTATGCTATACAAGGAGAAAAGCCTACTCTCAGAAGTGCTGAGGCACTTATCAGATGGAATCATCCTGAGCTTGGAATGATCAGCCCGGGCGATTTCATTCCTCTCTTTGAAAGTAATGGTCTTATTCAGAAGCTTGATCGTTATGTATGGAGAGAAGCCGCAAGACAGATAGGTGAGTGGAAGAAGAAATACGGCCTATCAGTTCCCGTATCTGTAAATGTTTCACGTATGGATATTTATTATCCAAAGCTGCTTGATGACTTTATAGAACTGCTTAAGGAGAACGGACTTGATTCAAAGGAGCTTATGCTTGAAATAACCGAGTCTGCATACGCTGATAATGCAGAGCAGCTTGTAAGCGTTATCGAAAACCTCAGAGCTGCAGGCTTCATGATAGAGATGGATGATTTTGGTTCGGGATACTCTTCCCTCAACATGCTCACAACCATCCCTATTGACGCACTGAAGATGGATATGAAGTTCATCCGAAATATGCAGAAGGATGAAAAGAGTATGAAGCTGGTAGAGCTGATAATGGATATCGCCGACTTCCTGCATGTTCCGGTAATCGCCGAGGGTGTAGAAACAGAGGATCAGCTTATGCTACTAAAAGAAAGAGGCTGTGATATAATACAGGGCTACTACTTCTCAAAGCCGGTTCCACCTGAAGAGTTTACAAGGTTTATTGAAGCAGAGCTAAAAGCTTAAAAGATAAATAATAAAGATAATAATATAAATAATAATAAAAGTAATAATAATAAAAGTAATAATGATATAAGGAGAAGCATTTAATGATTACCATAGATAAATTAAAAGAATACGGTGCTGATACCGAAAAAGGTCTTTCACTTTGTATGGGAAATGAAGCACTATATCTCAGACTTGTTTCAACAATTCCGGATGAGCAAAAATTCACTGAACTAAAAAGCAGCATCGAGTCAAACAATCTCGACACTGCTTTTGAAAATGCACATGCACTTAAAGGAGTAACCGGCAACCTTGCCCTCTCTCCTCTATATAACCCTCTTCTGGAAATCACTGAGCTTCTCAGAGCCAGAGAGGAAAGGGATTATACAGAGCTTATCACTGAAATCATAACCCAGAAGGATAAGCTGAGTGATATATGCAAATAGTAATAATAAATAATTATAAATATTATAATCCTTATAACTGTTCTGCTTCCCAGATCAGTTCTTCAAGAGTTTTATATAACCGCTCAGGTTCAACCGGTTTTGAAAGATGAGCATTCATGCCAACCTGAAGTGAGCGCTGTACATCCTCATCAAATGCATTTGCTGTAAGTGCAATGATGGGGATTTCTTTTGCATCATCTCTATCCAGTGCTCTGATTCTTTTTGTCGCTTCGAGACCATCCATTTCAGGCATTCTCATATCCATAAGTATCGCATCATAATAGCCCTTATCACTTTCCTCAAACTTCTCAAGTGCAATACGGCCATTTTCAGCAATTTCAACCTGCATCTCGCGCATCTCAAGAACCATCACCATTATTTCCGCATTAACCTGCATATCCTCAGCAAGAAGTATTCTCCTACCCGCAAGCTCTGCGCGGTTCAATTCATCCTGACCTTGTTTATTTTTCCTCTTAAGTGCTGACTTAAATTCTTCCAGAACTACAGTCGCAAAAAGAGGTTTCGGGATAAAGCTGTCAACACCTGCCTGAATAGCTTCTTCTAACACATCATCCCATTTATAGGCCGTAAGTATGATTATAGCTGATTCATTTCCTACTATTTCTCGTATTCTCCTGGTGGTCTCAACTCCGTCCATTTCAGGCATCTTCCAGTCTACAAGTATCAGATTGTAAGGAGCTCTTCTCGCATGTCTGAGCCTTACCATCTCAATAGCTTCTTGACCTGAAAGTGCGATCTCAGCATTGATTCCCGCTCTTTCCAACACAAGCTTTGCATGTTCACAAGCAACCTCATCATCATCAATTACAAGCACACTCATCTCATCAGGCGAGATCTCAACACTCCTGTCAAGCTCACCCGCCTTAGGATCATCATTTAAAGTAATTGTAATTGTAAATGTAGTTCCCTCTCCCTTCTTGCTTTCAACATTTACGTTACCATTCATAAGCTCTATTATATTTTTCGTAATGGCCATACCCAGTCCGGTACTTCCGTATTTGTTTGTACTCGAAGCATCCTCCTGTGCAAATGTATCAAATAATTTAGGAAGAAACTCCTCACTTATTCCAATTCCGGTATCTGACACCTTAAACTCAAGTGTGGACCTACCATCATAAGCCGCTGTCTTCTTTACATTCAGTTCAACCTTTCCTTTATCTGTAAACTTAACAGCATTACCTATTACATTTATAAGTACCTGGCGAAGCTTCAGCTCATCTCCTATATAATAATCATCCAGATCATCGCTGATATGACACTGATAATCGATTCCCTTATCATGACACTGTCCACTGAACATCGTATTAAGCTTTTCAAGCAGCTGCGGGAATGAAAACTCTTCATTCTTAATTATCATTCTTCCCGATTCAATTCGTGACATATCAAGGATATCATTTATAAGACTAAGCAGATGATCTGCAGATTCTCCGATTTTAGTCAAATATCCCCTTGTCTTTTCAGGAGTCTCAGGATCATTTAATGCGATGCTGTCAAGGCCGATTATTGCATTCATCGGAGTACGTATCTCATGACTCATATTTGAAAGGAAGGCTGTCTTCGCTTTATTTGCCTGCTCCGCATTTTTGAGAGCGTCACTGAGCAGCTCATTTTTAGACATTTCCTCTCGCATCTCTTTATCTATAATTGTAAAGCCAACACCTATATCATGAACTATGCCGTCGTCCCTGTTTTCAGAAAGTCTTACACCCGCCATTCTGAGCATCTCATAATACTCTCTATCCTCATAGCGAACCAAATATCTATAGGTTATGAGTCTGTTATCTGCAAGTGCACTCCTTATATTTTCTATATCTATAAAATCAAGAAATCCGTCTCTGTATTCCTCAGCTACATGCTTCTCTGCATAATACTTAAATCTGTCACTGAAGTTAAAATGAATTCCTTCCACGGTCTGATCAGAATCCAGTGGATCTCCGCGGTAACATACAGCATCGTTATTATCAAGATTTACATAGTAAACGCTTCTGTAATCTGATGCCATAGCAGTAATCAGGTTATCCTGCAGGGCTCTTTTTTTCTCCTCCTCCAGAAGCTTTTCCTGAAGATCGATTTTTTCCTGGAGCTCCTGCTGTTTTACTCTGTTTTCAGCCTCAGCAGTTTCTTTTTCCAAAATCATTCTGGAATTTCTTTTTGTCTGAATGATAACAATCGCAAAAAGAATTATCAGGCATAAGGTAAGAATAAGAGTCTGTATTATATTTCTTATAATCACGCCCTTAGATATCGAACCTATTTCATCACTTATAACGCTTTCTCTTATGAGATATGTCAGCTGCCAGTCTGTTCCTTTTACCGGCTCATAGCTGAGAGTTTCCTTGATGTTATTATAAGTAAATGATACCTCTCCGCTCTGACCATTTCCAAACTGTTCAAAGAACTCTTCATAAGAATAACCCTTATCAAAGTCAGCGTTCTTCATAGCATCAACAAGATTATCCTCGACTGCAAGTCCACCAAGAATAGTATTACTGAGTGCAACTCCGTCCTGTGTATAGATATTACAGAAGGTCGTATCCTCATCTCCTGATTGCATAGAAACACCCGCCAGCATTTCCACCATATCCTTCTCCATGAAGCAGACCTTGAGAGTCTCTCCGTTAAAAGGAATATCCACAGGTATCGCTATAACAACCTTCTTATCAGCACTTTCAAGATTAAGAATATCTATCTCAGGTTCACTTAGGCTCTTATAATCAAAATCATAATCGCTGATATTATCCTGCATTCCCAGCGCTGTATATATTCTTCCATTTGTATCAACGAATGCAAACTTATCAAGCTTATACAGCTTCTTCATTCTTGCTTGATAATCCTGCAGATGCTCTATATCGCTTTTATCTTCGTCAGTCATAAGATTAACAGCGACCCGTGTATCTTCTATACTTCTGGATAAATTATTCTCAACAACCTGCACACGGCGTCCTGCCAGCTCATCAAGATAAAGCAGACTGACCTTTCTTACAGCATCTTCTGTATCATGGTTGGCCCACCTTCCGAGAATAAAAGTTCCAAAAACCATAATGATCAAAATGAGCACACCACCGATTATATAAATAGATAACCCCTTCTTCATATTTACCCTCTCTATCTTATATAATTAAATGCACTTTTCGCATATAAATCCCTAACATCTATATTTTAACATTCTTACCTTATTATTTGAACAGCAAATATGAACATAATTATGAACAAAAGACAGAAGCTGAATCATCACTCAAAAAAGTCCTTTTTTAATTTTTCACCAACTTCAAACGCCTTATTTTATTGGAATGTATACATTTTGCACAATAAAAATTGTGCATTATTTTCGTCAAAACATCTACATATACTATTGAAAAATGTAAACACAGGATGTATAATTTGAACGAATTATGAACAAGTTGTTAACGAAAAACAGATAAATTGTAAATTGAATGTGTTCGGATTGTGACCTGTCGAGGAGGGATAACATGGAAAAAACTAGTCATAAAAGGAATATGGTCAATAAAGGTTTCACACTTATAGAGCTTGTTGTAATTATGGCAATTATTATGGTTATGGCCGCTGTAATAACTGTTGCCGTAATCAGATATATTGAAAAAGGAAGACAGGCAAAGGATATTTACAATGCAAGTCTTATCAAGGATGCAATGAATACATACGTATTCCCTAGTGATTTTCAAGGTCAGGTAATATCCTATGAAGATCCGGAAACCCATGCAACCGAGGCATATAAACGAGGCTGGGTGTATGTCGACAAAGACGAAATAAGATGCTCTGACGCAAGTACTGCTCTTGCGATGATAGACTTTGGTCTCGTTGATGTAAGTGAAGAGTTCGAAAAGAACCTTCGCGAGCACGAGGAAGATCCAAACAAATGGTTCCCTAGCGGTCCAGACGGAGATTACTATCGCAGAACCGGTATAAATGAATATGCATTCAAGAATGAACTTACAGTTAATGCTCGTAGAACCTGGAACACATACCAGTTGGATGTTTATATCGATGACGATGGCGAATTACACATGGGAGCAAGTGCTTCAAACGCAATACGAACAGGCGGACACGCTAAGGATTCAGAAACTGCTGAAATGTTTGCAAAGAAGCTTGGTTTCAACCACGCTATGATCACTCCTATAGGTGAGCAGCACAGCAACTAACGATAAACAATAATTTAAACAAATAAAAACTCTCTTCGTAATACAATACGAAGAGAGTTTTTAAGTTTATTCTGTTTATTCTTTACTACTCAGTTTATATTACTCAGCTTATCACAAAGCTTAATATAATCCTCAATAAAGGACTCTGCATCTGCATTAATAAAGTCCATATCATTATCTCTCGCAGCAAACTCATGCTTCTTTGCTCTTTCACTGAAGTCCTTAAGCCCTATTGTTGCCATCGACCCCTTTATGGAATGGGCGTCAATCCTGTAGGCATCGATATCTCCAGTTTCAAGACTTTTTCTCATTCTCTCGGATATCTCAGAACTCTCATTTACGATATCACCTATTATCTCAAGCAGGAGATCCTCTTCACCACCACAGTAGCTGAGTGCCATCTCATAATCCAGTCCCTCCACTGCTCGTAGTCCTTTGTCCCCCGAAGCTTCTACATCCACTTTTACAGCTTCCTTATTTACTTCAGCTACGAAAGACCTGTCATCACAAATAACCTTATCCTCCGGAAGCATTGATTTCACAGTTTCTTCGAGAATCTCAGAATCAAGTGGTTTAGTAAGGTATTCATCAAAGCCTTCATCCAGATACATCTGTCTGCTTCCTGCCACAGCGTTAGCTGTAAGTACGACAACCTTTGTTTCCTTATTCAACGAGTCTGAATCATTTCTCAAATGATGCAGCACTTCTATTCCGTCCGGCTGAGGCATCATATGATCCAGAAGGATCAAGTCATATGTTTTATCCTTGCAAAGCTTTATAGCCTTCTCCCCTGAGCTGCATAGTTCAGGAATAATAGAGTTTCTCTTTAGGAAAAGCTTTACTATGTTAAGGTTTGAACGATTATCATCGACTGCAAGGATTTTTGCATCAGGCGCAGTAAATCCGCTATTACTATTCTCGGCGGTGTAATCCACCCTGCGCTCCATAAAATCATCCCTCAGCTGCTCTTTAGTTTTGTACTTAACAGGAAGCTTCACCCAAAACTCAGAGCCAACACCATACTCGCTCTCAACCCCAAGCTCTCCATTCATTGAGTCTACTATCCTCTTTACGATAGCCAGGCCGAGGCCGGTTCCTTCTATGTTGATATTCGACTTGATATCCGCTCTGGAAAATGCTTCAAACAGATGGGCCTTATCTTCCTCTTTGATACCCTTTCCTGTATCCTTAACAGCTAAGCTAAGCAGATATCCATCCTCAGTATAAGAGCCTCCAACCTTGAGAGTTACCTTTCCCACTTCAGTATATTTGACAGCATTATTCATAAGGTTTACCAGAATCTGTCTTATCCTGAACTCATCACTTATCAGTTCATCCGGTACCTCGTCGGTTATCTCAGTCTTTAATTCAAGAGCCTTTTCATCCGCTCTTTCTTTAATGATTGAAACAACATCATAAAGCATATCCGACATCAGAAAATCCGCTTCACTCACTTCCATTTTTCCTGATTCTATCTTGGTAAAATCAAGAACATCATTCACAAGCATAAGAAGCATCTTTCCGGAGGTCTTGATATTTCTTGAATACTCTTCTATGTTCTTATCACTGTTTTCCCTTAGTATCATTTCATTCATTCCGAGTATGGAATTAATAGGCGTCCTGATCTCGTGTGACATGCTCGCAAGAAATCTGGTCTTCGCCTCTGAAACAGCAAGAGCCTGCTGCTTCTCCTTACTTATCTTCCTTAAGTCATTAACCTGCTGAACAACTATAAATATAAGCAGGAATCCAAGTCCAATAACCATCGGGACCGACTCTGTTATTATTCTGATAGAGAAAATCGTATTTATCAGCTCAATCAGACATCCTATAAGAAATCCCATAAAACCAATAAATGTATATCGATACGATTCTGTTTTCTTATTTACAGCATCAACAACAAGTATTGCTATACCTAATACTGCAAGAATAACAAGAACCGCATTTGCAGCATCTACAAGATGATCAAATGTTATAATTCCTGAATAGTGAAGAACTGGCCATGTCAATGCATTTACAATCGATAAAAGCATTACAAATGTCATAAACCTTTTATATCTGCCACGCTGTATTGCTGACAGATACACAACCAGCCCAAGTGGTATCATAAGGCACAGCATAAAGCTGAGAAGGCCATTCACATGATACACACCAAACACAAACGGAAATAGGTATGAGTCTGTGATAACCCAAGCAGCAATTGTAAAAATACCCAAAGCTCCAAAAAGCATCTCTATTCTCTGTTTATACAGAAGCCTGAGTACAATACTTACAATAAAGGATACTAATGCGAAAATCAGCACAATAACCGAAAGAATAAATGTTAATCCATACTTTCTAAACAGATGATTCATCGCTCCGGAACGAGTACCAAAAAAGACCTCCGGAATCTCCTTATCATAATACCGGACTGACTCTCTGACTATCGTTATCTCAGCTCCCGAATCAGCTTCGCTTACAGGAACCTCCATTAAAAATCTTCTAAAGGAACCTCCGGGGATATTTATATCTCTTTTTTCTTTATAGTCCTTCCGAAGCTCCCCGCCTATATATACGGAAACATCATTACGTGTATCAAAATAGACATATTCATTACTCTCTAAGTCATCAGGAAGCACCGTGCTTACAATCTGCTTACTATCCTCTTCCTCAACCATCTTCCAGTTCTCAACAAACTGAACCGGTTCACTTTCTATAACCTTTCCTCTGTTTATTATTCCATAATAAACAAAAACAAAGGCCATTAAAGCAAGCAAACCAAGCAGTAATACCTTTACTGCAGATACACTTATTTCATATAGCCCTTGTTTTTTATTTGAATTCATACCCTGATATCCTCGCAACTATCTATCCCTTAGTCTGTCATCAATCTCACTCTCTGATAATCCATTGAAGAGTATATACCTTTCTGAATAATTCATAAAATACTCATAACATAAACTAAAAGTTATCTCCCCATCTGCACTATCCATTATTATTTCAATTTCCGAAAAGGTTTCACCATTTTTTTCGACATATTCTTTATATTTAAATCCATAGTGATCGGCTAAATTTTGTGCAAAGCTATCTATATCAAGATCTTCTATTGTACTTTCATTGCATAAAAATCCAAGCAGCTTACCTGTTTCATCATCGATATATATCTGCACATATGTTGAATTATTAAAAAATATATTACAGTACCACGCATAAAACATATTATCATTAGTAGTATCCATAAACAGCACTGGTTCAATTCTTATATTTTTTTCATCTATAGTACGTTTAAAATCATTCAGGCTTACTATATCCTGATTATTGTCAGTACAACAGCTTCTAAATAATTCGTAATAGTGTTCAATGCATTTTTCTAATGCCGTATCTTGATCCATTTCAAACTTACTATCTATATATCCGAAGACTTCAGTATATGAATTATTCCATATCAAATCGTCTGCTATACTGACTCTGTCGAAAAACCCCACTTTATCCTGAACAATTTTGATAGGAGTTGATGTATAATGACTTTCCTGGTCTTTCATTCTATGGTCTCTCAATGATATAACCAGGTTAGGGTATCCAAATGCAATTAAGACTACGAACAGCATCGCTACTATGCCCGTTATACTACAGAGGAGTTTCTTTTTTTTCTTACTCATTTATTCTTCCCCCTCTCAGTGTCACTTCTATCCTTGTGCCTTTTCCTAACTCGCTTTGAATATCTAAACTGCCATTATGAAGTTCTATTATTTTGGCTACAATTGAAAGACCCAGTCCGGCACCACCCTGAGCTCTGGATCTGGCTTTATCAACTCTGTAAAACGCCTCTGTAACCTTCTTTATCGCTTCCTCTGGCATACCCTTTCCATCATCCGATATAGCAATGATCGTTCCATCCTCAGTCATAGACTGTTCAACTTCTATATGACCATTTCCTTCGATTGCCTTTCTGCTATTATCTATCAGATTGATGATCAAGGTTCTGACAAGATCCTGTTCCAGAAGTGCATAGCCTTTTTCAGTTTTCAGAGATATATCTATTCCTGCCTCCTTAAGTCCGGGTCTAAGATGTTCAACTATATCCTTTGTTATCTCCATCGGACTACACTTCGCAAGCTCCACCTTATCCTTATCCATAACAAAAAGCTGCAGAAGCTTAAGTGATAGATTCTCCAGTCTCTTCGCCTCAGAGTGGATATAATCAAGAGCATCCTCTTTATCCTCATCGCTTAATTCCTGAGTCATCAAAAGCTCCGAATAACCAATAATAGATGTCATAGGCGTTTTTAACTCATGAGTAAACGCCCCCATAAATCTGTCCTTTTCTCTGGCTGCTTCCTCCAGAAGCTCGACATTCTCTTCCATGCTTTCAGCCATTCGGTCAAAGTCCTGTGACAAGCTACCTATCTCATCCAATCTCTTGATATTTGAACGATAAGAATAGTTTCCGTCTGCTATAGCATTGGTGGCCTTTGCAAGCTTTGAAAGTGGTCGTACCATGATACTTGAGACGATCCATGTTGTAACTATTGTAACAAATACTATAACTAAAAATGAGTTCCTGTATATTCTGAGCATACTTCTTCTCATTTCATTAATATGCTCAGCATCCTTAATGAAACAGAGATAATATTTATTATTTTCTACAGTTAAGCAAGATGAACACACTATATATCTAATGCTCTTCTTTTCCTTTTTATAATAAACATAGATATCATCATCACCTTTTATACCATTTTTGATTTTTTTTATATCGACATCTTTTGAAGCCTGACCTGAAGAATAAAGAACAGCTTCATCCTTATAGAGCATATAAATGTCCGAAGACTCCCCCTCAGACTCCAGCTTTTTCATCATTTCTATGATTGACTCATCATCAAACTCCTCATTTCCATCAGCTACTATACCGATGATTCCCCTTACTCTCTGAAGACTTTCTACAGCTTCCTTTTCTTCTCTCTCAAAGGACTGCTGGTAAGTACGGTAGATAATAATAGATGCCCCTAAACTAAAGGTAATAGTTAATAGAATTGTAATGACAAGAACCAGCTTTAATTTATAACTCAAACTTCTTTCCTCTTCTTTCTCATCCTACATATCTAAACGATAACCAACCTTACTTACAGTTCTGAGTTCTTTCTCCAGTCCCGCTTTTTTTCGAAGTCTCTGAACATGAAGATCAACAGTCTTGCTACCAAACTCCATCTCTCCACCCCATACCTTTTCATATATCGCATCTCTGTATAGAGCTGTATTTGGAGTTCTGAGGAACAGAAGAAGAAGATCAAATTCCTTTGGTGTAAGCTCTATCTCTTTCCCATCTCGACTGACAGACTTTGATGAAGCGTCAACACTAAGACCATTTAATTCAAATATATCTTCGGTCTTATTATATCGTCTTAAAACAACCTCAACTCTTGCAATCAGCTCTGCTACCTCAAATGGCTTAACGATATAATCCTCTGCCCCCATCCTTAGTCCCTTTACTCTGTTCTCCAGGGCATTCATTGCAGTCAAAAAAATGACCGGGATACTAAGTGGTCTGATATACTCCATCAGCTCAAATCCATCAGCCTCTGGAAGCATTATATCAAGAAGGATTATATCATATACGTTACTGTCTATCTTATCGATAGCCTCATTTCCGTCATAAGCCATATCGCACGTATAACCGGCGTTGGTAAGACTAACCCTTATCAGATTGGATATGGGTTTTTCATCCTCTACGATCAATACTTTTATCATCACATAACCTCACTTATTATCCCGGACATAGTCACTCGTTTCTTAGTTTACTTACTAGAATATCGTATCATAAAACAAACGTTTTTTCGAGTGTATTATCTCAATATTCAGTTGTCTTAAAAATACACACTTTAGTTTATCTATTTAACATTATTTATTCTCGTTTACGTATGTAGAAACTCTATCCTGAATGATTGCACTTACATCATCAAGTGACTTATCACCATTGAAATATGAAGCAGCCTCTTCGCTTATTATATTCCATATATTTCTGTCACAACCATAGTATCCACCACATGAGTCTACAAACGCCTTGAAATTATTCACATCATCCTGAGAAACAGGTTTTTTCACACTACTGATATCACCATTCTGTCCATCACTTAGTGTTATCTTTATATCATTTCCATACTTATCCTTACCTGACTTATCCCAGGTAAACTCATCAAGATATACATCAAATACATCTTTTCTTGTTGGTATACCATTTGAACTAACGTATGATTTACTCTGACCTTCCTCTGTAAAGAGGTATCTGACAAAGTCCCATGCTGCTTCCTTGTTTTCACACTGAGTTGAAATTGCAACACCACTCGTGAGACGGAATATACCATCTGTTTTTCTGGTGCTTGGATATCCCTTGAAAGAGAAATCACCATCAAACGCATTTTTATATGCAGCATAGCTATTTGGATTTATACAATAACCGGTAACAAGCAAGTCTTCGCCACTGTTTAACTCTTCCACCTCTGACTTAGTACTAATTTCTTCACTGTTAGTTCCGGTGTTACATATAGCCAGCAGGTCTTTAAACTCCTGTGAATCAAATGAACATTCACCCTTGTTCCAGTCCACATAATCATCGGCAATTCCGCCCCACATAAATGCACTGAGCATCATATCCTTATTATTTGCTCCGAATATCTGGGTTCCTTCCGGAAGTGAATCTACGCACTGCTTCATCTCATTCATAGTCCAGCCGCTTTCTTCACCAACTACGGATTTTTTACCGGCTAATGAATATATATCTACGCTCGAACATGTATAGTAAAGCTTACCATCCACGAGCATATTATTATATACTGATGGAAGTATATCATCTGAAGAAATCTCTGTGTCTTTTTCCATATATGGTGTAAGATCCTCAAACATGCCCTTTGCAATACACTGATTAATAGGCATATCACCAAAGCTCTGACTTATGTAGTATAGATCAGGCGTTGTACCCGCTGAAACATCTGCACTGAACTTTGACATAGAATCCTGAACCTGTGAATAATCCACAAGTACTATCATATTATCATCCTGTGAATTGTTATAGTCCAGAATCATCTGTTCAAAGGAACTATCATCGCAGCCCATAGATGCCATAGTGAGTACAGTTTTATCAGCAATTTCTGAAGGATCAGCCTTAGCAATTCTTTCAAGCTCAGGATTATCATAATGATTTGCATCAAACCCTCTGTATATAAAGCTTTCACCATTTACTATTTCAAAGTTTTTCATACTACTCTTGTTTACTCCGGCTGTACTGTATGTAAGCACCTCGGTAGATTTATTACTGTCGTAATTATATCCATAAAGACAGCTGTCTGTAGAATAGTAAAAATCATATCCGTCTGTTCCTTTCAGGATTCCGACATCATAGCTAGGTAATACTCCACCTAAATTCTGGCCCTCATCAAGTTTACCACTAGCCGCATCAAACTTACGGAATGACAAGTCACATTTTCCTTCACTTACCTCTGCTGATGTAGAGATTATAACATCTCCATTTGCATCAACTCCCATAAAATTGAATATATTATCAAATGAAGCTTCATTTATCTTATTTAGTTCCTGATCATAAGCCCTTATTTGATTATCATTTACAACCATTATAAAGTTTCCGTCTTTGTCACAAACAACACCATTTACGTAATCTTCCTCGTTGCCGGCCAGTACTGAATAATCCTTTGCCTCATTCATGCTGTCACCGTTTAATTCAAAATACTTGTATCCATCGCCTGAACAATCAACCGGTCCCATTTCTATTATCAGAGAACCATCAGGCTTCTCAACCAGGAAGCTGAGACTGTTACCTGCAGAAGCATCATCACTTTCATAAATAAGCGTTGCTTCACCACCGGTTGCCGGTACCTTATATAATCGACAGATATTACTTTTATCTACCGGTACTCCGCCGATAATTACTGCTACCTCAGCATCTGAAGCAGTAGCTGCTGTAGGTGACTCATTCGTGGTCAGATATATGCTATCACCAACCACTCTGTAATGTCCGATTCCACCCTTAATTCCTGTTATCTTAAAGTTATTATCCTTTTTGAAAATATTCATATCCTGGCTTACCTTGGCTGTTTCCAGCTTGTTTTCAGCCATGACCCCATCGCTTTTTACAGAAGCATCCACACCGCTTCCTGGATTAGCACCCTTATCACTGTTTCCACAAGCACATGCAGTAAGCATCATAGATGAAGCGAGTACCGTACACATTAATTTCTTTAGATTTTTCATAATTTTCCTCTCCCTATAAAATACTTATTTGTTTTTTACAGATGGGATAATAAAACAAAGAAGCATCAAAATGGCATCAAAAAAGGAGTCACCTCAAAAATTTTTGAAGTGACTCCCATTATTTTAGAAATAATAATTATTTCATATAACCATTATCTCCGAAGTAATACCATACATTGTTTATCTTCTGCCATGAGCTTAGCCACGATATCTTTTATTTCCGGGTTTTGAATAGAATTCCATTTTATTCTTATACATCATTTCATCTGATTCTTTAGTCATATCATCGATATTCTTTGGTCCATTCGGTCTGTAGCTGTAACCTATGGCACAGCTATAACTGGTTTCAGAAACCTTACTTTGAATACGTTCGATAAGACTGAGAACATCAGCCTCAGACTCTTTTCTGCAAACGATTACAAATTCATCTCCCCCGAGTCTGTATACTGAATCCTTAGAAGCAGTTGCCTGCATAAAGCAAAATGCAAGAGTTTCCAGCGCCTTGTCTCCGGCAGTGTGACCCTGCTTATCATTTATCTCCTTCAGACCATTCATATCAATCGTCACAAGTGCATTTATATCCTTTTTATCATTTTGAACAGATGCATAGAAAGACTGACGATTTAAAAGGCCTGTAAGAGCATCCTTTTCTGTTATCTGCAGGATGGAGAATACATAATAAACGAATAGAGCAATTGTAATAGTTACACAGAATATCTGAGAATAATCCTTCCCAAGAACAAAAGGCAGAACTAATCCCGAAGCAAATGCAAAGCATAGAAAAGCAATAGGAAAGATCTCTGCCGGACGCTTGTTGCTTCTTTTTATCAGAAGATATACAAGTAATACTGAATAAACTCCTACCATTATATATGGAAGGTAGCCGAGGGGTCCTCGCTGAAGCCTGCCGTCTTCTCCAATGCTGAAAATAACCCCGGTAAAAATAGAAATGATATCAAGAATAACAAGCAGTATGGCCGGAACAAAGACATACCAGGGAACATTTTTAGCAAGCGTATATATAATAAATGCTGTAATCAGTGGAGTTGCACTATATCTGATTGCCATCAGAATAAGTCTGGCTTCAACAAATCCACCCATCTTGTTTAAATAAAACTCGGCGAACACGATCATAGAAAAGATAAACAATGAAAGAATCAGCGCATATAGTCTGAGCACAGTTGTTTTGTCTAAAAAAACCGTTGTGCTGAGCAAAACTGCAAAAGCCAAAAGAACCAGTACATTTGCCCAATTCTGAATAATCAACTCTTTAATCATTTATTCTTTCCTTCTTCCACCATATAATTGATCTAATATTCATCCAAAAAATTATGACGAACACCTTTTTGCTTATATTCTATGACCGTATCAAGATTTACATTTTCAACACTTCTGAAAATGTTTGACTCTACAAAAGGATTAGACTTTTTGAGTTCCGCAATCAGACGCTTGGTTTCCAGACGCTTTGAGGAGGACTCTTCATCCTCATGACTCGTATTACACATTTCCGTAAAATGACATGCGCACTGAAGGAAACGCAGTTCATTATAGTCTCTCCACGCACATATATCACTCTCCCTAACCAGATAAAGAGGTCTGATAAGCTCCATACCTTCAAAATTGGTGCTGTGCAGTTTTGGCATCATCGTCTGAATCTGCGCTCCATAAAGCATACCCATAAGTATCGTCTCTATAACATCATCATAATGATGTCCCAGAGCTATTTTATTGCAGCCCAATTCCTTTGCTTTGCTATACAGATAACCACGCCTCATTCTTGCACATAGATAGCATGGACTTTTTTCTATAGTATCTACCGTATCAAAAATCGTACTTTCAAAAATGGTAATCGGAATCCCCAGAGACCTTGCATTACTTTCAATCAAAACTCTGTTTTCCTTGTTATATCCGGGATCCATAACCAAAAATGTGAGCTCAAACTCCATCTGTCTGTGACGCTGTATCTCCTGAAAAAGCTTTGCCATCAGCATAGAATCCTTACCACCTGAGATACACACAGCGATGTGGTCGCCTTCCTCAATAAGCTTATAAGTCTTACACGCCCTAGCAAAAGGAGAAAAAAGCTGTTTATGAAATTTTTTCTGAATACTCTTCTCTGCGCGTGATTTCCTTTCTTCATTAAGCTCATCATATGTTATTTCTTTCATTCCGTTTATTCTTTCTTACCTTGTTAATAATGTCCGAATCCGAACATGACTTTATTTAAGAAGTTGAAGAACCTCCCCAAGCATACCAAACGCAACCTCAGCACTTTTAATCACATTGGTGTTATAGTCTCCGCCATCACCTTCATAGGTATCACTTATACACTTTATTGAGAGACAACTTGCATCATTCTGAAGGCATATTCTTGCAATTGCTGCAATCTCCATATCGCAGATCTGGCAGCCAAGTGCTGCAAGCTCCTCCTTGTCTTCTTTCTTATCTATAAAACGGCCACCACTAGCAACTGTAACAGTCTTAACCTCAGGCATCTTCTCAATCACAAGCTTTCTCAGCCCTTCATCCAAAGGAATATACTCATCCTCATATTCCTCATACTGATGTTTCTTAACCGGATCAATAGGTGAAACATCATAATCATAATTACAAACCTTTTCTACCAGGAAGAGATCATCCACCTTTAAGCCGGGAACAAGTGCACCTGCCACACCAAAGTTAATCACTACTTTACAGCCGGTATATGTTATAAGAAGCTGCGTTGCTGCAGCTGCATCAATTTCTCCATACCCTGACATAATTGCGACAACATCATGCCCATACATTTCTGTATGATAAATAGTTCTGCTGCCCACTTTTTCTTCTGTTATCTGATGTCCGCTTTCCAAAAAAGACTTAAGTTCTCTTTCAATTGCTATGATAATTCCTATTTTCATTTTTATATCTCCTTTATTTATAAAAAAACAACACTTATATTTTATCATAATCCCAGCCAAGTTCAATGCTATCATTTAATCCGAAACTAAAAAAAGGTTGCAAAAATACGATATAAACCGTTTAATTAAAGTAAACGGATCAACGGAGAAATTATATGACTTATTCAATTATAGGAATTCTTGCAACTCTGGTTCTTTTGATAAATAACAGAGATGTGCTTTGGGGAAAGGATGATTACAGCAAGGCTTCGACCTATAGAGCTTACTGTCATCTTCTTTACGGAATTCTCACTTATTTAATAACAGATATGCTTTGGGGAATTCTCGAATCCAACAAGCTTATTACAACTGTTTATATCGATACAGTCATTCATTTTATGGCTATGGTTACGGCTGTCATGCTATGGACCAGATATGTCGTAGTTTATCTCGGCAATAAAAAAGTGGTTGATAAACTGCTTTCTTATACCGGACTGTTATTTGTGTGCTTCGAAATAATAGTTATAATTATCAACTTCTTTACTCCTATTCTTTTTGAGTTTGATTCAGAAGGCAAATACCGGGCAGGCTTCGCCAGGTATATAACTCTTTCTATACAAATAGCACTCTTCCTTTTCACTTCCCTTTATACCCTGATAAGTACTTCAAAAACAAATGGGACAGACAAAAGGCGCAATCTTACTATAGGTCTTTTTGGTATAGCTATGACTTTGTTTATATGCATACAGCTTTTCTATCCAATGCTTCCATTTTATTCTATGGGATATATGCTTGGCACCTGTGTACTTCACAGCTTCGTCGTTGAAGATGAAAAGGACGAGTATAGAGAAGCACTCAAAAATGCACTTCGCACCGCTGAGGAGGCAAGCAATGCTAAAACAGTGTTCCTTTCGAATATGAGTCACGAGATAAGAACTCCGTTAAATGCCATTATAGGATTAAACGGCCTGGCTATGACTGATCCTTCCGCAAATGAAAAGATGAAGGAATACCACGAAAAAATTGAAACATCTGCTAAACATTTGCTGGAAATAATAAATGACATCCTTGATATGAGTCGTATAGAATCAGGAAAGATGGCTCTTAACCTGGATTCATTCCTGATGTCTAAAGAGGTAGGCCAGATAAATACCATAATCGGCGGACAATGTAAGGAAAAAGGCCTTAAATATGATTTTATTATGTCAGAAAATACAGACGGATATTACATCGGCGATGCTATAAAGCTTAAGCAGGTTCTTATTAATATCCTGGGAAATGCAGTTAAATTTACCCCTGAAGGAGGAAATGTAAAGCTTCAGATAGAAACTGTTTCAGAGAATGAAGTATCAAACACAATTAAGTTTATTATCAGTGATACAGGTATAGGTATGAGCAGTGAATACCTTCCACATATTTATGATTCCTTTAGTCAGGAAAATATGTCACCAACCGGAAAATTCGGCAGCACAGGCCTTGGTATGCCTATAACTAAGAATATAGTAGAACTGATGAATGGTCAGATAGATGTTGAGAGCGAAAAGGATAAGGGAACCACCTTTACCATAATTCTTACATTTGATAAGTCAAAAAGCCAGGACGAATCAGTGCCTTCCTCTGAAAACACTCATACAAATAATGATGCTACAGCAAAAAGCTACGCAGGAAAGAGAATCCTTCTTGCCGAGGACATCATGGTAAATGCAGAAATAATGATTGCCATTCTGGAAATGAAGGGAATAGAAACTGACGTCGCAGAAAACGGAAAGATTGCAGTAGAGCTTTTCACATCTCACGAAGCAGGTTATTACTCAGCTATATTTATGGATATGATGATGCCTGAGTTAGATGGACTGGAAGCAACAAAACAAATAAGAAATAGTGGTCACGAGGACGCGACCACTATTCCGATAATTGCTCTCACCGCAAATGCATTTGACGAAGATATACGTAAAAGCCACGAGGCCGGTCTGAATGATCATCTCAGCAAACCAATCGACATGGAAAAGCTTAACAAAGCTCTTGAAAAATATCTGTAAACCATAAACGTTTTACTGACTATAGGATCCAAAGCCCTTAATCGCTTCATCTATGGTCAGTTTACCGGTTGAGTAATCATAAACAGCCATTCTTAACTGAGTGACTGCATCATCAGTAAGCCCTATTTCTTCCGGAGACAGTATCTTGGACTCCGGAATATCTCCAAACGCTGCATACATACTATTAAAGGACAGATCCTTTGTCGGCGACATCAGTCCTTTATTCTTTGCCATCTCATTCAGCTCCTCTGACGTAACGAGAAAACGCATAAATTCATTAGCGATATCCAGATTCTTGCTATCCTTATTAACCGAGAACTGAAGGTTAGGAATATCAAGGAAGTATGCTCCATCATCAGACATCGGAATCGGTACAAATGTATATGCGAATGGATTAGCAGCAAACTTCTCAGATTGACTTTCACGTTTTTTTGTTCCGGATACAGCATCTCCTGAGCATGCCATCATAGGAACATCTCCCTCAAAGAAACGAAGGATCACCGCATCATAGTTATTCTCTATAGATGAGCAGGCGTCAGAATCCGAGCATCCATCTTTAAGGAACTGATCCACCTTTTCAAGAGTCGGTCTTATATATTCACCTGCCGAAGGATCAAGCGAATTCAATTTTTTTACGGCTTCTGCATCATCTGCAACCGTAGAGCAGAAGAACGGATAACTTATTAAGGTATAAAGCGATGTTTTCTCATCAGCTGTGTATCCCATCATAGGACTTTTATAGCCCTTATCACTAAAGGTTTTACACGCCGTAACCAGCTCCTGATAGGTGGTAGGAATACTAACGCCTTCCTTTTCGAACAGGTCCTTGTTTATAAGCATACCATAGGTACTCGAGAACACAGGAACCATCGGAAGTGTTCCATCCTCTGTCTTCAGCAGTATGTTGCTTCGAATACAGTCAAGATCTAGCCCCAGCTTAGAATCTGACAGGTCCTCAGCATGATCTATTGAAGCCTTGTACTGCTCACGACCATACATCCAGGAGTTATTTACATAGATGTCCGGTGCATCATTTCCGTTAAGTACTGTTCCGATCATGTTGTTATAGTCATCTATTTTTGTATAAGCAAGCTCTACATTCGGATAGATCTCATTAAAACGGTCAAATTCCGTTTCCAGTGCTTCAAAGTTATCGTAGCCACCAGCCACATTAATACTTGCTTTTGTCGAAGTATCCAAAGCCGGTTTGAAGCCCTCTTCCGTCTTTGCCTCCTGCTTCTTACTGCCACATGCAGCAAGACTAAACACCATCATCGCAGATAATAAAACACATATTTTCTTTTTCATAATAGTTAAGTCCCCCCTGTCTTTATTTTACTCTATGCTTAATACTACGAATTTCCTTGATCACAAGTTTAATATCAATAGGCTTTGCAATATGTCCGTTCATTCCGGCATTCATGCACTCAGTAACATTTTCCGAAAATGCATCAGCCGTCATTGCAACGATAGGTATGGAGCTCGCCCAGGAATTCTCCAGTTTTCGAATCGTCCTGGTTGCATCCAGACCATTCATCTCAGGCATCTGAATATCCATAAATATTAGCTCATAGCTTCCCTCAGCCGCTGTACTCATCATATCTACACAGACGCGTCCGTTTTCTGCACGGTCACAGGTGATACCAAACATTCCCAGCATATTGGAGATAATCTCCCAGTTTATATCTATATCTTCAGCAACAAGAATATGCATACCCTTTATATCAGAATAGTCATCCTCCGGCTCTACGGACTTAGCCTCTTCGCCAATGAGTTCATTAATCTTGTTATAGAGGGTGGATCTAAAAATTGGTTTACTTACAAAACCATTTGCACCTGCTTCCTTTGCCAATTCCTCAATATCCGACCAATCATATGCAGAAATCAGGAGTATCGGAATATCTGAGCTTACCTCCTTACGGATTCTTCGAATTGTTTCAACACCATCCATATCTGGCATTTTCCAGTCAATGATCACGACACTGTAGTCACGCTGGTTCTTTGTCCTGCTACTTAACATTTCAATCGCTTTTTCACCGCTACCAGCCAGCTCTGATGCAGCCCCTAGTGATTCAAGCTCATCGACTAATGTCTGAAGCATGATCTCATCATCATCAACGATAAGAACATTAACATCCTCAAGTCGCATCTCTTCCCGCTGTTTATCAGCCTCTGCAATATCCAGCGTAACAGTAAATGTAGTACCCTTGCCCTGTTCACTCTGACAATCAATCGTTCCTCCCATCAGTTCGACCATCTGCTTTGTAATGGCGAGGCCAAGTCCGGTTCCCTGGATGCTGCTGACACGGCTGTCTGTCTGACGTGAAAACGGCTGATACATCGCCTCCATATATTCCGGGCTCATACCAATTCCTGTATCTGCCACAACATAAGTAAGTCGAACACAGCCCGGAGCATCGCTCTTTTCTTCACTCAGAGATACACTTACGCTACCTCCCGGCTCTGTATATTTAATAGCATTGGAAAGAATATTGATGTATATCTGATTCAGGCGTAGCTGATCAGCATACAGGTATTCCTTTTCCATCTGATTGATATGGAATTTGAATTCGATATTCTTTTCCTTGATCATCGGCTGTGAGATATTTACAAGATTCTCCACCGTCTCCACCAGGGAAAATGTAAGCGGGTTCAGCTTCAGCTTTCCGCTTTCAACCTTGGATATATCTAGTATATCATTGATAAGCGTAAGCAGGTGATTACTTGCAAGATTAATCTTACGAAGATTCTCTCTTGTCGAATCCACATCTCCAAGATTCTTTTCCGCTATAGTCGTTAGTCCTATGATTGCATTCATAGGTGTGCGGATGTCATGAGACATAGTTGACAGGAAATCAGTCTTTGCCTTATTTGCAGACTCCGCTTCACTTGCAGTAATCTGAAGACGTTTATTTAACGACAGCATATGGAAAAGATCGCACAGGAATAAAATCAATAAACCTGCAGAAACGACACCAAAAAGCAGCCAGTTATTTCTTTCTACATGAAGATCTTTCGCCGGGACAAGACCAAGCAGTGTCCAACCAGCTGAAGCAGATACAGGCGTAAATGCAAGTATACATTCCTGTCCATGTGAATTGATCATTGAAATGGAACCGGTTGACGAAGTAATCCTTTCAATTAGTTTACCTGATGATTCAGTATCTGTTTTATTATAAGATTTGTAGAACTCTACGAGACTGGAATTCTTAAAGTTGCTGCCCTTCAGAATATAATCACCACTTGCATCGATTATAGAAAGCTCGGCATTCTCCAGCTCAGTCTGAGGGAAAACCCATTTCTGTTCAAGATCTGAAATAGGGATAACCCTAAGCAGGATAGCATCTATAGTAGCATTTTTATCAGGATCAACGAGCACAACTCGATTGCAAAAAGCAAGAGATTGTTCCCCGTTCATAGGATTTGTATAAGCACGGGTTATGTTGATTGCATCACCGATCTCACTTATCCAGCTTGTGTCCTTAAAAAGTCCAACCCTTTCATAGGACACAGCATAGTCATCGGATGTATCCTGTTTTGGGCGCGTCGAAAGACCCTCGAGTGTATCAAGGGCAATCAGATGTGCCGAAGTATTTTCTAAGACATGTGAGTTACGGATAAATCCTATTGCCTCCTCCATGGTCATGCTACTATTGTTTATATAGCGCGACCACACATCACATATCCTTTGCTCACCCTCCAGATAATTCTCCGTCACACGCTCCATAGTAACCGTTGTATTTTCAAAATACTCTATCTGTCTCTGATAAGAAGCTCTGCTTTCATATCTGGAGTAGCTAACAACGAAAAACAATATGGCAGCTATTATAAATATATTGACTATGATAATCAGAATCTTTCTCATATATCCCCTTTTCATTTGAAAGA
>JAEEGL012441698.1_pt1 | contig 23389 bp, 16 predicted proteins | sample 9134231 | NCBI WGS metagenome assembly JAEEGL01 (sample SAMN16246548, study PRJNA631951) | gut metagenome | biome: gut microbiome; feature: rumen; material: fiber-attached | host: Bos | place: Iran: Karaj | collected 2018-10
GCGAAAACATTGCAATGTGTAATAATAGGACGCTCACAAGTAACACGTTTATTAAGGTATGAAAAAGATTGAAGCAATTATCAGGAAGACAAAATTCGAAGATGTCAAGGAAGCATTGCTCAGTTCAGACATCGACTGGTTTGAGTACCATGATGTACACGGCATCGGCCAGAGCCGGCAGGAACGCATTTATCGCGGTGTACAGTATTCAACGGATGTCATTGAACGCGTAGCTGTCACCATTGTTTGCCGCGATCAGTTTGTCCAGCCTACCGTGAAGGTGATTATCGATACAGCCCACACGGGAGAGGTCGGCGACGGCCGCATCTTCGTCAGCGACATGATAGATACATGGAGCATCCGCACTGGCGAGCACGGCGACACCGTACTGAGAGATAAGAAGTAAAAAAAGGCCTGCCCCCTGACCCCTCCAGTCAAGGAGGGGAGAGCCTGCGGGGTGGAAATGAAAATTATTTGTTAAACTTTAAAATATTGACCCTAAAAGCCCTCACATTGATAACATCGACTACGCGTTAGCCACTCCCCTCCTTGACGGGAGGGGGCAGGGGGTGGGTCCCATTAATATATTATGAACGACATTGCTTTATCATTGGATACTGTTTGGATGTTATTGGCCGCTATGCTTGTGTTTTTTATGCAGCCCGGTTTTGCGCTGTGCGAAGCAGGTTTCACGCGCAGCAAGAACACCGCCAACATCCTTTTTAAGAACTTTGTAGATTTCATGTTCGGCTCCCTGCTGTTCTGGTTCATAGGCTTCGGTCTCATGTTCGGTAGCGACACGCTGGGCGGTTTCATCGGTATGCCCAACTGGGGCAACCTCAGTTTCTATTCAGGCGAACTGCCCGTAGAGGGATTTCTGATTTTCGAGACAGTGTTCTGCGCCACAGCCGCCACCATCGTCAGCGGTGCCATGGCTGAACGCACGAAGTTCTCTATGTATGTCATCTACAGCGCTTTCATCTCACTGCTCATCTATCCCATCGAGGGTCACTGGACATGGGGTGGTGGCTGGCTGTGCAACGATGCCGCCGACAGTTTTATGATGACCACCTTTGGTGATGTGTTCCACGACTTTGCCGGTTCTGCTATCGTGCATAGCGTGGGTGGTGTGCTGGCGTTGATAGGAGCGATGGCATTGGGTGCTCGTAGAGGAAAATACGGCACTGACGGCAAGAGCCGCGCCATCCCTGGTCACTCCCTGACGCTGGCAGCCCTGGGTGTTTTCATTCTCTGGATGGGCTGGTTTGGTTTCAACCCTGGATCTCAGCTCGCCGCTTCCGGTGAAGTGAACCGCATCGCCATCAGCCATGTATTCCTGACCACCAACCTCGCTGCAGCTGCAGGTGGTGTTGCCACTATGTTCCTCACCTGGTTGAAGTACAAGAAGCCGTCGTTCTCACTGACATTGAACGGCGTACTCGCAGGCCTCGTAGGCATTACGGCAGGTTGCGATCTCGTATCACCCGTTGGTGCAGTCATCATCGGTCTCGTCTGCGGTACTGTGCTTGTCTTCTCCATTGAGTTTATCGACCATGTACTGCACATTGATGACCCTGTGGGCGCCAGTTCTGTCCATGGCGTCTGCGGCATCCTCGGCACCATCATGACAGGCCTACTCTCTACCTCGAACGGTGCCTTCTACGGTCACGGTTGGGGCTTCTTCGGAGCAGAGTGCTTCGGAATCTTCATCATAGACCTTTGGGCAGCCGCCTGCGGTTTCCTCCTCTTCTTCGGCATCAAGAAACTGCACGGACTACGCGTGCCTGCCCGCATAGAGGATGAAGGATTGGATATCTATGAGCATGGAGAGACATGCTATAACTAAGACCCGCCACTCCCGAAATGGAAAGATAGCATAATTACCATTCAATAACAAACATCAAAAATACGAGCCATTATGAAAGCGAAATATTTTATTCTCATCTCTTTATTATCTATATCTCTTATTCCGACATCCGCACAGGACCCTACTCCCCTCCCCACTGAGGAGGAGAAGGGAGGAAGATGCGTTGAAGCCGCCCTTGGTGTAGATCTCGTGAACCAATACATCTGGCGTGGTCAGGACTTAGGCGATGTGAGCCTGCAGCCCACCCTCGGTATCAGCTGGAAAGGGCTGAGCCTCTCTGCCTGGGGCAGCGTGGGTATCAGCGATTTCTCCGACGACAAAGAACTGGATCTCACGTTGGCCTATAGCATCAAAGGCTTCAACGTGGGCATCACCGACTACTGGTTCTCCCAAGGCAGCTATTTCCAGTACAAATCCGGAAAGACCACCCACATCTGGGAAGCTAATGTCGGTTACGACTTCGGCTTTCTCAGCCTGCAGTGGTACACCAATTTCGCTGGCAACGATGGCACCAACAAAGACAGCAAACGCGCCTTCAGCAGCTATTTCGAGCTGGCAGCACCGTTCCGTCTGGGCGGTCTCGACTGGTCAGCCTCGCTGGGTATTGTTCCTTGGGCCACCACCAGTTACAACTCCAACGGCTTCTGCGTGACCAACGTCAGCCTGCGTGCCACCAAGGACTTTGTCATCAAGGAAAAATACCATCTCCCGGTCTATGCAGGCCTCATCGCCAATCCCCGCAACGAGAAGGTATACCTCCTCTTTGGCGTAGCGTTCAGTATGTAACCAAATTATATGGAAGAACTTAAACATGAATGTGGTGTGGCGATGATTCGCCTGCTGAAACCACAAAACTACTATCAAGAGAAGTATGGCACAGCGCACTATGGTCTGAACAAGCTGTACCTCATGATGGAAAAACAGCACAATCGCGGCCAGGAAGGCGCAGGCATCGCCTGCGTCGACCTAGACGCTCCCGTTGGAGAGGAATACATGTTTCGTGAGAAGGCAGAGGGAAAAGACGCCATCACGGAGATATTCAATCGTGTACAAGGCTGGGAGGGAGCCTCTCTCTACATGGGCCACCTCCGCTATTCCACCACGGGCAAGAGCGGACTGCAGTATGTACACCCTTTCCTACGCCGCAACAACTGGCGGGCAAAGAACCTATGCCTATGCGGCAACTTCAACATGACGAACATCGACGAGATCTTCGCGAAGATCGTTCGGCAGGGGCAGTCACCACGCATGTTCGGCGACAGCTATATCACCCTCGAATGGATGGGTCACCGACTGGACCGCGAGGTAGAACGCAACTTCGATGAGGCCAAACGACTCGGGCTACAGGAACTCGACATCACCCGCTACATTGACGACCATGTGGACGTGGCCCGCGTGCTGCGTACCTCGCTGCCCGACTACGATGGGGGCTACGTGCTCTGCGGTCTCACCGGCTCAGGCGAGATGTTCACCGTACGTGACCCCTGGGGCATACGTCCAGCCTTCTTCTATCAGGATGACGAGGTGGTGGCCGTAGCCAGCGAACGCCCTGTTCTGCAGACTACTTTCGACCTCACGACCGACCAGATCCAAGAGCTTCTCCCAGGCGAGGCATTGATTGTCAACCGCCAAGGGCAGACAAAGACAGAAACCATACTCCCGCAGCGCGGCGACAGCCGTTGCAGCTTCGAGCGCATCTATTTCAGCCGTGGCTCCGACAGCGACATCTATCGGGAACGCAAACGGCTGGGCGAACAGCTCACGAAGCCCATCCTCCACGCCATTGACCTCGACACGGAGCACACCGTGTTCTCCTTCATTCCCAATACCGCCGAAGTGGCTTTCTACGGAATGGTAGAAGGATTCCGCCGCCTGGGGCTGGATGTTAGGACGGAGAAGGTGGCGTGGAAGGACATCAAACTGCGGACATTCATCACCGAGGCAGGAGCCCGCAACGACCTCGCCGCACACGTCTACGACATCACCTACGGCTGTCTGCAACCTTACATTGACAATCTGGTCATCATCGACGACTCCATCGTCCGCGGCACCACCCTCAAGGAAAGCATCTTCAAAATCCTCGACCGCCTGCATCCCAAGAAGATTGTGATGGTCAGCAGCTCACCGCAAGTCCGCTATCCCGACTTTTACGGCATCGACATGGCACGTCTCGAAGAACTCTGCGCCTTCCGTGCTGCTATAGCTCTTTTGGAGGAAAGAGGAATGCAACAAGTGATAGAGGACACATACGAGGCCTGTCTGAATTCACAATGCACAATGCACAATGTACAATTAAAGACCGCATCTGAAAGCAGAGAAGATAATAATGAATTATCAAAAGTGAATTATGAATTGGAGAATTTTGTTCGTTTAATCTACGCCCCTTTCACCGCCGAGGAAATCAATGCGAAGATGGTGGAGATGCTGCGTCCGCAAGGCATAGAGGCGCCCATCGAACTCGTCTTCCAAAGCATCGAAGGCTTGCACACCGCCTGCCCCAACCACCACGGCGACTGGTACTTCACAGGCCACTACCCCACCCCTGGCGGCATCCGTCGGGTCAACGAGGCGTTTGTCGATTATATCAGGAACAACAGACCTGAGTTGATTGAAAGCTGAACAAGAACATGACGACACAATCCAACTGTCTATATTCCTTCAAACATCTGCTTTCATTTGACAAATATCAATAAATAAAACTGTTTGCTTTCAAAAATAACGTATTCCCTTGTTTTAAGTTGACATTTTGCACTACCTTTGCAGTATGTTCATAACAAATTGACACTTTTCGACATGAATACCAACTATATCTTCGTCACAGGTGGTGTGGTTTCGTCTTTAGGCAAGGGCATTATCTCCGCCAGTATCGGCAAGTTACTACAGGCGCGTGGCTTCAAAGTCACGATTCAGAAATTCGATCCTTATATCAATATCGACCCTGGCACGCTGAACCCCTACGAACATGGCGAATGCTATGTGACGGAGGATGGCTTCGAGACAGACCTCGACTTGGGTCATTACGAGCGTTTTACTGGCATCCATACCACGCGAAACAACAGCATAACAACGGGGCGCATCTACAAGACTGTTATCGACCGCGAGCGTCACGGAGACTATCTGGGCAAGACGATTCAGGTGGTGCCGCACATTACGGACGAGATAAAGCGGAGGATGCTGGGAGAGGGCACTTTTGACTTTGTCATCACTGAGGTGGGCGGAACTATTGGTGATATCGAGAGTGCGCCGTTCATGGAGGCAATCCGTCAGTTGCGCTGGGAACTGGGCAGGAAGGCGGTATGCGTTCACCTGACGTATGTCCCCTATCTGAAGGCCGCCGACGAACTGAAGACCAAGCCCACACAGCACAGCGTCAAGGAGTTGCAGGGTTTGGGTATTCAGCCAGACATCCTCGTGCTGCGCACAGAGCGGCACTTGGACGACCACATACGCATGAAGGTGGCTTCGTTCTGCAACGTAGATTTAGAGTGCGTTGTGCAGAGCGAGGATATGCCCAGTATCTATGAAGTCCCCGTGAGCATGCAGCATCAGGGACTGGATGCTGCCATCATGCGTAAGATAGGCATCCCCGTAGGAGAGACACCCGCAATGAAATCCTGGCGTGATTTCCTGGACAAACAACGCAATGCCACCCACGAGATACACATCGGACTCGTTGGCAAGTACGACCTTCAGGATGCCTACAAGAGCATTCGCGAGAGTCTGAATCTCGCAGGGATATATAATGATGTAAAGGCTAAGCTCCATTTCGTAAATAGCGAGGAGATAACCGTGCAAAATGTATCCGAGAAGCTGGATGGCTTGCAGGGCATCGTCATTTGCCCAGGGTTCGGCCTGCGCGGTATTGAAGGAAAAATCATTGCCGCCGAATACACCCGCACTCATGATATTCCCACCTTCGGCATCTGTCTGGGTATGCAAATGATGGTCGTCGAATTTGCCCGCAACGTGCTGGGCTACAAGGATGCCAACAGTACGGAAATGACCCCCGACACACCCCACAACGTCATCGACATCATGGAGGAGCAGAAGAACATCACCCAGATGGGAGGCACCATGCGACTGGGTGCGTACGAATGTGAACTGGTGAAGGGTAGCAAGGCGTACGAGGCATACAGCCCCACCTCCAACGCTTCCCGTCAGGGAGGGGAGAAAAGCGCACAGCTTCCGAACGATAGCGAGGCTCTCTCCATCGTTGGAGAGAAGGGAGAGGGTCTTCTTACCAAGGAACGTCATCGCCATCGCTATGAGTTCAACAATGCCTACAAAGCGGAATATGAGCAGGCGGGCATGAAATGCGTGGGCATCAACCCAGCAGCCGACCTCGTGGAAATAGTAGAGATTCCTGATAAACGCTGGTATATCGGAACCCAATTCCATCCAGAGTATAGCTCCACCGTGCTGCATCCGCATCCCCTCTTCATTAGTTTCATCAAAGCCTGCAAATAAATCCCCATATAGTCGTATAATGGTGAAATCTGTGAAATCGTCAAATCCATAAAATCGTCAAATCAACCCATGTGTGGAATCGTATCTATCTTCAATATCAAACATCAGACGCCTGAACTGCGACAGAAGGCGCTGCGTATGAGTCAGAAACTTCGTCATCGCGGACCAGACTGGAGCGGAATATACTGTGGAGGTTCAGCTATTCTGGCTCATGAACGACTGAGTATCGTGGATCCTGAGAGTGGAGGCCAACCCTTGTTCTCGCCGAACAAGAAACAGGTGCTGGCCGTGAATGGCGAAATCTATAACCATCAGGAAATCCGCCGCCGCTTCGCTGGAGAATATGAATTCCAGACGGGCAGCGACTGCGAAGTGATATTAGCATTATACAAGGAATGGAAGCAGCAGAGCCCTGATTCGCTCGATAGCTGCACGTTGGCTCATTTTCTGGAACAGCTTTCGGGCATCTTCGCCTTCGCCCTCTATGACGAGGAGCGGGACGAGTTCCTGATTGCCCGCGATCCCATCGGCGTCATACCTCTTTATATAGGATACGACAGCGACGGAAAAGTCTATGTTGCCAGCGAGCTGAAAGCACTGGAGGGACAATGCGAGCGCTACGAGCCGTTCCTGCCTGGGCATTACTACTGGAGCAAGGAACCTGGCATGAGGCGTTATTACAAGCGCGACTGGTTTGACTATGCCGCTGTGAAAGACAATCCTGCCAGCGTAGAAGATATCCACGATGCCCTCACCGCAGCCGTCAAGCGGCAGCTGATGAGCGACGTCCCGTATGGAGTGCTGCTCAGCGGCGGCTTGGATTCCAGTGTCGTTTCCGCCATTGCCGAAAAGTTCAGTGAACACCGCATTGAGGACGATTCCCAGACACGTGCCTACTGGCCCCGACTGCATAGCTTTGCAGTGGGTCTGAAGGGTGCTCCCGATCTGGAGAAGGCACGCCTCGTGGCACAGCACATTGGCACCGTACATCATGAAATCAACTATACGATTCAGGAGGGTTTGGATGCCATCCGCGATGTCATCTATTTCATCGAGACCTACGATGTCACCACCGTCCGCGCCTCCACACCCATGTATCTGCTTGCCCGCGTCATCAAGTCTATGGGCATTAAGATGGTGCTCTCCGGCGAGGGTGCCGATGAGATCTTCGGCGGCTATCTCTACTTCCACAAAGCCCCCAATGCCCAGGCATTCCATGAGGAGACGGTGCGCAAACTGGGAAAACTTTACCTCTACGACTGCCTGCGCGCCAACAAGAGTCTCTGCGCCTGGGGTGTCGAAGGTCGCGTGCCTTTCCTCGACAAGGAATTCCTGGATGTGGCCATGCGAACCAATCCGGAGGTGAAGATGTGTGGACCGAAGAAGAACGGCGAACCGGGCTTTGAGATCGAGAAGCGCATTGTGCGCAAGGCATTTGCGGATATGCTACCCGAAGAAATCGCATGGCGACAGAAAGAGCAGTTCAGCGACGGCGTAGGCTACAGTTGGATCGATACGCTGAAGAAGATTACGTCCGAGGCCGTCAGCGATGAACAGATGGCGCACGCTGCCGAGCGATTCCCCATCAACCCGCCGCTTAATAAAGAAGAGTACTATTACCGTTCTATCTTCGCTGAGCATTTCCCCAGCGACAGTGCCGCACGCAGCGTGAATCAGGAGGCCAGCGTAGCTTGCTCCACCGCGATTGCTTTGGAATGGGATGCGGCATTCAAGAACATGAACGACCCCAGCGGACGAGCCGTCAAGGGAGTTCATGAAAAGGCATATTGACGGAATAACGAAATAACGACATTTTGATGAGAAGAGAAGCAAGACTGATATTGGAAGATGGCTCTGTGTTCTGCGGAGAGTCGTTCGGAGCAGAGCAGAACACGGCGGGTGAAGTGGTGTTCAACACGGCTATGACGGGATATCCCGAAAGTTTGACCGACCCCAGCTATGCAGGGCAGATTCTGACCTTCACCTACCCTCTCATAGGGAATTATGGTGTGAGGGCAAGCCGGAACGTGAGTCTCCCCTCACTCGGAGACTTAGAGGAGTCTGCTGTGCTCCCTGTTTTGGAGAGCGAAAGGATTCACCCCAAAGCCATCATCGTAGCAGACTATAGCGATGAGTTCTCACATTGGAATGCCAAAGAATCGCTCGGCGACTGGCTGACGCGCGAAGGCATTCCTGCCATCACAGGTATTGACACCCGCCGCCTGACAAAGATCCTTCGCGAACACGGAGTGATGAGGGGACGAATAATGATAGAAGGGGCTGAGGCAAAACCTCAGCCTACGGAACCCGAAGACTACAGCTCCACGAACTGGGTCCAGCAGGTGAGTTGCAAGGATGTGATCACCTACAAGCCAGAAAGACCCACCCCCAACTTGGCCCGTCCTCAGCAGAGGATTTCTGCTTTGGTCGCTCAGGACGGCTTGACATTCAGTCAACCCGTTGATTCCTTCGCTACCCGTAATGGAGGGGAGAAGGCTGGCGCGCAACTTTCGAATGATAGCGAGGCGTTCCCTTTCATTGGAAAGCGGGGAGAGGTTCCTCGCGTCATCCTCGTCGATTGCGGCGTAAAGGCAAACATCATCCGTTGCCTCCTCAAACGTGGAATCGAGGTTATCCGGGTTCCTTGGGACTATGACTTCAATCGTTTGGACTTTGATGGACTCTTTCTTGCCAATGGTCCTGGCGACCCGGAACGCTGTGAGGTAACGGTGGAGCATATCCGCACCTTCCTGCAAAACGAAGCCGCCAAAGGTAATCACTCCCACCCTCACAGGGAGGGGTGGGGTGGCTCTTCTGTCCGCCCCCTTATGGGCATCTGTCTCGGCAACCAGCTGCTGGCTCGTGCCGCAGGCGCCAAGACCTACAAGTTGAAATACGGGCACCGCTCCCACAACCAACCCGTTCGGCAGCTGGGCACCAACCGCTGCTTCATCACTGCGCAGAATCATGGTTATGCAGTGGACGATGCCACCCTGCCCTCCGATTGGGAACCTCTCTTTGTGAATATGAACGACGGTTCCAACGAAGGTATCCGTCACAAGACCTACCCCTGGTTCAGTGCCCAGTTCCACCCTGAAGCCTGCAGCGGACCAACAGATACGGAATGGATGTTTGATGAGTTCGTTAAAAAACTAAGAGCAGACTCTCCCCCCGCCCTCCCTATTAGGGAGGGAGCAAAATGTTTTGAAAATTGTGAAACCTTATCTTCAAAGGTAATCGCTCCCTCCCTAACAGGGAGGGCGGGGGGAGAGTCTGTCTCCTCTGTTTTATTACTAGGTTCCGGCGCCCTGAAAATTGGGCAGGCGGGCGAGTTCGACTACTCCGGTGCACAGGCCCTGAAGGCGCTGAAGGAAGAGGGAGTGCGAAGCATACTCATCAACCCGAATATCGCTACCGTTCAAACATCCAAGGATATAGCCGATGTCGTGTATTTCCAGCCCGTGACGCCCGAATTCGTAGAACGAGTCATCGAGAAGGAACGGCCAGACGGCATCTTGCTCTCCTTTGGCGGACAGACGGCACTGAACTGCGGCGTAGAACTCTACAAGCGCGGCATCCTGGAGAAATACGGCGTGAGGGTCTTGGGCACCCCCGTACAAGCCATCATCGACACCGAAGACCGCGAACTCTTCGTGAAGCGTCTCGATGAAATCGACGTGAAAACCATCAAGAGCGAAGCCTGCTCCACCATCGCAGAGGTGCAACAGGCCGCCCATGAGCTGGGTTTCCCTGTCATCCTCAGAGCTGCCTACGCCCTCGGAGGCCTCGGCTCCGGCTTCTGCGACAACGAAGAGGAACTGCTCGCACAAGCCGAGGAAGCCTTCTCTTTCTCCCCGCAGGTGCTGGTGGAGAAATCCCTAAAAAGCTGGAAAGAAATCGAATATGAGGTCGTGCGCGACCGCTTCGACAACTGCATCACGGTCTGCAACATGGAGAATTTCGACCCCCTCGGAATCCATACGGGCGAATCCATCGTCGTGGCTCCCTCCCAGACCCTCACCAACAGTGAATACCACAAGCTCCGTGCCCTCGCCATCAAGATCATCCGCCATATAGGCATCGTCGGCGAGTGCAACGTGCAATACGCCCTCGACCCCCACTCGGAGGACTATCGCGTCATCGAGGTGAATGCACGCCTCTCACGCTCCTCCGCGCTCGCCTCAAAGGCAACAGGCTATCCCCTCGCCTTCGTCGCCGCCAAGCTCGGCCTCGGCTACGCCCTCTTCGACCTGAAGAACTCTGTCACGAGGACCACCAGTGCCTTCTTCGAGCCTGCCCTCGACTACGTCGTTTGTAAGATTCCACGCTGGGACCTCTCCAAGTTCCATGGCGTGAACCACGAACTGGGCTCCTCGATGAAGAGTGTCGGCGAGGTTATGGCCATTGGACGCACCTTCGAGGAAGCGATGCAGAAGGGACTGCGCATGATCGGACAGGGTATGCATGGTTTCGTGGATAATAAGGCGCAGCACGTCACAGGCATCTCCGAGGCACTGAAGCACGCCACCGACACCCGTATCTTCGTCATTGCACAGGCCATGCTGACGGGCTACACCGTGGAGCAGATCCATTCGCTGACGAAGATCGACCGTTGGTTCCTGCAGAAACTGAAGCACATCGTCGACATCAACGACCGACTTAGAGAGTTCTCACAGGTAGCATACATGGCAGAGGTCATGGATCCGCTGGAACTCATCGAATACCTCGAAGCGCCGGAGTTCGTCCACCTCCTTCGCGAAGCCAAGGTCTATGGATTCTCCGACTTCCAGATTGCGCGGGCTCTCGGTCTCGGCGCTACACGTTCGATGGAAGCGGCTGGACTGACCGTGCGTCGTTGGCGGAAGGAACTCGGCATTCAGCCCACCGTCAACCAGATCGACACCCTTGCCGCAGAGTATCCTGCACAGACCAACTACCTCTATCTGTCATACTAACCTTTATATTGCTGGATAACGCCGCGAATGGTGACCTCAAAGGGGGCCACATGACTTGTTTTGTACTATCAGAACAAGAAAAATGCAGGGAATAGCCGCTCATAACATAAAAAAAGGTTAGCGAAATGCCGTCAGTTTGATATTAAATGCCGAACTTTGCAGGGCAAAACCCATAAAACGAAGCTTATGAGCACACTTTCACCTATCCATCACCCGTTGAGAAATCGCATCATCCTCCTCATCGCCTGTCTGTACTGCGTACTGACAGTACAGGCTTGGGAACGCGAAGCCATCTGGCCCAAAGGCAAGATGCCCGATGCCCAGCCCCATCAGATTGCCGCCATGACCGACGAAGCCGGACAGAAGGATTTCCGCCCCGACAAGCATCGCACCGCCTACCTCGAATGGTTCGACGCACCTGCCGCAGACGTCAGAAAGAACGGCTGCATGATCCTCATCTCCGGCGGCAGCTACGAGTGCTGCTGCGACGTGAACCTCATCCGAATGTGGCGCGAGACATTCACCAAACTCGGCTTCCAGTGCGTGAACTTCGTCTATCGCACCCCGCGACCCCAGGGACTGCCCATCTATCAGACGGCGTGGGAGGACGGACAGCGCGCCGTGCGTATGGTGCGCAGCGAAGCCCGCAAACGAGGTTTCGACCCCGAGAAGATTGGAGTCATCTCCATGTCCGCCGGCTCCCACCTGGCACTGCTCCTCGCCACCAGTTCCCAAACACCCGCCTACGCCCCCGTCGATAAGCTCGATACCGTGCCCTGCCACATCAACTGGGCACTGGTGAATGCCCCCGCCTACGTGACCACCGACGGCGCAACCGGCACTCCCGCCATCCGCCAGGGGTATGGCCTCGATGTGCAACTCTCCGACGTCTTTAAGTTCGACGCCAAGACCTGTCCCGTCAGCCTCCACCACGGTGGCAACGACCCGTATTCCCCCAACGGCTCCACACTCATCTACCGCGAGTTCCGCCGGCACCACGTTCCCGCCGAGCTTCACCTCTATCCCGACAAGGGACATGGAGCCTTCGGACTCGAGCGCGGCATCGAGTTCATGACCCAGATGGGCTACATGGGACCCGTAGCTCCGGAGGAGGACATCATGCAGCGCTACGCCAGCGACGAGGCGCGCCGCGAGAAGACCACCGAAGACATGTGGCCCGAAGGCAAGATGCCCGACACCCAGGCAGAGCAGTGCAAGCCTTACCTCGAGTGGCACTTTCCCAAGGAGCTGAAGACAAAAGCCATACAAATCATCTACTCCGGCGGCAGCTATATGGGGAATAACCCCGACGGCTTCGAAGTCACACCCGCACGCCGCTACCTCAACGAACAGGGCATGACCGTCGTCACCATGAAGTACCGCACACCGCGACCCCGGGGGCTGGCCAAGCACACCACCGCCTGGCAGGATCTGCAGCGCGCCGTACGCATCGTTCGCAGCAAGGCACAGTCGCTGGGGCTGGATCCCAACCAGATCGGCATCATGGGCAGCTCCGCCGGCGGACATCTCACCCTGATGGGCGTCACCTCCTCGCAGCACCAGTCCTACCTCCCCATCGACGACATCGACAAGCAACCCTGCAACGTACAGTGGGGCATCGGCATCTATCCAGCCTACGCCCTGACCGACGGCGCCAGCGACCCCAACACCGAGGGCGGCAACCCCGACAGCGCCGTGCTCGTGCCAGAGTTCAGCTTCGACCTGAAGACCTCCCCCATGCTCTTCATCCATGGCGACGCCGACGGCTATGCTTCCATGGGCTCCGTGAAGACGTGGGAGAAGATGCGCAGCATGGGCATACAGAGCGAACTGCATACCCTCGCCCTGCGCCCCCACTGCTTCCAGCGCACCGCATCGCCAGGCACTGGCAGCTACACCTGGCTCGACCGCATCGGCGAATTCCTGAAATACATCATCAAATAGCACGCATTCGTCTGCAAGGCAAGGATTATTATTCTTCAAGTTTCAGGTTTCAGGTCTCAAGAAATGCCCCAGCTGGCCCAGCGGGGCATTTCTTGAGACCTGAAACTAATATCTTGAAATGTTTATAATTCGTGTTTTTCGTGTCTTTAGATGTTGAAATACATGCTGAAGAGGGAAGTATAGCGATGTCTTTTCTTAAATAATCTTAATGCGCAGTTAACATGGGAGTCTTTCTGCGTTATATAGATGTTATGAAAGCAGAAATGTTCACATTCGTTGTTTCACGACTTCGTCCTCGGTTGCTGGCTCTCGCGTTGCAGTTTAATGCTGGCAGCGATGCCGCCGAGGATGCTGTACAAGAGGCGTTGATGCGGCTGTGGACGGCGTGGGAAAGACTGGCCACGGAGAAAGATGCAGAGCGGTTAGCGGTACGGCTCACGAAACATGCCTGCATCGATGTCTTTCGTCAGAACCAGCAACAACAGACGGTGGAGCTGAAGGACAATACAGCTGTGGCCTCGGAGGATGCTATTCATGAAACCGAACTGCAGCAAGCCCTGGAACAAGCCGTCGCTGCACTGTCTCCATCCGAGCGCAGGTTGTGGACGCTGTTTGCTGAAGCACAGATGAGCAGCGCCCAGATAGCTGCCGCTACTGGAATTGCGGTACGCAGCGTGAGCGCTATGCTCAGCACAGCACGAAGACATATCGTTGAATCATTAAAGAAAGGAGGAGCGCTATGAATAGTAAAGAATTAAACGTGAAGAATGAGAGCATAAACCTTGAACACTATCTTGCGGGTCAGGCACCCTTGCACGCCGAGCGCCTGAACTTGCCGTCAGACGAGGAACTGGATGCGGCAGAGGCGGAGTTCGACAAGATTATAGCAGAACGCAAGCCGTCGGCTCGCCGCATTCCTCTGTGGCCGTGGGCGGCGGCAGCTGTGGCGGCTGTGGTGGTAACAGTAATTCTTTTGTGGCCAGACGCGCGACCTCTGTCATCATCTGAACAACCTGCACTCGTATCACAAGCATCCCACGCAACAGATTACAGGCCAACAACGGCTATGGAAAATACCGAAGCCACATCAAAACCTCTTGTGGCAGAAGCGCTTCCAAAGCCGTCCTCACGGACAGAGAGGCTACAGCCAGGCTCCTCGCAGCCCGCACCAACCCCAACCAGCCAGACAGCAGAGCCGTCGCAACCTATTAGCTGCGAGTACGAGCCAAGCGAACTCCCACAAACCGCCCAGGCAGATCCTATAACGCATTCCGAAGAATTGCCCCCACAAGATACTCTGCCCCCATTGCCCCAGGACCGCCAAGCCCTCGCAGACATCTATCTTGCAGAAATTGCCCTGCAGGTAGCCTACAGACAACGAGCCATACAGGAAACCGTGAGCGCCTACCAGACCAGCATCATCACGGGCGAAGAACCGGTGCAGCCTATCATCGCATTTTGACAGATTAACAAGAAACACCCTCTACGATTATGAAGACAATATTGAAAAGCCTATTGACAGCGAGCTTGCTACTCGCCTCCATATCCGCTTCGGCGCAATGCGTGAAGCTGGAGAAGAGAATGAATACGCTCATTTCGGAATACAGCGAGGAGCTGTGTACCAACAAGACCATCAACGAGACGCGCGATCCCTTCAGGCCCGACCGTCCGCTGACCTCCAAATGCGCAATCTATTACTTCACCCTCAAGAAGAAAAGCTCGTATCAGCGTGAATTGTTGGATGAGATGCTTCGCGCGATGGAAACAGAAGGCAGCGAAGATCCAAACTGCTACTCCGTCAACAGCATGAACGAATCATCGAGCGCCGACAACCTGGGTAACGTCCGTCGGCTGATGATTGGCGAAAACCCTGAGAACTTTATTGAAGTGGGTAAGGACTATAATCATTTTTATAATGTAAACGCCATCGATACTGCTGATGCCACGAAAAGCCACCGCTACGCCTACGCCGTGGAATGGCGCGAGAAAGGAAAGACCATAGAACTTCGATATATCGTCACCTACGCCAAGATTCCTTCCGCCACCACAACCATCACCCAGCCTGCGTGGCCATATATCGACCTCGGACGTTCGCGCATTCGCAGAAACGGACCTATTCAGGCAGAGAGCAAGGCACAAGCATACTTCCTCGGCAAGGGATACCCCATTCAATCCATCGACAGCCTCATTCAGTCGGCAAGGATGAAGGTGCAGGAAGAGAGAGAAGCCTATGAACAGATAAGGCAGTATATCGCCGACAACAGAGCCGTCGTCTGGAACGACAGCCTCAGACATGAAACAGACCCTGTGACCGATGTCGTTTCCCGTCTGCACCAGGGCCAACCCATCACCTCCGACGACCTCCTTTGCAACGACAACATCCTCCTCATCTTCTCGCAGCTGAAGCAGCAGTACCTGTCAGGACAGAAAAGCGAGTTCAACGCCATCTCCATCTACACCCTCTGCAAGCGGGCCCGTGAGTACGGTTTCTTCACCAATCCGCTTGCCAAGGCCGAGCTGGACCAGCTCAAAGATGAAGTCATAACCATGTACAACCAGACAGAGGACAAGACCTGTTCCAATTACCTCCAGATGGCATTCAACGAACTCGAAAAGATTCAGCAGTTGAACGATGTCCCATAATCATTCTGGGAACTAGAGGACAATAAAAACATGTCACCCGCGTTATAAATAAAGAAGAAAGAGACAAAGCAATGAAGCAAAGCGTCGTAGTGATAATGGCACGCATTAAAACAGTCGTTATGCGCCAGCTACTCCCCGCCCTTATGGGAGGGGTTTGGGGGTGGGTCTTTTTCCTCCTTCCCACGACGCTTCAGGCCGACATCCTGAAGGGGCGCGTGGTCGATGCAGAAACCAAGGAGCCGCTGCCAGAAGCCACACTCAAGTTGATGCAGACGAAGGACTACAATGGGCACATGGCTACCTGGATCATGCAAAGCACAACCGACACATTAGGCTGTTTCCACCTAAACCTGAGCGGACGCGGCACGCTGGAGGCTTCCATGATAGGCTATTATTCCAAGACGAAGGCGGTGCTGGGCTTCTCCGACGACCGCAAGGACACCATCAATGTGGGCGACATCGAACTGAAGCCCTCCCAGACGCTGATGAAAATGCTGGAGGTGAAGGGACGTGCCCGTCGCTTCACCGTCCGCGGCGACACCATCGTCTTCAACCCTGAAGCCTTCCACCTGCAGGAAGGAGCACGGTTGGACGAACTCATCAAGCAGCTGCCAGGTGTACAGGTGGCTGAGGACGGCAGCATGACATGGAACGGAAAACCCATCCGCATCACCATGGACGGCGAGAGCCTCTTCGGCGGCAACGCTCTTGTCAGCCAGCTGCCTGCCGAGGCGGTGGAGAGCATCAAGGCGTACAACAAGTCCTCGAAGTTCAGCCAGCGCACCGGCAAGGACGATGGCGGCGAGGATATGGTCCTCGACCTGACCATCAAGCCGGGCTTCCTCGACCGCTGGTACGGCGATGCCACCGCCGGCTACCAGAGTCCCGATCACTACGAGGCAGACCTCGACATGCATCGCCTGTCCAAGGACAATCCCGCCATGCTCTTCCTCGATGCCAATAATGTGAACAAGCAGAAACACCGCACCATGAACGGAGGCTGGGGTAGTTATGGAAAGGGCGACGGTCAGGGACAGAGTGCAGCGGGCGGATACCAGCACAACTGGCGCAGGCAGGAGGGCACCCAGGAAATGAGCAGCCACTATAGCGCCAGCGGCGGACTATCGCATTTCGACCAATGGAGCACCACCCGCCGCGACACGGAGAACTATCTGGAGGACGCCGATGTCAAGCGCACCAGTTCCGAGAACTACCAGCGCAACCATAAGCTCAACCCTTATCTCAATACCTATTTCGCCTGGGACATCGATTCGCTGAACACCCTCCTCTTCGAGGCTAATGCAGACTTCACGGACAAACGTTCCAACGGATACACGGATATGGAGCAGGAAGGGCTGCTACGTCAGCTGACGAACCACCACGGCAAGGGTCACGAATTCAAATTCAACACCGAAGGCACCTGGTATCACTTCATGAACAACGACGCAGAACTCGGCGCCAGCTTTAGAATCAACTACACCAACAACAAAGACCGCCAATGGACCGACAGGGAGATCAGACCCACCCCTGACCCCTCCCGTGAGGGCGGGGAAACCTCCGGCTTGAATGAAGACAACTCCACGCAGCCACTCCCCTCCCTGACGGGAGGGGTCGGGGGTGGGTCTTTCAGTCAATATTCCTTCACCCCCTCCACCTACTTCTCCGCCACTGCCGAAGGTCACTACAAGCAATGGCTCTTGAAGCGATGGCTCATGGGAGTCGAATATACCTTCGACTACAAACGCAACCGCAGCCATCAGGACTTCGAGACAGATGGCATGGCCGATGCCGCCAACTCATATAGCGACCACAACGACCTCTGGCGCCACGCTGTGAACCTCAGTTCCACCATCAACCTCTCGCCCATAAAGCTCATGCCCCGTCTCTCTACAAAGTGGCAGCGCGAACGCCAGGACTATCAGCGTGGGCTCCTCGACACCACCGCCACGCGCCGCCGCCTACTCCTTGAGCCATCCCTGCGCATCACGTGGAAGATTGCCCGTACCATCGGTCTGGAGCTGAACTACAACTACTCCACCTCACAGCCATCGCTCATCAGCACCCTCGCCTACCGCGACCAGACCGACCCGCTCTTCATCACCGAGGGCAACCCCGACCTGAAGGACACCCACACCAACAATTTCCAACTGAACTTCAATACCGTGCTGGCTAAGCAGCAACTCTCGCTCAGCGCCACTATTGACTATAAGTTCAGCGACCGCGAGACGCGCACAGCCCTCACCTACCAACCCTCCACTGGAATCTACACCAGCCGCCCGGAAAATGTACGCGGCTCGCGCTACTTGAACTTCCGGCTGAACTACGACCAGGGCTTCGGCGACATCTTCCGCCTGCAGAACTACCTGCGTCTCGCCACAGAACAGAACTACGCCTTCCTCACACAAGTAGTGCACCCAGCGGTATCCCCGTCGAGTTTCCCCTCCACCCTTGAAAACTCCGTCTCTGCTTCTGTAGCTCCCACCCTCAACCGCCAGCACCAGCTCCGTACCACCGACCGCCTCACCCTCTCTGCCGACTGGAGCTGGCTGAAGTTCTCCCTCTATGGCGAGCTCAGTCCCAACCGTCTGCGCTACTCCGAATCACCCGATCAGAACACCACCATCTGGTCCAACAAATTCGGCTTTCGCGGCGAACTGACGAAGGGCAACTTCATCTTCACCACCTCCCTGACCGAACACATGTACAGCGGCTACACCGTAGAAAGCATGAACCGCAACCTCCTCGTCTGGGATGCCTCCGTCACCTGGAAAATCCTGAAGAACAAAGCCCGCCTAAAACTGGAACTGGACGATATCCTCAACGCCGAAGACAACAAAAGTATCAGCCAGAGTGCCTCGCAGCAGACCGTCACCCGCTACGACTTTCGCCACCACTACATCGGCCTCAGCTTCACCTATCACCTCGACGCGAAGAAAAAAGAGTGAACGTCCCCTGCCTCCTTCCTACTTTATTAATTACATAGAGGAAAACACCTATGTCACCTTTTTTAACATCTTTTATGGGTAAACTTTTGGGGCGTTCTGCGTTATTTAGGCAGACGAACCCAAAAACACAAATGATGGATAAAAGCGTAATGACAGAACAAGAGTTCGAGCAAAAGGTCAAAGGGATGCGACCTCGGCTGATGCAGATGGGACGCGAGTTCTTCGGCTCCGACACAGAGGCTGAGGAAGTAGTGCAGGAGACATGGCTTAGAGCATGGAATGTGCGCAAAAGGGTGGAACTTACCGATGCCTATATCCTGCGCATAGCCCGCAACTGTTGTGTTTCGATGTGGCGCGGCCAGCGTGCGCTGGTGGAATTGACAGACAAGGAGGACTCCGTTGTTTCTGAGGTCACGCCAGAGGAAGAGATGGAGGAACGCGAGAACTCTGAATGGTTACAATCGCGCCTCCAACGTTTGCCAAAAGCCGAGCGCGAAGTGTGGTATCTATTCTACAACGAGGGACTAACAGTGGAGGAGATAGCTGAGGTACGCGACGTTTCTGTTGCCACCATCCGCAAGACCATCTCGCATGTGCGCAGCCGTTTGCGTACGGAACTTCGCCGTCATTTCATCGGGCTACGTCATCTTCTCATCTTCACCCTCATCGCATTGGCAACAGGTATCGCTGTTGCAGCTATCATCAGTCCGCGCGGCACTGTGCGTGGTGTTATTCAGAAGGTGTTCCGCCTGCCGGAGGACACGACGGTTTATGACAACGTAGAGGTGATGGCAACCTATCGTGGCGATATTGATGCCCTCTACCGGCACATCGCCTTCGAGATGCACTATCCTGAATCTGCGCTGGCAGACAGCGTACAAGGGCGTGTCTTCGTCCGCTTCGTGGTGGAGACGGACGGTCGTCTGACGAACTTCGAGGTAGTGCGCACCCCCGATGAGCGCCTCAGCGCAGAAGCCATCCGCGTCCTTCACCTGACAGAGCCTTGGATTCCAGCCAAGAATAATGGCCGTGATGTTCGTTCTCGTTTTTGTATGCCCATCACATTTCATATAAAATAAGATTATTACCATAAAATAGTTAGTAAACAGAAAGACCTATAGGCACATTGGTCCCGATTACTCACGCGCTTATACCTCGACTGCTACGGCTAAGATAATCTTGCCTTGCATTCTCGGAGCGCTGGGAAGTCATCTTTGAGAAAGACACTCAGTCTTTTTCTTGGATGCCACGTCGTGATGACGAGGTGGGGCTTTTCTTTTTAACATCTTTTATAGGTAAAGATTCATGCGGTCATGCGTTATAAGGGCAAAAGATTAAAAAGTAAAACCTATTGTAACGTATGAAAAGAATTACATTTTTACTCCTTATTATCGCTGCTGTATGCGGTGAGACTTGGGCACAGCAGAAGGAAGCAGGCATCATCACACTCGGGCGTAAGCGTCTAGGCAAGGCCACGGTGGTCGATACAAGCGACGTGCGCATTTTTTACGCTTTGAATGCCGACACAATCAGCAATCAGGACACGTATATGGATTTACGCGTCTTAGAAGTTGGCAAGCATATCACCAAATGCAGCAGCGAATTTGTGCGCGAAGGCGAGGCTCACCAGAAGGAACTTTTGAAGACGTGGAAGGTGACCCATCCTCATGCCGACGGCGTTCCCCGTGCTTGTCCCATTCATGGAAAACGCGCTGATTACTGGAACGAGATTCAGTACACCGACATCTACATTGAGGACAACACCGCAACGGAATACCACACCATGCCCCACGGCTTCCAAGGTGAGAACGGGTATTTAGTGGAACGATATCCAGGGCAGGAATGGACGCTGGATATGCTCGGCTTAGACAAATTAACAGTACTTGGCCATCCATGCCAGAAAGCTACCTGCCACTGGCGCGGTCGTACATTCATTGCCTGGTTCGCCCCCGATATCCCCATCCGTCGCGGTCCGTGGATCTTCGGAGGACTGCCAGGCCTCATCCTGAAGCTTTATGACGAAGATTGTCATTACACCTTCGAGGCCGTGAGTATCAAACGAGGAAAGCAGCCCATCACCCGCTACCAATACGAAGGCTACCGCAAGGCTAACCGCGAACGCTACCTGAAACTGAACCGGGAGATGAACGAGGAATTCTTGAACGCCATGGGACGCCGTGGAGGCATGATGAAAAATGCCGTGGGCGAATGGGTAACAGCTTCCGGCCCTAAGATTCCGTATGAACCGCTTGAACTTGAATAATGTATAATTTGTAAAATTGAAAATGAAGAAAGATGTTATTATGGTACTTGCCTTCTTCGCCGTATGCGGCGTTGCTTGGGCACAGCAGAAACAGAGTGGAGCCATGGTGCCCATGAACAAGCACAACACTGTCTTGGCGCGCAAAGCTATCGACACAGCGAACCTGCGCATCCTCTATGCATGGGGTGCCACAGACTTGAAGCAGGACAGCACGTATCTGGACTGCGGTCAGCTGCAGATTGGCAAACGGATGACAAAGTATTGCAGCCTCTTTGTGGAACAGGCCGACGACGAGCGGGTGGAATGGGGCAAGAAGAACCCGCACGCACAGAATGTTCCCAACGGCACTTGGTGGATGCGTGGCCGTAAGCCCGGCATTTGGAGTGAATATCAGTTCTCCGACATTTTCATCCACGGCGACACGCTAAATGAATGGGCAATGATGCCTGCTGGACAGGAGTGGCCGCAACGGTATGAGGAGAAATGGACTGGTCAGGAGTGGAAGCTGGAGGAAGGCCTGGCTACGCTCCTTGGTCACCGCTGCCAAAAAGCTACCTGTCATTGGCGCGGTCGAGACTACGTAGCGTGGTTCGCTCCCGACATCCCCATCCGTCGCGGGCCATGGAAGTTTGGCGGTCTGCCTGGACTTATTCTGAAAGTCTTCGACAAGGATAAGCTCTACATCTTCGAGGCTGTGGCCATCGAGAAAGGCGAATTCCCCATCTGGCAGTATCCGAAAGAGGAATTCAAGACCTCTACGCGTCAACGGACGTGGAAGCTGCAAGTCGCCTACAACCGCAACTACCTTAAGACATCAGGCCGCCGCAAGTATGACCCCAACGCGCCAGGTTTCATGGGTGAACCGATGTCTGCCCCGCATGAGTACGACCCGATGGAGCTAGAATAAACAGACATCAACATGAACAAGAAAACCATCACCATCATCATCGTCCTTGCCGCCGTATGCAGCGAGGCAAGGGCACAACCTAAAGAGGGCGGGCGTTGCCCTGCACCAATTTATGCCAGGGACTTCTCAAAGATGGAAGTGGTCGATACCACGCGGTTGCGTGTCCGTTACGCCTTCTGCGCCGAGAAGATTGATGACCACCTGACGTACATCGACTTGCAAAGACTCGATGTGGGCAGGCGCATCACGAAGTACTACAGCCAGTTTGTCTATCAGAGCGATTCGTTGCGCTCTAAGTATGCCAAGGAACATCCTAATGCACAAGCCGCTCCGAATTGGATGGGCGTGCAATGCCGTGAGCACGACCAATGGAGCGAATACGAGTGGAGCGACTACTTCATTGAGAACGGACAGCTGACAGAATACTGCCAGATGCCACAGTGGCTGCATCGCTACAACTCGAAATATAGGGAGGCAGTGCCGAAGCAAGAGTGGAAGTTGACCAACGAGACACAGACCATCATCGATTATAAATGTCAAAAGGCGACATGCCGTTTCCGTGGACGTGACTTCATCGCTTGGTTCGCTCCCGCCATCCCAGTAAAACGCGGGCCGTGGAAGTTTGGCGGTCTGCCTGGACTCATTCTGAAGGTGCAGGACAAGGATGGACTATACACCTTCGAGGCCATCGGCATCGAGACTCGCCCGCATCCCATCACACGCTTCAAGGAGTTCAAGAACTACACCAGCTATGGGCGCGAGAAAGTGTGGAAGATGCAGCGCTCGTTCCATGAGAACTGGTTCAAGGCCACCGACTTCCATAAAGCCACGATTAATCCCGACGGAACTACAACAATTGGCGAAGCCGTATCTATTTTCACACCCTATAATCCCTTAGAATTAGAATAATGAAAAGTGTTTTGCTCATGTTGGTCATCCTCGTCATAGGTGGTAGGATGCAAGCTCAGACTGTTATCGAGGGTACGGTGACGGACTCGCTCGGACAGGCGGTGGATGCTTACGTCACGGTGTCGCCGAAGGGGACGGGGAGCATTATCGGCTTTGCGGACACGGACGAGAAGGGATATTATAAGTTGCAGTTCAAGAGCGCGGCAGACTCCGTGGTGGTGACGGCGGCGGGCATGGCCATCGGCAATGTGGCGCGGGTGGTGGCGAACAAGTCGCAACGGGTTGACATCCGCGCGCGACAGAAAGCGATAGAATTGAAAGAAGTGTCAGTGAAAGCGGACAAGATACGCCAGCACGGCGACACGTTGAACTACACCGTCGGTGCCTACCAGCAGCAGGGCGACCGCGTCATTGGTGACGTCCTGAAACGGATGCCGGGCATTGAGGTATCGGAGAGCGGCGCCATCAAGTTCAACGGCAAGGCCATCA
>JAEEGL010570287.1_pt1 | contig 23388 bp, 19 predicted proteins | sample 9134231 | NCBI WGS metagenome assembly JAEEGL01 (sample SAMN16246548, study PRJNA631951) | gut metagenome | biome: gut microbiome; feature: rumen; material: fiber-attached | host: Bos | place: Iran: Karaj | collected 2018-10
ATATAATCTGTCACTACTGCAAGATTGCCTAATGCGAACAGAGACCCTAATACCATCTTGACCACACTTGAAAAGGCATACTTATCAAGGAATCTCAACCTGTTGGCGTTCTGTTTCATTGCTGCCGCACGAAGTTGCTTGTTGCGCTGTATCCTGGCTTCCTGTTCGGCATGGTATTTCTGAGCCTTAGCCGCTGCTGCCGCATTACGGGCTCCGGTCTGTGCGCTATTGGCTGCCGTATAGGCTGCCTTGCTTATCTGTCCGCCCACATCGCCTATCACCACATTGACAGACTTGGCAATGCTGTCGCTTAATCCCGTAAAATCGCCTGTACTTAATGCTTCTAATACGGAGTTCTTGATCTGATCCCCTAATTCATTGTATTTCTGATTGTTATTCTGATTGGCCATTACGATCTTCTTCCCCGAATCAATCAATTAACGCTAAAAGATATAATACCACAAAACCGCGCTTTTGTCTTGATAATTGTGTGGTCTTAAGCAAGTCTTAAGACTCGGACTTTGACTACTTCATATTGATACGCGCTGCCTTCTCCTCTTCGGGATCAGGCTCAGGCAGACCCTTAAGATCCCTGAATATCTTCATGAATTCCTTACCCGTGATGGTCTCTTTCTCTATCAGATGTTCAGCGATCTTATCCAGTACTTCCCTGTTCTCGGTAAGTAATCTCTTGGCCTCTTCATAGCTTTCAGCCAGTATCTTCATGACCTCTTCGTCCACAAGAGCTGCTGTTGACTCCGCGCAGTTAAGTGTGGCTTCACCCGAAAGATACTTGCTCTCTACGGTCGCCAGTCCTATGAGTCCGAACTTCTTGCTCATGCCGTACTGTGTGACCATTGATCTTGCAATGCCCGTAGCCTTCTCAATATCATTGGAAGCTCCGGTGGTAACAGTATCAAATACGAGTTCTTCCGCCGCTCTTCCGCCTAAGGTGCTTACAAGCATGGCTCTGAGTTCAGATTCCGTATTCAAGTACTTTTCTTCCTCAGGCACCTGCATCACATATCCCAAAGCACCCATGGTTCTGGGTACGATCGTGATCTTCTGTACAGGCTCCGAATTCTTCTGTAATGCCGAAATGAGGGCATGACCCACTTCATGGTAGGAAACGATCTTGCGCTCTTCCTGTGACATGATGCGGTCTTTTTTCTCCTTGCCCACGAGGACCTGTTCAACCGCAACAAACATATCCTTTTGGCTGACAAGCTGTCTTCCTTCCTTGACTGCATTGATAGCCGCCTCATTGATCATATTGGCCAGATCCGATCCGACTGCTCCGCTTGTGGCCAGTGCAATCTCTTCAAAGTCCACTGTCTCATCCATCTTGACGTTCTTGGCATGAACCTTAAGGATATTGACTCTTCCCTTAAGATCAGGCTTCTCAACGATGATACGTCTGTCAAAACGTCCCGGACGCAACAGTGCTTTATCGAGTATCTCCGGTCTGTTGGTGGCACCCAAAACAAGGATTCCCTTGGTCGTATCGAAACCGTCCATCTCAGACAGAAGCTGGTTAAGGGTCTGTTCTCTCTCTTCATTGCCACCGCCGTATCTGCTGTCACGGCTTCTTCCTATGGCATCTATCTCATCGATGAATATGATACATGGCGCCATCTTAGTGGCTTCCTTGAACAAGTCTCTTACTCTGCTCGCTCCCACACCCACATAGAGTTCTATAAAATCAGAACCGGTAAGCGAGAAGAAAGGTACATGCGCTTCACCGGCGACCGCTTTGGCAAGAAGGGTCTTACCTGTTCCCGGAGGGCCTACAAGTAATGCACCCTTGGGAAGCTTGGCACCGATGTGGGTATATTTACTCGGATCATGCAGGAAATCAACAACTTCAACCAGAGATTCCTTGGCTTCATCTTCACCCGCAACATCCGCAAACGTAACGCCTGTCTCCTTCTGGACATATACCTTGGCATTGGATTTGCCTACTCCCATTATGCCGCCGCCGCTCTTGGACATCCTTCTGTAAGCAAGGCTCATTACGCCCCACAGAAGAAGGATGGGAAGAACATAGGTCAACAGAATAGACAATATCCATCCCGAATTGTCAGGTATCTCGTTGTTGATCTCAACACCCGCTTCAAGCAGTCTCTCCGTCAGAGCATCACCGCTTTCGCTGAGACCGGTATAGTATGTTATCACGGGAGTCGAAGTCCTGAGCATGCCAAAGGCATCCGTCTGGGGTCCTGTCTGTTCTTCTCCCTCTTCGGTCTTGGGAGTGATCTCTATCTTGTCTGAATTGATATGGACACTTGCAACCTTGCCCTCATCGATCATCTCTACGAACTTATCATAGGATATCTCCTGCGTAGTCGCACCGTTAACGGCTTTCATGAAGTAACTCATGAAAAGCAGCGTTACAAGACATGCTATCAGCAGGAAGAGAAGACTCTGCTTCCTGGGAGCACTGTTGTTACTGTTATTACTGCCGTTTCCACCGGGTCTGTTACCTGACCCCGGTCTCTGATTACCGGATCCCGAACCGGAATAACCGTTATCTCCACCCTCATAGCAGTTAATATAGTTATTCATCTTTTACCTCCACAGCTCCTGATAAATCCAAACTCAGTGCTTGTGATACTTCTTGTTTTTCTCTTCGTATTTAGGTTCACTCGTAAGTCTCAATCCCAGCCTCTTAAAGGTCTGTTCATCCACGCTTGACAAAAGAACCGATGAGTGCGCCTCAAGTCCTCTTAATTTGGGAATCTGCTCAAGTGCAAGTTCTGCTTCTTTGTCATTGGCTGCTGACATTGAAAGAGCTATCAGTATCTCATCCGTATGAAGCCTTGGATTACGGCTTCCCAGATAACCTGTCTTAAGTCTCTGTATAGGCTCAATGGCTTCAGGACTGACAAGGTGAAGCTCATGATCGATTCCTGCCAGTTCCTTAAGAGAATTGAGCAGTACCGCTGCAGCTGCACCTAACAGATCGGTAGTCTTGCCTGTCACTAAAGAACCGTCCGGCAGTTCTATTGCAGCAGCGGGATGTCCCGTTGCTTCCTCTCTGGATAAAGCTGCCCCGACCACAGGTCTGTCCTCCGGTGACAGATATGCCTGTTTCATTATAAGTTCCAGTTTATACAGATCCGCCTTGCAATCCTTGCCTCTCTTAAGATCGCACAGGCACTGGTAATACCTGCGGATTATCTCCTGCTCAGACGCCTGTCTGCACACATCATCATCAATAATGCAATTGCCGGCCATATTGACGCCCATATCTGTAGGAGACTTATAGGGGCTCTCGCCGAGGATCTGTGTGAATATCGCATTAAGAACAGGGAATATCTCTACATCTCTGTTGTAATTGACCGTAGTCTCACCATAAGCTTCCAGATGGAAAGGATCGATCATGTTGACATCATTAAGATCAGCAGTTGCTGCCTCGTAAGCCATATTGACGGGATGCTTAAGAGGAAGATTCCATATGGGGAATGTCTCGAACTTGGCATATCCCGCATCTATGCCCCGCTTATGTTCATGGTAAAGCTGCGATAGGCAGGTTGCCATCTTGCCGGAACCCGGCCCCGGTGCAGTAACGACTACCAGAGGACGCGTTGTCTCTATATATTCATTCCTTCCGTAACCGTCATCACTGACGATCTTGTCCACATCCGAAGGATAACCGGCGATCTTATAGTGCTTGTATGTACGTATGCCCATTTCATCACACTTGGCAATAAACTGGTCTGCCGATCCCTGGGCTGCATATTTGGTAATGACTATGCTGCCCACATAGAGCCCTATGCCCTGGAATGCATCCATAAGTCTTAAGACGTCCATATCATAAGTGATACCGTAATCGCCTCTTACTTTTCCCTCTTCAATATCCTCAGCGCTGACTGCGATCACGATCTCCGCCTGATCTCTTAACTGCAAAAGCATCTTAAGCTTACTGTCAGGCTCAAAACCGGGAAGTACTCTCGATGCATGGAAATCATCAAACAGCTTGCCTCCGAATTCCAGGTACAGCTTGCCTTTGAATTCGTCAATCCTCTCTTTGATGTGTTCTGACTGCATCTTTAAGTATTTTTCGTTATCAAATCCGATCTTCATTTTGAATTCTCCTGTCTACTCTATATGTAGGTTGATCATGTATCCTTCAAATCCTGCTCCGGTCACCAGTTGCGGAAGACCGTCCCTGATCTCGCCCTCATCCTGGAAGTGAACATGTCCGGCCAGAACCGCTCTGACCGTACTGTCATCTGATCTGACGATATCAATGAATTCCCTTGTCACTTCATTGGGAATGCATCCGTGATCACCAAGTATCACTCTGGATCTTCCGTCATCGGTAGAACCCCATGCATCTATCGATTTTTGTATGAGACCATCCGCATATCCTTCATCAGGTTCAATCGGAACATGCATGCACAGGATAACGGGCCTGCCTGCTTCCGTTAATTCCCTGAGTTTGTTAAGTGCTCCGACACTGACCTGATTATTGGCATCATCAACGACCAACACAGTAAACTCACGATAATCCACAGCCTGATATCCGTCCGATGTATCGGAAATGATTGACAGTCTGGGAAGATATTCGGAATATGCTTTGTCTGTATAGTACTCATCCCCGTATTCAAAATCATGATTGCCCATGCCATATACATAAGGCACTCCGGTCTTATCGAGTTCTTCTTTCACATAGTCAACAGAAGCATACATTGCGGAATCGATTATATCTCCTCCGAGTACCAGCAGATCCGGAGACTCATTCTTAACGTATTCCATCTCCGTTGCAAATACCTTATCCGCACCGATGCCCTTAGGACTTAAAAACATGGAATACCTGGCTTTGGCCTTGTCCTTAAGACCACTGTCTCGCTCATCACACAGAGATATGTGCGTGTCGGCTATGAACATAATGTCCATGGGCTCAGATAAGCCGATGTTGATCTCATCCTCGAATACTTTGAGTTCTTCTGTTTTGTCAATGAACGGGAATGAACATCCCACACATAATAAAGATAAGGATATGCATACAAGGGTGCATATCCTCATTGATGGTCTCTTCATGTCAATACCGTTATTTCTTGCTCTTGCTGTCAGATTTAACAAGTTTCTCCATGTTTGCTTTATACACCATAAGTCTGAGAAGGTATTCCGGCATCTTACGATTACCAAGTTCCCAGTCCTGTATGGTCCTGTAAGGAATTCCGAAATACTCCGCAAACTGTCGTCTGTTCATTCCTGTATCTTCTCTGAGTTTTAAAAGGATCTCTCTAGAATTCATGGTATTTCCTCCATATGATTGTAATCATCTTGTCATATATTACTACATCACACGCAACGGGGCAAGTGAATTTTCCATTAAAAAAGCAAAAAATGTTGATTATCAGTATTCTTCGTCATCATCTGCAACAGGAAGAGAGAATATGAACTCCGTACCGACTCCCTCAGTGGAAATGACGTTAATATGTTCGTCATGCGCACTGATGATCTCTTTTGTTATTGACAGACCCAGACCCGTTCCTTTTTTATCCTTACCACGCGACAGATCTGTCTTGTAGAACCTGTCCCAGATGAGTTTCAAACTGTCTTTGGGAATTCCTATACCGTTATCCTTAACAGAGACAAATACTTTCTGATGCTTCTCCGTAGTCTCGATCTTGATATGTCCGTCATGATGAGAGAACTTGATGGCATTATCCAGAAGATTGTAAAGAACCTGCTGGATCTTACCCATATCGGCTATAACAGGCATCTCGTCTCCGGTCAGTAACAGCTCCATGGAAATGTTCTTGTTCATGAGCTGTACTTCGGCCGATGCAGCTGTATCCCTGATAACCTGATTGATGTCAAATACGGTTTTCTCAAGCACAACTCCTCTTACTCCCAGATTATTAAGAGTCAACAGCGAGTTGGTCAGTTTGGTCAGCCTGTCTGTCTCATTAAGGACTATACCAAGATATTTTTCATGCATTTCGGGCGGGATCGTCCCGTCTATCATTGCCTCCAAATATCCTTTGATAGAGGTTAGGGGCGAGCGGAAATCATGAGATACATTGGCAACGAATTTCTTCTGGTTGTCCTCTGCCTTACTTATCTCGCTTGCCATATACTGAAGTGCCGAAGCCAGATAACCGATCTCATCATCCGAATCCACCGTGAACTCATAATGCATGTTACCGGCAGCATACTGCTCAGTGGCATCCGTTATCCTGCGGATCGGGATATAAACGAATTCCGTAAAGAATATAAGGATGATCATTGACAGCAAAACGATCAATACCATAAGAATATATGAGATCGACAGAAGGCTTTCCTTGGTCTTCTCCATGGAAGACATTGATGTGTGGATGACAACATAGCCTCTGACTTTATACCCGTTAGTGATAGGAGCTAAGACCGAAAGCATCTCCTCTTCGAAACTGCCGAAAAAATCCCCGGTCGTATAATATCCCCCGGATATAACGGTAGGATCAAAACCGTCTATGACTATCTCTTCATCCAGATTAAGGGGTTTTGATGAATCGATGACCATACGTCCTGACGGATTGATGATCCAGATAACGGAATCCAGATAGATATCGATGGCATCCAGTTCATGCTTAACCGTATCCAATCCTATATCGTTAGTGTACAGATCCGCCGCATATGTGTTGGCGATCAGTGTGGCCTCTTTATAAAGAGTCTCAGCCTTTTCTCTTTTAAGCTGCTCCATGGTCATGCTGGATGCAAAAGTGGCCACCATAATAAAACTGAACACTCCGAATATCAGATATGCCAATATGAACTTCAAATAGAGTGTTTTACGCATATTCCTATCCGATCGTCTCGAACTTGTATCCTATTCCCCAAATGGTAGCAATGCGCCATTTTTCGTGATCACCCAGTTTTTCTCTGAGTCTCTTTATATGAACATCTACGGTTCTGGTATCTCCGATATACTCGTATCCCCAAATCTGATCCAACAGCTGCTCTCTGGTAAAAACATGATTGGGCGATGCCGCAAGGAAGAAAAGCAACTCCAGTTCCTTGGGCGGCATATCTATGCTCTTACCCATATAGATAACGGAATAATTGGTCTGATTTATGGTAAGATCCGGATACTCCACACACTTGACCGTAGTCTCGGGAACCGTCTCAGGTACTGTTTTGTATCTTCTGAGCACTGCCTTGACTCTTGCGACCAGTTCCTTGGTGTCAAACGGTTTTTCCATATAATCATCCGCACCAAGCTCAAGTCCGAGAACCTTGTCGAATACTTCTCCCTTAGCCGACAGCATTATGATCGGAGTCTGGCTCTTTGCCCTGATCTCTCTGCAAACCTGATATCCGTCTATACCGGGCAGCATCAGATCAAGAAGTATAAGATCCGGTACGAAGGTATCAAATCCCGCAATGGCAGATTCTCCGTCTCCATATATCTGTGTGTCGAAACACTCCTTGGTGAGGTAGAGGCTGATAAGCTCTGCTATGTTGCTGTCGTCGTCAACGATCATGATTTTTTGCTTAGTTGCCATGTTAATATTCTCCTATTTAAATGTTGCTATTGTGACACCCGCGTCACCTTCTCCGAATTCTCCCAGTCTGTAACTGTCTATATACTTGGTCTTCTTAAGCTTGTTCTGGACTGCCTGCCTTAACGCTCCCGTACCCTTGCCGTGAACTATCCTGACGCTGGGCATATGGGCAAGATAGGCATCATCAAGATACTTGTCCAGCTCATATAATGCTTCATCAACAGTCTTGCCCAACAGGTTTATCTCCGATGCGACCGACATTGACTTGCCTGCCTTTATACGGCCCATGCCTGTGGAGTTCTTGTTCGGTTTCCCCAATCCCTTTTTATCCGTATCTCCATCATCCTTAAGGATAGTCAGATCGGAGAGATTACTCTTGGTCCTCATGATCCCGCATTGAACGAAAAGGTCTCCTTTGTCATCCGGAAGAGAGCTTACCGTGCCCTTAAGCCCGAGTGATCTGATCTTTACATCCATTCCGAGTTTGATGTCCTTAGCCTCCACCGGCTTACCCGGTGCTGTATCTCTCCTAAGAGACAGTTGTGATGCATTATCCTTTTCCTTGTTACGTACCTTATCTCTGGCCTTCTCCAGATCCTTCATTGATACGCCTGCCTGTGCATCCCTGAATGTCCGGATGGTCTCATCCGCCACTTCCTTGGCTTCTCTTAAGATCTCGTCCGCTTCCTCTCTGGCCTTTCTGAGGATCTCTTCACGGTTATTGTCTATTTTGTCCCTCTTACGCTCCAGAGCATCCTGATGAGATTTGATCTTAGCCTTATAGTCCGCTATCTGTTCCTTTTCTCTCTCTATGCTCCTTCTGCTGTCCTCAAGATCAGAGATAAGATCCTCAAAACTCTCCTTATCTTCTGTTATATGGGCTTTGGCTTCTTCTATTATATCATCCCGAAGGCCCAGCCGCTTAGATATCGCAAACGCATTACTCTTACCCGGCACACCGATCAACAGCCTGTATGTGGGTGACAGTGACGCAACATCAAATTCCTGACTGCCGTTCTCCACTCCTTCCGTGGTAAGCGCATAGACTTTTAACTCACTGTAATGAGTGGTTGCCACCGTTCTTATGCCATCTCTGTGGAGATTATCAAGTATGGCTGTTGCTAAAGCAGCTCCTTCTATCGGATCGGTACCGGCGCCCAGTTCATCAAAAAGGCACAGGCTGTCAGAATCCGCATTCTTAAGGATCGCAACTATATTCTTCATGTGTGAAGAAAAGGTGGACAGAGACTGCTCTATACTCTGCTCGTCTCCTATATCCGCATACACCTTTTTAAAAACAGAAAGCTCTGACCTGTCTCCTGCGGGAATGTGCAGCCCCGCCTGGCCCATCAATGTGAGCAGCCCTATCGTCTTAAGAGAGACTGTCTTACCGCCCGTATTGGGTCCTGTAATGACCAGCAGATCAAAATCATCTCCAAGCCTTATATCTATCGGAACCACTTTGTTCTTATCCAAAAGAGGATGTCTTCCCTTACGGATGTTGATGACGTGCCTGTCATTAAACCTGGGTTGCGTAGCATTCTGATCAAGGGCAAGTCTTCCTTTTGCAAAGATAAAGTCAAGCTCTGTCATGAGTTTCTGATCAAAGGCTATCTCATCCTTGTCAACAGCGACAGACGCACTTAACTCACTCAGTATCAGCTCTATCTCCCGCTGTTCATCCAGCATGAGCTGTTTTACTCTGTTGTTCAGTTCAACTACTGCCTGTGGTTCGATAAACACAGTTGAACCTGTTGCAGACTGGTCATGTATCATGCCGGGGACCTGGCTTCTGTATTCGGACTTGACCGGTATACAATACCTTCCGTCTCGTTGGGTGATCACAGCATCCTGAAGATAAGTCCTTAAACTCCCGTTGATTATCGAATTAAGCTGCTTGTGTATTTTCTCTCCGGAAAGACCTATCTCACGTCTTATATTCTTAAGGTTTACGGACGCATCATCAGCTATCTCATCTTCTGAGATAATGCACCTGTGGATAGATTCAGCAGTAGCATCAAAGCACTTAAGATCCTCAAAATAGTGCGTCAGTCCGTCCCCTTTATCATTCTCATCTTTTCTTGCTCCATATGCTCTGACTCTGCTGACGTTATCAAGAAAAGATGCTATCTGAAGAAGTTCTGAAGTGCTCAGAGTCGAACCTATCTCCAGCGTCTTAAGGCTTGATGTGAGAACCCTGTTTCCTGAAAAACTCACATTATCACCACGCAGCAGTCTTCCGAGCGCATCCGCAGTCTCCTTTTGATCATGGATTATCACATCAATATCCGAAGAAGGCTGCAGTTTGGATGCCTTATCCCTGCCGGGTGCAGAATTGGCACACTCTGCCAGCATATCCGTAATCTTGTTGTATTCCAAAACTTTAAGTACTTTTTGATTCATATCAATATTTTATCATATATCCCGGCATCATACATAAGCCGGTTCAGTCATCCCGTCTGATGAGTTCACAAACCACTTCACAATGGATCGAATGAGGAAACATATCAACCGGAGTGGCCTTGGTAAGATCATACCCGTCTTCACACAATATCTTAAGATCCCTTGAAAGAGTAGCAGGATCACAGCTTACGTATACAAGCCTCTCAGGTCTGATATTAAGTATTGTATCCGTAAGTGAGCGGTCTAAGCCCTTACGCGGAGGATCTACGACTATCACGTCCGGTTTGTCATCTATTCTGATCGGATCTGACGGTTTGATCCCGGATCCGCTATTAACTCCGCTTATCACAATATCTTCAGCCCTGCCGGTTAGGAATGTCACATTCTCTATTCCGTTTGAAGATGCGTTAACACGGGCATCCTCTACGGCTTCCGGAACGATCTCAACCCCGTATACGTGTCCTGCTCTTCCGGCTAAGAATAACGATATGGTTCCTGTCCCGCAATACAGATCCCATACGTTCTCATGTCCGGTCAGATGCGCATACTCAAGGACCAGAGAATAGAGCCTGTCTGTCTGAGCGGGGTTAACCTGGTAAAACGATCTGGGTGAGATCGCATAGGTAATTGCTACTTGATCTTGGCCGGCTTCTATCGTGTCATGTATCACATCACTGCCGAAGATCGTTCGGGTTACATCTCCCATAATCACATTATTTCTGCCGGTATTGAAATTTACTGACACAGATGTCATATTTTTGACCGCAGCAAGCTTCTCTGTCAATTCATCCTGACCGGTCAGGTACTTCCCGTCCCTGCCATTTGCCATATTGACAACAAGGCAGACCATTATCTCACCCGTTTTGAATCCTTTGCGGATAAGTATATGTCTGATCAATCCGTCTCCACTCTCTTCATCGTACGGCTCGATACCGTAATGATCCATATGGCCTTTTATTATGTCAGTTATGCGTGAGTATTCTTCAGCACCGATCACGCAATCATCTATCGGAATGATGTTGTGGCTGTGTCCCGCATAGAATCCTGTGATCGTCTTTCCTTCTTTATCCTTTCCCACGGGAAACTGTGCTTTGCCCCTGTATCTTGCGGGGAATTCACTGTCCATTCCGACGATCGGCTTAAGGATCTTATTGATCTTATCTTCAGAGAATCCGCCCACTCTGATAAGATCGTTTCTTACCTTATCCTGCTTGAATCGCAATTGCACGGGATATGAAAGAGCCTGCAGCTGACATCCGCCACATGATCTGGCCTTGGGACACAGCGGTTCCACTCTGTCAGAAGACGGCAGGATCACTTCATCCAGATGAGCATAGGCATAGCCCTTTTTGGCCTTCATAATGCTCACCTTTACTCTGTCCCCGATAACGGCGTCTTTTACAAAAAGGGTATAGCCTTCAACCTTGCCTATACCCTCGCCATTAATACCCATATCGGTTATATCCAATGTAAGTATATCGCCTTTAGCGTAGTTCATCCTGTATTACCCCAGTCTGGTTCCTCTTATATTGCTGTCCAGCAATCTGTTGAATCCCTGCCAGTCATTCGGGTTCTGACTCTTATCCAGAAGTTCTGAAAAAGTCTCCATTTTGGCATCGATATCATCGGCAAAGTTAAGTGCCACAGCCTCTATCAATGCCGGCTTCTTAGGTGAGCCGAATTCATATTCCCCGTGGTGGGCAAGTATACAATGCTTGAGCTCGGTTGCTAATACCGAAGGAAAACCGTCAATGGACCTTATCTTTTCATCCACCATCTGTGTGCCCATCACTATATGTCCTAACAGATTGCCTTCATCCGTGTAATCATTATCCGGAAAAGGAGACAGTTCAACCGTCTTGCCTATATCATGGCATATTGCGGCTGTCACAAGCAGATCCCTGTCAAGTCTCGGATACTGTGCAGCAAAGAAGATGCAGTTTTTCGTGACACTGAGGGTATGTTCAAGCAATCCCCCGACAAATGCATGATGTACCATTTTAGCTGCAGAAGAAAACTTGAACCGTGCAATGAATTTCTCATCATCTATAAAGAAAGACTGCAGCAGCCTCTTAAGATATTCATTCCCGGTGCGATCTATGATATCAAGAAGTTCCTTGTACATAGAGTCTACATCTTTTGCACTGACAGGCAGATAATCCTTAGAATCGTATTCACCTTCATGCGCGATACGGGCACGCTTAACACTCACCTGGAGCGCCCCGTTAAATGAGCTGACGTCTCCGACTATCTCAACATATTCTTTCTCTTCAAACTCATCTATACCCGCACTGTTGGGATCCCAGACCTTACCGTCTATCGTTCCGGTCTTATCCTGTAATGTGAGGTTCAGATAATTCTTGCCGTTCTTAGTCACGGCTGATGACTTGGATTTGATAAGGTATATATCTCCGACTCTTGCTCCTTCGGTCAGATCCTTAATATATCTCATGGCATTTCCTCCAATGTTACTTCAAGTGTGATCTCTCTGTACTCTTCACCGGACTGGCGCATAAGGCGCACTTCCATCGTTGTATCGGGAACGTTGTTGCAGAGCAGCTCCGTAAGATTTCCGAACGTTCCTATCTCGGCTGTTCCCATCTGAATGATAACATCACCGCTCTGAATACCAGCATTCATTGCAGGAGAGTCCATTACTATGCCGGTAACATATGCACCCATGGGAACACCGCTTATCTGATGCGCTTCTTCGGTAACATCCGTACCGGTAACTCCGAGATATGTTCTGGGGCGGGCATTTGACATTCTCTCTATCGTCTTCTTGATCTCGGAAATACCTATGGCCGAAATAAGATTTCTCGTATCGCTGCTATTATAGCTCTGATCTATGATACCAAGTACTTCACCCTTAAGATTGACAAGTATTCCGGTAGCCGAACTGCTTCCGTAAATATCGGTAGTAAGCAATTCATAATTCTGATCGGTCATATTGATCAGATTATCCTTGGAAGTTATGATCCCGTATCCGACAGATTCTGATCCGCCATATGGTCTTCCGATGGCAATGACCGGGCTTGCCACGAGCGTATATACCTTGGAATTACCGAGTGTTGCAGGAATCATACTCTCTTTTGTACTCTCGCTCAGTTCCTCTAATGGAACAGCGATGATGGATAATCCCGTATTACTGTCGGACGCTTTGATCGTACCCTCTGCAACTGTAGAATCAGACAGAGTGACACTGATCTTTTCCACATCATTTATGACATCACTCTTGCACAGAATGAGTAGTTCCTTGCCGTTATCGGTTATATAGAGACCTGGCGTACTGTTTTTACTCTCAAAAGAATTATCAAGCCAGTCCACATCACTGCTCACTCCCATAACCTTGACCATAGATTTACTTGTCGTCTTGGCTACGTCATAAAGATCCAGGTACTGATCTCTGTACATGATGACAGGATCTATCTCATTGGTCTTCTCGATTATCTGAATAGAGGGAGCAACCGGCTCATCCTCAAGTTTCATGTCTTCAGGAAGTATCTCTTCCACATCATCCGTAGGTATCTCAACTGTCTCCGGCTCTTCTTCCGGATGAAGGATATTTGAAAAAACCGGTTCCAGCACAAGGAAAGTAATGCATGCTAATACACCAAATATCACCGCCATGGATGCGGTGATAATTGTTCTCCTTAAGAGCTTCTTACGGTTAAGCGGTCTCTGCTTGACCCTCTCCTGGATATTATTAAATTCAGTTGATGTAATGTTATTATCTTCGCTCACTTATCTATTTGCTCTCTCTGAGTCTCTGCACAAAGTGCTCTATCCTGCCTAAGGCTTCTTTGAGTGCTTCCATTGAATAAGCATAAGATATGCGCAGGAATCCCTCGCCGCTGTCTCCGAAAGCCGTTCCGGGTACTACCGCAACCTTCTCTTCCATCAAAAGCCTTGTTGCGAACTCATCACTGCTTAAGCCGAACTCCTTGATGCAGGGGAATATATAGAACGCACCAAAGGGTTCAAAACAGGGAAGCCCCATCTGCTTAAACGTATTGATCAGATACCTTCTTCGCTGGTTGTATGCGTCTCTCATCTCCTCCACGTCTCTATCTCCGTTCTTAAGAGCTTCGATCGCAGCATACTGGCTTGTTGTAGGCGCACACATGATCGCATACTGATGTATCTTGGTCATCTGGGCTATGATATTCTCAGGTCCGCATGCATATCCGAGTCTCCATCCCGTCATGGCATATGCCTTGGAGAATCCGTTGATAAGTATGGTCCTCTCTCTCATTCCGGGAAGTGACGCGATCGTCTTGTGTCCCTTGTCTGTATATGTCAGCTCTGCATATATCTCATCTGACAGAACATAAATATCATTTTCTTCTATGATCGGAGCAATTGCCTCAAGATCTTTCTGCTCCATTACCGCTCCCGTAGGATTGTTCGGGAAAGGAAGAACCAGCAGCTTGGTCTTATCGGTGATAGCTGCCTTAAGCTCTTCTGCAGTAAGCCTGAAATCATTCTCGGCTTTAAGATCAATGATGACCGGCTTGGCTCCGGCAAGGATGGCACACGGCTCATATGATACGTAACTCGGCTGAGGAATGATGATCTCTTCGCCTTCACCGGGATTGATCATGGCTCTGAAAGCAAGATCTATGGCCTCTGAACCTCCTACGGTAATGAGCATCTCGCTCTTAGGATCATAAGACACATCGAATCTCCTGCTTAAGTAGGTGTCGATCTCCTTACGCAATTCCATAAGTCCCGAATTGGAGGTATAGAAAGTCCTTCCCTTTTCCAAAGAGAATATACCCTCTTCTCTGACATGCCATGGCGTATCAAAGTCCGGCTCGCCCACACCTAAAGATATGGCATCCGGCATCTCATTTACAACATCAAAAAATTTTCTTATTCCAGATGGCTTAAGTGCCACCGTAACAGCAGATAAAGGATCTCTCATAATACAAGTTTCTCCCTCTCATCAGTCTTCTTCTTGGCAAGTATGGTCCCGTGATCTTTATACTTCCTGAGAACAAAATGTGTCGCAGTCCCGACTACGGAATCAAGTGTTGAAAGCTTATCGGAGACAAAACTGGCTACTTCCTTGAGTGTCTTGCCCTCCATATTGACAAGCAGGTCGTATCCGCTGGACATAAGATACACAGCCTGTACCTCCGGATAATTATATATGCGCTCGGCTATCACATCAAAACCCTGACCTCTCTGAGGAGTAACGGTTACTTCTATCAGCGCAGATACGGTCTCGATCGATGTCTTCTCCCAGTCTATGAGCGTATGATATCCACAGATCACGCCCTCAGATTCCATTGCCTTTATCTCATTGGCTACCGCTATCTCATCAGCTCCGATCCTGACGGCCAGTTCATCTATGCCTATTCTGCTGTTTTTCTCCAATATTCGTAAAATCTCTTCTCTCATACCGATCTCCATTCCGAGCATTGCTCAATCAAACCCATGCGGATATTTTAACACAAAATCTTATATAATTCATCTTTTGCAGGCTTCTGGATGTGCTTCTCCTCCTCGCCGTATGTTATGATCCTCTTATTTCCTTCAGTGATATATCCTATGACAGATGCCGGAATACCCTCCCTGTCATACATTTCCAAAAGCTCATCCGGTGACGGTGTGACCACTATTAACGCTCCGTCGCTTCTTAACTTATAGGGATTGATATCATAAAATTCACACAGTTCGACAGTCTCCTGTCTGACCGGTATGTCCTTAAAATCAGCACTGATCCCAACTGAGGACGCTCTGGTTATATCCCACAACGCCGCATACAGTCCGCCTTCACCGCATGCATAGACACATTTATCACCATGTTTTCTTGCGATCTTTATATCCTCATCAACGTTAATGAACTTCTTAAGTCCGATCGCATACTCCATAATAAAAGCAGGATATTTTGACCTTAATTCTTCAAAACGATGCTCGGCGATCCATACCGAACCGTATAGTCCGATCCATTTGGTCACCACTACGGCATATCCCGGTAATGCCTTGTGAAACTCAGCATCCTCAGATAAACAAGCGCAGCTTAAGTCTGAAGCTGCGCTTGTTTTTATGGCGTTATTTATATATCCTGTGCCGGAATCATCCGGAGTTATGCCTTTTTTCATTGTTCTCCTATTACCTGTGCTGCTGCCGCCGCTGCCTGTGCCGCATAAGCTCCCGCAACAGACCTTGCATAATCTATGCTCCCCGTTGCTATGGCTTCATTTATCTGCGAAGCCGCTTCCCCGTCACCTGTTGCCGTTCCTATCACGGCCGTTCTGGGTACAGCATTATATGTGCTTGTGTTGAACACCTCACGGCTGACTTCCGAACCGTTCTCCTTAACGATCTTGATAAGCTCTGCTTTATATCCCGTATGTGCCGACTGGACCGAAGAATAACCAACAGGCTTGTCAGCCGCCGGTACAATCTTCTCTCCATCCGGTACTATGGTTTCCAGTATATTGGTCTCAAATTCAACCTCTCTGCCTTCAGGCCTTGTCTCTTTACCGTAGATATTGAAATATATCTTTTTCTCGTCTGTCGTATATCCTTCTATATATATAGGATACTCAAGATTGTTGACGAACCTGAAATCCTTGCCTGAGGACTCGGATATGGCCGCATCCTGTGAAACCGGAACATATGATACAACCATGGAATGGTTGTTTCTTTCAACTATCTCAAGCTCGGCTCTTATTACCGCATTGTAGAGAGTTGTGGAAACCTGGCATATTCCTCCGCCCAGACTGTCTACCACAAGTCCGTTCACATACGATCCTGCCATATGATATCCATTGGCCTCTGAGAAAGGCTTGATATGATCATATACCGAAAATTCTTCACCCGGATATACCGTGGTTCCGTTTATCAGTCTGCATCCGTTTGCCACATTGGCCGAACGCGCGGCACCTGATGTCTTATAACTTGTCGAAAAAGAGCCCAGAAGATCAGTTATCTGTGAAAGATCCTCTTCCGTTCCCTTAGGTATATCAGTTTCAATCGGAAGCTCGATCTCACAACTGCTTCCGCTCCAGCTTCCTGATATGAAATCACTTATGTACTTAACTGCTTCATCTTCATCTATAACGGCACCGACAATACCCGGGACCATGACGAATCCGTCTTCTTCCTTGCTTAGGGTACCGTCCACTGCCTCATGATTAAAGGCTACACACTGTTCCTGCACGAATGACCTTACAGCCGGTTCGGAAAAAGAATACTCAAGAGGAAGTTTTACTCCCGATCTCGCGATATCCTTCTTGTCCTTGTATCTCTTGACTACATTGCCCTTGTTGGCATATCCGACGGCTTCCTTAACCACATCCGGGTTACCCCATGATAAACCGATATCCGCCATATGCAGAACTACGCTCTCATTATCCACGCAGTAAACGGTTATATCGGATTCCTTAGCACGGTTGATCCTCTCAGATATCAGGGAATCCGCTTCAGTAACTGTCTTACCCGAAACATCGATGCCGCCTATGGTTATACCGTCTGCTATCACCGCATCCGGAGACAATCCGTCGTTTGAAGCGAACGCTCTGTAAGCGGGAAGAGATAAAATCACTGATAAAGCTGCAATTGTAATAAATAATAATGATATTTTCTTCATATTATGATAAATTGTATTTGTTATCATTCAGTCACGGAATATTATCAAAGAATAGCGGCAGCAACTACCCCGCCTACCATGACGATAACAAGGATTATTATGATCAGTGTTGAAAAAAATCTTCGTTTTTTATTGGTCATATTGAACAGTTTTTGCCTCCGATTTTTGTTAATATCTTACAAAGAGGATTATATATGAACTTATCTACATTAGCAAGCGGATTTAGCAAATTTCCAATATTCTTTACATTCGTGATATTGTCAGTCATATTCATGCTCAATGTGCGCCGTTCCAACAAGCGTATCCGGAAGAACAGGGAGGATTTCTGGGCAAAGGAGATCCGTGCCAACAGTGTGAGAAGAAAGCCTTTGGACAATGTGGATTTTCTCTCTATCCCCTATGATGAGCTCCCTATGGACACAGAGCCCGATGACGATATCGTAAAGGAATGTGTTAAACAGCTTGAAGAGCTTAAGGATGAACCCATAGCCAATTTTACCGGGATAACCAATACCGATCTAAAGCTTGAATACGGTGCCCCGAATATCACTACCCTTTCAAGAGCCGATACGAACTATACCCTTCTTGTACGTACGTTGCAAAGTTTTGCAGAGAGACTGCATGAGCTGGAACATGATCCGGAGGCACTTTCTCTTTTAGAATATGCAGTCAAGATACGAAGCGATATAAGCGGTACTTATTATCTGGCCGCAGAACTGTATGATGCTGCGGACAACACCAAGGGGATCGCGTGGCTCAAGCGCAATGCCGAGGCCCTCAACTCCATAATGGTCACGCCCATATTACGCAAGCTCAACGAAATGTATCCGAACGTTGAGGCATATTGATCCGGCTTATTTTTTCGCAGGACAAAGATCGTTTAAGAAACAATTCTCACAATCAGGATTAACAGCCTTACATACAGTTCGGCCAAGAGTAATGATATGTATATTCCACAGGATCCAATGGTCCTGTGGAAGTTTTTTCATAAGATCAAATTCGATCTTCTCAGGATCTGATTCCTTTGTGATCCCAAGCTTGTTTGAAATGCGCTTAACATGAGTATCAACAACTATAGAAGGAATGTCATAGATATTACCTCTTATGACATTGGCCGTCTTTCGACCCACTCCCGGTAATCGCGTGAGAGCATCAATGTCCGAAGGAACCTCTCCGTTATACTCATCCTGCAGCATCTTACAGCATGCGATGATATTTTTGGCCTTGTTGTGATAAAAACCCGTAGAATGAATGTCCTGTTCCAGTTCCTTAAGGTCAGCATTTGCAAAGGCACTTATATCGGGATATTTGACAAAGAGATCTTTGGTCACGATGTTCACCCTGGCATCGGTGCATTGAGCGCTTAATATCGTTGCTATCAGCAGCTGCCAGGCATTCTCATGTTCCAAATAACAGACATGATCTGTGCCATACTCTTTATCTAATCTTCTAAGTATCTCTGAGGTTCGGTCTTTTTTGTTCATATGATATTCCATTCCGTAAAAATGCGGCTGATATATACATATATACCAGCCGCATGTATTTTTATATTCTGAATGCTCCAAGCGAATCGTTAAGACGACCTGACAGGACAGTCAAACGATCTGCTGCAGTCTTAAGTTCGTTCATGGTATCCTGCATGCTCTCAACCGTAGATATAGTAGATTCCGCTGTGTCTGCAGTCTTCTCCGATACTTCGGCAAGAGTTATGACAGATCTCTTGATATCATGACTTGATTCACGAAGCTTATCCACCTTGCCGCTTATCTCGGTTATATTCTCGATCGATCTGTCAACGCTGTCTGAAACATGTTCTGACTGAAGTCTGGTCTCATCAAGCTTATGCTGCTGAAGGTCCATGGCATCATATACTTCCTGCATGATCGAAGCCGTGTCTTTGGCAACATCCATAACTTCCTTGATGATCTCGTTGATCTCTCCCGTAGAAGAATTGGACTGGTCTGCAAGCTTACCGATCTGTTCTGCCACAACCGCAAATCCTCTTCCGGCTTCACCGGCCCTGGCCGCTTCTATTGAAGCATTAAGTGAGAGCAGTTCCGTTTCATCGGCTATATCCGTAATAAGAGTTGTCGCTTTCTCAATACTCTGAACAGACTTGTTCATTCTGTCTATCTGTTCCTGAACCCTGTCAAGAGACAATCTCGTCTTATCAGACTGAGCGTGAAGTTCTTCCACTATATCTCTGTTCTTCTGTTCTGCTTCAGCCATTGATTCCGCATATGTAACAAGTCCGGCCATATCTGATTTGATCTGTTTGATCTCTTCATTCATTTCATTGACTCCGTCACTTGTATACTTGGCATCGGCAGCCTGAGAACTTGCCCTTTCAACGATCTGACCGGTCGCATCGACTACCGCTACAACGGTTCCGCTTGAATTGTCTGCCATCCCCAAAAGATCATTGGCTGACTGTCCAAGAGCTCCGGCCGCTTCGGCAATACTTCCCACGATACCTGTTAATGACTGCTGAAGTTCAATGGATGTTCTGTATATATCACCCAGCTCATCTTTACGCTTAAGCGTTGATTTACTGGGTTCGGCATCAAGCTTCCCGTCTCTCACAGTTGACAGGAAGTCCTTGATCTTCTTCATGGCTCTGCCCATTCTTCCTGAGATAAGCAGAGCAAAAGCTATGGCTATTACAATGAATATTGCCGCTACAACAAGTATGGTAACTGTCTGACTTCCTGTCGTCTTAGATACATAATCGGAAGGCGTTGCCACTTCGATCGATCCTATCACAGATCCGTCAGAATTATACAGAGGCATATAATACAGGTAGCACTCTGTTCCGTTTCCGTTTTCATCATCAAGATCCTTGATCGTAACACCCTTGATAAAGAGTTCTCCTTCCGCAGTTATCGATTCAACCAGCTCTTTTTCAACTCTGCTTCCGTTTATTCGTCTGCCCTGACCGTTATCCTTCTTCATGGTAGTAAGCAAACGCATATCTCCGTATATAAACGAGATCTCGAATCCTGTCTGCTCCTTAAGTGCATCGATAAGATCATTATTGCCCGAAATTGTATTCTCGCCTTTTCGGACTTTTCCGCCTTTATCCTGCTTGTAGTCTCCCTCATAGAGATTGTTGTAAGTTTCTGCAACCGATGCTGCAACAATATGAAGAGATTTCTCGATCTCTGATTCAATGGAATTCTTAAGTGTACGCACCGAAAGCGTGACTATGACCAAAGCCACAACCAGCATAGGTACGGCACAAACTGCTATAAGCTTGAACGTAAAGCCGGAAAGGATCTTGGATATTTTCTCCAATATACCCTTGATCTTATTCGTCTTCTTGGATGTTCCTGCAGTCGCTGCCTTTTTACCCTTTCCAATATTTAACGGAAACTTCTTCTCTTTCTTTTCATTCATAATGTATACCCCATGCATTTTGAAAAAAGAAGCCACCCAAATTGATCTGGCAATTCGGGTGGCTCATACTCTACATATCCGTCGGGTTCATCAACCCTTAACGCTGCCTACTGCCACACCGCCGACAATGCTTCTCGACAGTATGATATATACAATAATTACGGGCGCAATAGATATCGCAATAGACATGTATACCTGTCCCATATCGAACTTAAGGAAGTCCGCTGATCTTAACTGTGCGATCAAGATGGGCAAGGTCTTCATCTCATCCTTCTTAAGTATAAGTGAAGGAGTGAAATAGTTGTTCCAGTTGGCTACAAATGTGAAGATCATCTGTACCGCAATAGCCGGCTTCATGATAGGAAGCGAGATCGTATTGAATGTTCTCCACTCTGAAGATCCGTCAATCCTGGCCGCCTCTACTATCGCATGAGGTAATGTACTGTCCATGTACTGCTTCATGTAATAGAATGTTGCAGGTGCGGCAATTGAAGGAATTATGAGCGGAATAAACGAATTCATCAGGTTGATCTTAGTCACCAATTTGATAAATCCGAGTGCGGTTACCTGTGTAGGTATCATCATCACGCCAAGGATAAATGTAAATATAGCTTTCTTGGCCTTGAAATCATAAACGTGTATCGCATAAGCTGTCATAGCTGAGAAATATGTACTTAATACAGCACACAGTCCGGCTACGAGGAAACTGTTGCGCAGACCCTTGACGATAGGAAGGGTTCCGTGCATAACATTGTTGAAGTTCTGAATCAGGAACTTACTTGGAATTAATGTAAATCCTCTACTCAACTCTGCGTTGGATCTGCTGGAATTGATGAACAGCAGATAGAACCAGAACAGGCAGAGAAAACTAAGCAATATCAAAACGATATATGCGATCAATCTTCTGGCGAACAGGCCCAAACCGCCTTCAACGTCATTGTATTCTTCGTTAGGCATACTCATTTTTCTTCTCCCTCCTATTCATTGCTCTCACTGGTAGAGAACTTATAAACTATGATACTCAATATTCCGGTGATAATGAACAGGAATACGGATAACGCACCGGCCATACCGAAGTTCTTACTGTACAGGTGGTTGTTCAGGTACATGATCATTGTAGTGATCTGTCTTATAGCGGTCTTATCACCGTTCGTTAAGACTTGAGGTACATCGAACATCTGCAGACCACCTATAAGTGATGTGATCATAACGAACAGAAGGATAGGTCTTAACAGCGGAAGTGTAACTCTGAAGAACACCTGCGTAGATGTAGCTCCGTCAACCTGTGCCGCTTCAAACAAAGCGTTATCTATTCCCATCATACCTGCCATAAGAAGGATCGTAGTGTTACCAAACCACATCAGGCAGTTCATGAAAGCAACTATCGTTCTGGTAGAAGCCGTATATGTAAGGAACTCATAAGGTTCCGTAAATATTCCTAACTGGATCATTAAGCTGTTGATCGGGCCTGTCTTGGCGAATAATGTAAAGAACAGCATTGCAAATGCTGATGCCATTATAAGATTAGGCATATAGATCACAGTCTTGAAAAAGCCGGATGCTTTAACCCTGAGTCTTGTATCAGCAAACCAAGCCGCAAGTAAAAGTGACAATATGATCTGTGGGATAAAGCCTGCAATCCACATGATCATCGTATTGGCAAAATACTTGGGAACATCACCATTCTTGAAAATGGTAACGTAGTTCGTAAGTCCGATCCAATTAGGTCCGACTTGCTTAAGTCCGCTCATGTAGTTCTCAAAGAAACTGTTGTAAATTGTGGTGAACAGCGGAATCAACTGGAAGATAAGATATACAACAATAAAGGGAATTAAGAAAATGTAACCCCATTTGTTGTACTTGACAACCTGACTGGTCTTTTGCTTCTCTTTAGCCATTGTGTAGCCCCCAATCCAAAATATTTTTAGCCCGTCAGTGCTAATGAACACTCTCAAATTCACACTTGAGCACATTCATCAGCATTGCAGGACGGTACTATTATACCATACTCATCTCGCAATATGAACAAAAAATGCTTTCATTTTATGGAAAAATTTAGCGATATGTCATATAGGGATAAAAAAAGAGCAGTTTTGTGCCTGCCCGCTAAGGCAGGCACAATATCACTACTCTATTTTATACTCAGATCTAAAACTTAATCTTAGTATGTAACCTCAGGATACTTCTCCTGTACTGACTTAACGAATGCATCTACAGCATCTTCGTAAGTAACCTTACCCATGAAGTAGTCCTTCATAGCCTGCTGGAATGACTCGTTACATCCCTGGTCGTAATCTGAAAGGTTAGAAAGGTCGATCTTCTCAGCACCTGCTGCAAGCTCTGCATAAGGGTTCTGGCCGCCGAGGAGTGCGATCTTACCATCGTCGCTGCCTGCAAGGTCAGCAAGAACTGACTTAGAGTTAACGCAGTCAGAATCTGCAGTTGCGATCTCCTTAAGTACAGCCTTATCTGTTGTCATTGTAAGGATGA
>JAEEGL014429251.1_pt1 | contig 23385 bp, 18 predicted proteins | sample 9134231 | NCBI WGS metagenome assembly JAEEGL01 (sample SAMN16246548, study PRJNA631951) | gut metagenome | biome: gut microbiome; feature: rumen; material: fiber-attached | host: Bos | place: Iran: Karaj | collected 2018-10
AGAACGGAGCCACGCCAAGTTCCTGGAAACCAGGGATGTAGTTAAGGTGGTTAGTGAACCAAGTTTCAATGCCGCTGCCCATAAAGGCTTCTGTGACAGCATAGTACTTGATCAAACCACCGATCAGCATCACCGCGCCGGAAAGCACTGCGGTGAAACGGACACCCATCTTGTCGAGGATGATACCCGCGAAGATGAGGAAAAACACGAAGACGTTCAGGAAGGTCTCCGCACCTTGCATCGTACCGAAAGCGGTTGAATCCCAACCTCTTGTCGATTGCATGAGGTCCTTGATAGGCGAAAGGATGTCCATGAAGATGTAGGAACAGAACATGGCCAACGCCAGCAGCAACAACGCCGTCCATCTCATGGCCGCGCTGTCTCTCAATGTTTGTAATTTTTCTTCCATATTTTATGATTTTAGTTTGAAATAATTTTTCGTTTTATTGTAGAGACGCGCCATGGCACGTCTCTACAGAGATCATTCGTTTTTCTCGGACCTGTTTTTGCTCGATCTCACCAAATCTATCAGAATATACCCTATTGCCAAACCCCAAAGAGCCATCAGAATCGGGCTTTTTTTGAGGATATTGTCCGAAAACTGCCCGGCTTTGTACCAATAAAGCAACGATAGCAGCACGCCCACGGCCATGGCGACAATGTGCATCCAGGACAGGTTTTTCTTCCAAAAGTCGTTATTCTTGCTCATCAATTATCTTGTCGTATTGGTAATTAAAGAAATTGGAACGTATTTTCTCGCGGATCTGTTCATCGCTCCAGCGCACCAGATCATAGTAGTTGAAACGGCAGTACATCATGAAATTCAGCAACTCTTCTCCCTGTAAGCCAGTCAGTTGAGAAACTATTTCGCGATTATACTTCATTTGGATGCGCTCCACCTCATCCTCATAGGAGAGCATTTCGTTGTAAAGCCGGTTCATCTTCCCTTTGTGGCTGTATTTGTCGTACAGGAAGGAGATGGGCGACATGGTGACGCTTCCGCCGAGGGAGAGGATGTTGCCGCCGTCCTTGTAGGTGGCGTTGGCCTTCTGCCATTCGGAAAGCTGCGTTTCCTCCACCTGTTTGTAATAATCAGGCAGTTTCAGCGTGACAATATCCTTTTTGAAACCTTCGTACGACGGGTTGAGGCCGATAATGGTGACCTCTTTCAGCATGGTGGCCTTGTAATAGAGGAAAAAATCCTCGTAGCCGTAAAAGAGTTTTTGGTCGATGACGGCAACCAGCTGCCGGTAGATGGATTTGGAGATGATGAGCGTGTCGTTGAGCGAAAGGTCGATCTCGAAGCGTCCGTTTTTGTCGGTGAAAGCGAACTTCTGGGTGCTCGCATTGTAGATGCTCGCGCCCGAAAGCGGCTGGTAGGTGATGCCGTCAAACACTCGTGCAGAGTACTTTTTCTGCTGCGCGTAGGCTACTGTCAGACAGCACACTATTCCCAATATGAGGATAAATTTTTTCACGGTTGCAAAAGTACTATATTTTCGTTTGCACAGCCTGTTCTCCATAAAAAAATATATTTTTTAGTTAAAAGGCTGTCATATTCATATTTTTTCTATTTTTGCGCGAAAATAAAATATAGTCATTATGTCCTTTATCACAGAAAGAATAGCATTAGAAGGGTTGACGTTTGACGATGTGCTCCTGATTCCGGCATATTCGGAGGTGCTTCCCAAAGATATTGATTTAAGAACGCGTTTCACGCGCAACATCCGTCTGAACTTGCCGTTCGTGTCAGCTGCCATGGACACTGTTACCGAATCCAAAATGGCCATTTCCATTGCGCGGGAAGGCGGTATCGGTGTGATTCACAAGAACATGACCATCGCCGAGCAGGCCAAGCAGGTCGCTTCTGTCAAACGCGCCGAGAACGGCATGATCAACGCGCCGGTGACCATCACGCCGGACAAGACGGTGGGTGACGCCCTGCGCATCATGGCGGAATACCACATCGGCGGCATTCCTGTGGTGGACGAGAAGAACGTGCTCGTGGGCATCGTCACCAACCGCGACCTCCGTTTCGAGAAGAACTTCAACCGCAATATCTGCGACATAATGACCAAGGAGGGGCTCATCACCACCTCCCGCAACACCGACCTCTACCAAGCCGCCGACATCCTGCAACAGCATAAGATCGAGAAGCTTCCGGTGGTTGCGGAGGACGGAACGCTCTTAGGATTAATTACTTACAAAGACATTACCAAGGCCAAGGACAAACCGTTCGCCTGCAAGGACGAACGGGGTCGTCTGCGCGTGGCCGCCGGCATCGGCATCACCAACGACGCCGTGCAACGCGCCGAAGCCCTCGTGGAGGCCGGAGTGGACGCCCTCGTGCTCGACTGCGCCCACGGGCACTCCAGAAACGTCATCAACACCTTGAACAACATCAAGAAAGAGTTCGACAATGTGGATGTGGTGGTCGGCAACATCGCCACGGGTGAGGCGGCCAAGCTGCTCGCCGACAACGGTGCCGACGCCGTGAAGGTGGGTATCGGACCCGGCTCCATCTGCACCACCCGCGTGGTGGCGGGCGTGGGCGTCCCGCAACTCAGCGCTATCTACGACGTTTTCAAGGCGTTGCAAAGCTACGACATCCCGCTCATCGCCGACGGCGGCATCCGCTATTCCGGCGACATCGTGAAGGCCCTCGCCGCAGGCGGCAGCTCCGTGATGCTCGGCGGCCTGCTCGCCGGCGTGGAGGAATCGCCCGGCACCACCATCCTCTTCAACGGCCGTAAGTTCAAGACCTACAGAGGAATGGGCTCCCTCGAAGCCATGCAACACGGCTCCAAAGACCGCTACATGCAAAGCGATGTCGATGACGCCAAGAAGCTGGTTCCCGAAGGTATTGTCGGACGCGTGCCCTACAAAGGCGACCTCTTCGAAGTGGTTTACCAGATGGCCGGCGGCCTGCGCTCCGGCATGGGCTACTGCGGCGCGGTGAACATCGACAAACTGCACCAGGCACGCTTCTGCCGCATCACCAACGCCGGCGTCCTCGAAAGCCATCCGCACGACATCACCATCACCAGCGAGGCCCCCAACTATTCCAGCGAATCCAAATAATATTTTAGTAATCATCAAAAAATACATGTTATGAATAATAAAAATATCATCGTAGGCGTTGACTTCTCAAACAGCTCCTTGAACGCCATGCGCCATGCTGTCTCCATCGCACTGAAAACGGGTGCCGATTTGCATCTTGTCTGGGTGAAGACCCCCGGCGTCACCAAAAACGCCGAAAACGGAGACGACGAATACATCCACAAACTCCAGAAGAACTTAGAGGAATGGAAAGACATGTGCAGAATGGAATCTCCCGACACAGAGGTTAATACCGTCATTTTGGAAGGTAAAGTGCATGTGGAACTCAACAAATATGCCGCCAACTTCTCCAACCCCATCATCGTGATGGGTTCGCACGGCACCTCCGGCTTCGAGGAAGGCTACATCGGCAACAACGCCAACCGCCTGATCAAAGACGCCAAAGTGCCGATCCTCATCATGCGCGAGAACATCGAAATCAAACGCGACCTGCATAACATCTATGCTCCCATCGACTTGAGCTTCGAGACATTGCAGAAGATGCGCTATGCCACCTACCTGGCCAAACGCTTCGCCGCCAAGGTCACCATCGCCGGCATCTATTATCCCAACAACGCCGACACACGCCACATCATCAACGTGCAGATGCGCCACGCCTCCGACATGTGCGAGGATGCCAACGTGCGCCACGAGATGGTTACGCTGACCGTGCAGAATGACTACGTCCAGACCCTCCTGAACCATGCCCACGAAATGGATTCCAACCTGATTGTGATTATGCGCGAAGAGAGCGAGACCGACTTCAACTCCAGCTCCAACATGGCTGAAATTCTCAGTACATCCAAGATGCCGTTGTTCATTGTCCCCAATGTCTCGGCCGTAGGTCTCGGCAGATAATGGCGAAAACTGAGAAACGGACGCTCCGCGGTGGCAACATGCTCAATCCCGCCCCGGTGGTCATGGTCACCTGCGGCAGCACCCTCGACGAATACAATATCATAACGATAGCATGGACGGGTACGGTGAATTCCGACCCGCCCATGTGTTCTATTTCCGTACGCCCGCAACGGCATTCGTATGAGATTCTGAAACGCGAAGGGGAGTTTGTCATCAATCTGGTTGACAGAAAATTAGCCCCGATTGCCGACTGGTGCGGGGTGCGCTCGGGCAAAAAATACAACAAATTTGTCGAAACCAGACTGACTCCGATGCGCGCCACCCAAGTGAAAGCCCCCATGATTGAAGAGTCGCCCGTCAACCTCGAATGCAAGGTCACACAAGTGATCCCGTTAGGCAGCCACGACCTCTTCCTGGCGGAAATCGTGGCAGTACACGTGAACGGAAAACTCTTCCACCCGAAAACCGACGCCATCAACCTGCAAAAAGCCGACCTTGTCGTCTATTCCCACGGCCACTACTACGCCCTGGGCGATAAACTCGGCAAGTTCGGGTTCTCCGTGGAAAAAAAACAGTCCCTGCACTGAACTTTCGGCAACTTCCCGCGTCTATCAAAATCGGATGAACAGAAAATCCAAAAAATAGTATCTTTGCCGCCTTTATGGAAAATAGAGTGAATAAAACGTATAACCTAATGAATAATAGATTCTTAATCGCTGTTTGCGGTTTGCTGTTCGCGGCCCTCTCCGTCACCGCGCAAACCCCTAACAAAAACTACCAGCAAGACAAAACCAAGATGGACCAGCTGCTCAACGCCATCAATGCCATGTATGTGGATTCGGTGGACTTCGACCCGCTGGTGGACAAAGCCATCAGCGAGATGCTCACGGAGCTGGATCCGCACACCTCCTACATCCCCTCCAAGGACGTGCAAGCCATGACCGAGCCGCTGCAGGGCTCCTTCGACGGCATCGGCGTCACTTTCCAGCTCATCAAAGATACCATCAATGTGATGGAAGTCATCATTGACGGACCCGCCGAAAAGGTCGGATTGATGACCGGCGACAAAATCGTCATGGTAGATGACACCCTGGCCGTCGGCGAGAAAATCTCCAACGACTGGGTTCGCAAGCATCTGCGCGGCAAAAAAGGGACGAAAGTGAAGGTGTCCGTGAAACGCGGTCACAAAAAGGACCTCCTCGATTTCGTGATCACCCGCGGCGCCATCCCGATGTACAGCATCAACGTCAGCTTCATGGCCGACTCCACCACCGGCTACGTCAAGCTCGAACGCTTCGCCGCCACCTCCACATCCGAACTTAAAAAGGCCATCCGCACCTTGCAGGAGAAAGGTATGCAGAACCTGATTCTCGACCTGCGCGGCAACGGCGGCGGCTACCTCAACGTCGCCTTCGAAATCTGCGACCAGTTCATCTCCGGCAAACGCATGATCGTCTATACCGACAACTTCCGCAAAACCGGCGAAAAGTACTTCTCCTCCGAAGACGGACTCTTCGAGAAAGGCAAGCTGATCGTGCTCGTCGATGAAAACTCCGCTTCCGCCTCAGAAATCACCTCCGGCTGCATCCAAGACTGGGACCGCGGACTCATCATCGGTCGCAGAACATTCGGCAAAGGACTGGTACAAAAACCGTTACGTCTCATCGACCAGTCGGAAGTGCGCCTGACGATTTCCCATTACTACACCCCCACAGGCCGCTGCATCCAGAAACCTTACGACGACGGCCTCGACGCCTACTTCAAAGACCTGCAAACCCGCGCCAACAACGGGGAATACTATACCGCTGAAAATATCAAATTCCCCGACTCCTTGAAATATAAAACGCCCAACGGACGCGTCGTTTACGGCGGCGGCGGTATCATGCCCGACATCTTCATCCCGCTCGACACTACCAAATACTCCACCCTCTTCAACGAAATCGTGCGAAAAGGCGTTTTCGGCAACTTTGTGATGGATTATCTGGAAGAGAATCGCGAAACTTTGCAAAAACAGTATCCTAAATTTGAAGATTTCCAGAAAAAATATCAGATTACTGACGAATTCTATCAGAAATTCATGGATTTCGCCAAGGAAGAGGGCGTGAGCGACAAGGCCTCCTTCGTCTTCACCGACTATGCCAACTCCTTCTTGAAAGAGAACAAAGCAAAACTGGATTCGCTGTATAAAAGTGCGGAAGAGTTTGACCAGCAGACCTTTGACACGATGTTCTCCAACTATCTCACCAAAACATACGCCGAAATGCAGCACCTGCGCAACGAGGAGCACGCCGCTGAATTCATCAAAGAGTACCTGCGCTTCGAAATCGCCCGCGGTCTTTACGGCTACGGCGACGCCTACCGTGTCTTCTTAGAGAGCGACGACACCTTCCAACAAGCCGTCGAAATCATGCATAACAAGAAGATTTTCAAGAAATATAAAGTGGATTCTGGCAGGTAAAAGATGAAAAGAACAGCTTTTGGGGTCGGAAACATTCGCAGAGGCAGAGGCATTGCTCTGCTACTCTGCTGTCTGGCCGTGGCGCTGGGTGGCTGCGACCCTTTCCAGCACGACGAAATTTTCGACAAGACGCTACTTTCCGGCTACTGGGTGTCCGGCACGTTGCATGAACACTATAATGCCAACGGAACAGGCTATACGTGGGACACCGCCGACGATGTGACCGAAGAGGAAGCACAACCCTTCACCTGGACACTGGAAGGCTCCACCTTGACTCAAATCCATAAGATGGAAATGGGCGGTAACGTGCCGAAAACCTATACGGTTACGAAACTGAACACCACTACCCTCGCCTACCACGACGACTACGGAAAGTCCTATACCTTTACCAAACAATAGATGAAAAAACCGCTGAAAATAGGATTGATATCCTTGGCATCGCTCCTCCTGGCGATCGCCATCGCCGTGTCTGTTCTGCTGTTTAGCATCTTTTCACCTTCCAAATTGGCGAAAATCGTCAACAGCCAAGCCGACCGTTTTATCACCTGCGATTTTCATATTGACAAAGTCGGGCTCACTTTTTTCAAAACTTTCCCGAAAATCGGGTTGGATTTGGAAAATGTGGTGCTGAAAAATCCGATAAACGCCGCCGTTTCCGACACTTTGCTATATATGAAGGATTGCGTGGCCGCACTCAACATCCGCGAACTCATCAAGAACCGACATGTGGAAATTAACGATTTTTCACTGAACGACGGACTGGTGAACCTCTACATCGACGAGCAGGGCAACGGTAACTATGACGTTTTTGCCTCCCATCCGGACGATACCTCTTCGTTTGATTATACCATTGATTTGCAAAAGGTTAAGACAAAAAACGTAGATATTCGCTTCCTGAATAAGCAATCCAGGCTCAAAGCGGATTTGAAACAGGTGGACTTGACCGTGAAAGGCGCCCTTGAGGAGCAAAACATCGACGGCAAGCTGGAAGCCCACGCGAAATCACTCCATTTTGTCATGGCCGACAGCACCAAAATCAACCTTGCCGGCCAGAATGTGGAAGCCTCCTACGATGGCTCTTTCACAAATTTTAACCTGGTAAACGGAGATGTGGATGTGAGCCTGCAAAAAGCACGTCTCTTTATTGACACCGCATTGTATGTCAATGAGTTAGACGCCTCATTCCGCTCAAAACTGCGGGCAGACTTCGCTGCACAACAATATGATCTGGAAAAGACGGTCTTCAAGGTGGACGGCCACTCCCTTTTGGTGAACGGGTTGATAAAGCAAGACCCCTCCCGCCACGGTTTATACACCGACCTGCATTACGAAACCGACGAATGGAACATCCAGGACATCCTGCCCATCATTCCCGAAGTAGTGATCGGCAACACATTGGATGACATCACGATAGGAGGAAAAATGCAGATCCAAGGAGAGATAAAGGGCTCCTATTACCCCAACCATCTGCCACTCATCACCTCCGATATCGCATGGAAAAACGGGTCGTTTGCGATGAAAGACCTTCCGCTCGGTTTCGAGAAGGTGAACGGTCGTTTCGACCTCGACTTAGACCTCAACAACCAAAGCGATTTGACCGTCAAATCCTTGTCCGCCACCACGCGAAAACGCAACCAACTGTCGGCTACGGGTACTGTTAAAAACCTGTTTGGCAAGATGTTGTGCGATATTGTCGCCAACGGGAAACTGCACATCACCGACTTCAAGGATTTCCTGCCGGAAATCTTTACGCAATACGAAGGCAAAGCGGATGTCAACGTTCAAACACAGCTCGCATTCGACCCCGGGACCGGATTTTCTGTTGACAACATCTCCAAAGCCATCGTCAACGGACAGTTTAAGGACTTGAAACTGTTGTACGACGACACCATGTCTGTCTATTCGCCTGATTTACAGGTCGATTTGACATTTCCTATCACAGAGAAGCCGTACAAAATCGACGAATGGCTCAATGCCAAGGTGAAAACGAGCGAACTGCTAATCCGAAACATACGCTCTCATGCGAAGAAGGAGATCCGGGGCTCTTCCATTCAGTTGGATGCTTATACCAACAATCTGTCAGACAGCACGGTAGAGCTTAAATTCGCCACCACTTACAAGCTGAATCAGCTCGGTATGCAGGCGGACACGATTTCTGCGCAATTCCTTCAGCCCGAGGGCAAATTTGTGATGAAAAACATGAACCAGATGCGTCTGGAGTATGCCGGAAACGCGGTCAACCTCCATGTGGGCAGCTCCGGGCAACCCGTAGGCTCCAAGTTTAACGACCTTTACACCTTCTTCACGGAGAAGATCAACTTGCAGGCTGAAATCGATTACAAGGAACAGGAAGAGCACCCTCTGTTGAAATGGTCGCCGGTGGTGAAACTGCAGACCACGAATGCCAAAGCGGAAATCCGCGATGTGGCGCACGCCATGGAATTTCCGGTGCTGAATGTCGATTTCAACCCGCAGAAATGTGTGTTAAAAAAGGCTAATTTGAAGTTCGGACAGTCGGACATTCATCTCACCGGCACCATTACCGGCATCGAGCCTTACCTCCAAAACAAAGGATTACTTAAAGGCAACATGGAATTGGTTGCCAACTATTTGAACCTGAACGAATTGATAGCCTTGGTGGATGGTTTCGGCGCTCCCGACACCTTGTTGGAGCAAGCCGAACAATTGGCTGATAATAAAGAAGCCACACCCTTTATCGTGCCGTTCGGCATGGATGTCAACATGAACACCACCGTCAAGAAGGCCCTGTACGAGGAGACGGAATTCCGCAACATCGCCGGGCGCGTCTATGTGAAGGACGGCGTATTAGTATTGGAGGAGATGGGTCTCACCAACGACGCGGCCCGGATGCAACTCACCGCCATGTACCGCACCCCGCGCATGAACCACCTCTTCCTCGGTTTCGACTTCCACCTGCTTGACATCAAGATAGACAAACTCATCGCCATGATTCCGGAAGTCGATACCATTCTGCCCATGCTGAAGTCCTTCAGCGGCAACGCCGAGTTCCACTTCGCGGCGGAAACCTACCTGAAATCCAACTACGACATCAAATACTCCACCCTGCGCGGGGCTGCCGCCATCAACGGCCACGACTTGGTAGTGCTGGACAACGAGACCTACAAAACCATCGCTAAGAAGCTGATGTTCAATAAGAAAACGCAAAACAAGATCGACAGTCTCTCCACCGAAATCACCATTTTCCGCAACGAGGTGGATGTCTATCCGTTCTTGCTCTCCATCGACAAATACCAGGCCGTCATCTCCGGCCGGCACAACCTCGACCTGACCTACGACTACAACATTTCCTTGCTCAAACCCATACGCATCGGTTTGGATATCATCGGTTTAGAAGACAAACTGAAGTTCAAAGTGGGCAAAGCCAAATACGCCACCATGTTCCAGCCCGAGAAGCAGAAGGTGGTGGAGAACAAGATTCTTGAACTTAAATCACTCATCAACAATACATTACGGGAAAATGTCAAAGAACAATAGCGTGTTCATGGCGACCCCGACGTCAACTTTGCCAACTCCCAAAAAAATCGTATCTTTGCCGCCGAATTGAAAGGCAAAGATGAATTTTGAAGATATACGACCCTACACGGATCTTGAATTCAAGGAGGCATACTATCGCTTGATGGATGACCGCCGTTTTCAAGATGCTATCACTATGTGCATACCTGACTATTCCGTTGACCAATTCCGCAAGGATTTCACGAATTTTAACACCATTGAGGAAGTGCAGCGGGATTTCGACAAGCGTTTTGTGGATTCGTTCATCGCGCAATCCTCCAAGGGCGTCACGCTGACGGGCATCGAGAACATCAGCGACGACAACGCGTACATGTTCATCGCCAACCACCGCGACATCACCTTCGATCCCGCGCTGCTGCAATACTATTTCTTCATCGAACACCGCAGAACTTCCCGCATTGCCGTGGGCGACAACCTCTTTGCGACACCGTTGCTGGACGAGGTCGCGAAAGTGAACAAGATGATCAAGGTGAAACGCAGCGGCACCATGCGCGAAAAACTCGAAAACTCCCAAAAACTGGCCGCCTACATCCAGAAGTCCATCCTTGAAGACAACGAGTCGGTCTGGATTGCCCAGCGCGACGGCCGCACCAAAGACGGCAACGACTTCACCAAGCATGGTTTGGTGAAGATGCTCACCCTCGGCAACCACGACAACCTTATCGACTTCTTGCGGCGGATGAAAATCACCCCCGTGACCGTCTCTTACGAAATAGAGCCGTGTGACAAACTGAAGGCCAGAGAGTTGGCTATCAGCGAACACACTGTCTATCACAAAAAGCCCGGCGAAGACTTCGAAAGCATCAAACAGGGCATCTTCAGTCCGAAAGGCCGCATGGCCCTCACCATCGGCACCCCCATCGACAAAGAATTGGACACGATTCCCACCGGCATCTCCAATAACGACCAACTGCAATACGTCTGTCAGCTCATCGACAAACAGATTTACAAGAACTACACCCTCTTCCCCAACAACTACATCGCGCACGATTTGCTGCACCAGAACGAAGACTATGGCAAATTCTACACTCCCGACGAGAAAACCGCTTTTGAGCAGTATTTGCAAATGAAATCCCGTGTCGAGGACGTTTCCGAAGAGAAGATGCGCGAAAACCTGCTGAAAATTTACGCCACCCCTGTAGATAATCATTACAAAACAATAATTGAAGATAATTAACCTTTTTTAACCCATTATGGACGAACTACAACCCCCGTCGCAACCGAAAATTTTAATCATTCGACTGAGTTCCATTGGCGATATCGTGTTAACCACGCCTGTCGTGAGAGCCGTTAACGAACAACTTCCCGATTTTGAGGTACATTACCTCGTGAGAAAGGATTTGGCGTCTGTCATAGAGACCAATCCGCACATCCATAAGGTGCATGCTTACGATCCCGACAACGTGAATCAAACCATCGATGAATTGAGAAAAGAGCAATTCACGGTCGTGATTGACTTGCACAAGACGCTTCGTTCGCGCAAGGTCGTGCGCAAGCTGAAATGCCCTCACTACACCTTCAACAAGCACAATTTCTCCAAATGGATGTGCTATCGCCTGAAGATGAACGGTCTGCCCGAAACACACATTGTGGACCGCTACTTCGAAGCAGTAAAGGAGTTGAATGTACACAACGACCACAAAGGCCTGGAATTCTACATCCCTGAAGATCAGGGGTTCGACGAGGACGATCTGCCCATGATGTTTGAAGACGGTTTCGTGGCCATCGTCTTGGCGGCGCAGCATTACACCAAACGCATCCCCGTTTCCAAAGTGGTGGAAATCGGCAGCATCCTGCACAAGCCCATCATGCTTTTGGGCGGCAAAGATGTGCATGAAGAGGGCGAAAGGGTGGTTTCACAGCTCGGCGAGCGCGCCACCAACGGATGCGGCAAATATTCGCTCTACCAGTCGGCGGCCATCCTGCAACATGCCGACTGTGTGATCACCGGCGACACCGGTCTGATGCACATCGCGGCGGCCCTGCACAAACCCACAGCCGCCATCTTCGGCTCCACCATTCCCGAGTACGGATATTATCCCTATATGCCCGGCGAACGCAACCTGTTCCGCAACTTCGAAGTTTGCCCGCTCCGTTGCCGACCCTGCTCCAAATTCGGATGCTCCAAGTGCAAACGGAAACATTTCAAGTGCATGAACAACATTTCTGCCACGGAGGTGGCGGAATGGGTGAACCGGTTTTAGGGGCTTACAGGCTTGGTGGGCAGGCGTTTTAGGCTTTGGAGGACGGCTCTGTTTCCATTCACTGAGAATTTCACCTCATACCCGTCGAACGGGAAACCATAGACGCGGGATTCGTCGTGGTGGTAGGCGGGACGTGGGTCTTGCGCCAGCACTTCGCGCAGTTTCACCAGCTTTTCCGCCGGCATTCTCCGGGCAATTTGCCCGGGAATTTCCACTTCCAATTGGTAGTTCTCGTGCTCTTGCGTGAACCCTTTTGAAGCCTCCGGATGACAGTCGGTGGTGAGCAGATAGGGCTTGATGTCGTATATCGGGGTGCCGTCCATCAGGTCGGCGCCGCCCACCAACAGCGTGGGATTCTTGGGGTTGGGATCGACCTCGACGAGCTCCACGCAGGAAAGCCCGATGGGGTTGGGGCGGAACGGCGAGCGCGTGGCGAAAACGCCCATGCGGCGGTTGCCGCCGAGGCGGGGCGGGCGGACCGTGGGCGACCACTGCTCCTGATGCGCCTCCGAAAAATCCCAAATGAGCCACAAATGCGAGAACTCCTCGATGCCGCGCAACGCTTCGGCATTGCGGAATTCCGGCTCGAACACGATGCGCATCCGCAACGACGGTACTAACCCGCTTTGCCTCGGAATGCCGAACTTCGACGGAAACTCGCTGTGCGCCCGTGCCACTATTTTCATATTCTCAATCATGATGGCAAAAATAGCAAAAAATCCAAAGAAAAATCGTACTTTTGCGCAATTAAAAAATGCGAGATGGAAAAGTGTTCCGAAACCCCTTTGATGAAACAATACAACCACTTCAAGGCGCAGCATCCAGACGCCATTTTACTGTTCAGAGTGGGGGATTTTTACGAAACTTACGGTGAGGACGCCATTAAATCGTCCAAAATTCTAGGAATCACATTGACCCGCCACGGGAAAGGGGCCTCCCAAACCGAGCTGGCCGGCTTTCCGCACCATGCCCTCGACACCTACCTGCCCCGCCTCGTGCGCGCAGGCTACCGCGTGGCCATCTGCGAGCAGCTGGAAGACCCCAAACTGACCAAAACCCTCGTGAAACGCGGCATCATCGAATTGGTCACGCCCGGCGTCTCCATCAACGACAAAGTGCTCGAACAACGGGAGAACAACTTCCTCGCCGCCATCCACCTCACCGACAAACTCAGCGGCATCGCCTTCCTCGACATCTCCACCGGCGAATATTACGTGGCGGAGGGCAACGACGAATACCTCGACAAACTCTTCCAGAACTTCAAACCGATGGAACTGGTGATCCAGAAGGGGAAATCGCAGTCGTTCCAGCAGCGCTTCGGAGAGAAAATGCTGCTCACCCAACTCGACGACTGGGTCTTCAAATCCGACTACACCTTCGACCTGCTCACCAAGCATTTCCAAACCAACTCCATGAAGGGTTTCGGGGTGGAAGAGCTGAAACTCGGACTCATCGCCGCCGGCGCCGCACTCCATTACCTCTACGAAACCCAAAACCATAAAATCCAACATATCACCAAGATAAGCCGCATCGAAGAGGACCTCTACGTGTGGCTCGACAAATTCACCATCCGCAACCTCGAACTTATCCACTCGCCCAACGAAAACGCCGTCACGCTGTTGGATGTGTTAGACGAGACGCGCACCCCCATGGGTTCCCGCATGCTGCGCAAGTGGATTTTAATGCCACTGAAGGAGAAAGTGCTGATTGAGGAACGTCTTTCCGCGGTAGAATATCTGATTGAAAACCAAAGTTTTGCAAATCAGATGGCGGAAATTTTCAAGCCCATGGGCGACATGGAGCGCATGGTGTCCAAAATCGCCACCGGCAAGATCAATCCGCGCGAGATGCTGCAACTGGCGGCTTCCCTCCGGGCCGTGGAACAACTGAAAGCCCTCTGCGAAGGCACGGAATCGCCGATTCTGCACAACATCGCGGAAAAACTCAACCCGTGCGTGAACGTGGCCGCACGCATCGAAAAGGAGATCACCGAAGACCCGCCCGTGATGGTCAGCAAAGGCGGGGTGTTCCGCAGCAACGTCAACGCCGAACTGGACGAACTGACCGCACTCGCCTCCAACAGCCGCGGCATTTTGGCCGACATCCAGCGCCGCGAAGCCGAACGCACCGGCATCTCCTCCCTGAAAATCGGCTTCAACAACGTCTTCGGCTACTACTTGGAGGTGACCAACACCTACAAGTCGAAAGTGCCCTCCGAGTGGACCCGCAAGCAGACCCTCACGGGCAGCGAACGCTATATCACCGAAGAACTGAAAACACTGGAAACCCGAATTCTGGGCGCGCAGGAGAAAATCCTGGAAATCGAAGCGCGACTCTACAACGATCTGGTGCTCAGTCTGGCCGACTATATTCCCCTCATCCAGAACAATGCCCGCCTCTCCGCCCGTTTGGACGTGCTGAACGCTTTCGCCTATTGCGCCGTCCAGTACCATTACACCAAACCGAAAATCAATGAGGGACAGAGCATTAGCATCAAAGCAGGAAGACACCCCGTGATTGAAAGGCAACTTCCGCCCGAAGAACCCTACATCGCCAACGACATCCATCTGGACAACGAAAAACAACAGATCATCATCATCACCGGCCCCAACATGTCGGGCAAATCGGCGTTGCTTCGACAGACCGCCCTCATCACCCTGATGGCGCAGATGGGCTGCTATGTGCCCGCCCGCGAGTGCACCATCGGCATTGTCGATAAGATCTTCACCCGCGTGGGCGCCTCCGACAACATCTCCACCGGCGAATCCACCTTCATGGTCGAGATGAACGAAACCGCCAACATTCTCAACAACGTCACCAACCGCAGCTTGGTGCTTCTCGACGAAATCGGCAGAGGCACAAGCACTTACGACGGCATCTCCATCGCGTGGTCCATCGCCGAATACCTGCATGAGAACCCCTATCACCGCGCCAAAGTGCTCTTCGCCACCCACTACCACGAACTCAACGACATGGCCGCGCAGTTCCCCCGAATCAAGAATTACCACGTGACCGTCAAGGAGTTAGACAACAAAGTCTATTTCCTGCGTAAACTGGAAAAAGGCGGCAGCGAGCACAGTTTCGGCATCCACGTGGCCCGCATGGCCGGAATGCCCACCGCCGTATTGCGCCGCGCCGAAGACATCCTCCAGCAGCTGGAAAAATCCCGCGCCCAAAAAGGCAAGGACGAGGTGCGCATCGAAAAGTCTCAAACCGACGGCTACCAGCTGAGTTTCATCAACTTGGACGATCCGCTGCTGCTCGACATCAAAGACATCATCATCGGGCTCGACATCAACAGCCTCACCCCCGTCGAAGCCCTCATGAAACTGAACGAAATCCAGCAACTGTTGACCGGAAAGAAAAAATGAAACAATTGTTTCACAACATCTTGCATTTCATTTTAAACCTTTGACGGAAAAGCGAATCATCTATTCATTGAATTACTTGAAGTTATGAGAAAACACATCCTATCATGTCTGTTTCTGTTGGGCACCGTCCTGCTTTTCGCCCAGGAAAACAACCATGAAAAGAGGTCCTTTACCCTTGAAGAGTGTCTGCAATACGCAGAAAGCAACAATTTTTCCATTCAATCCTCCAGCATCAACATTTCCACCTCGGAGCTGAGCTATAAGCAGGCTAAAATGAACATTGCGCCTTCCGTTTCGGCATCGGCCACCCAAGGCTTCAACTTCGGCAACTACGAGAAGTCGGTCGGCTGGAACGGCAACTACGGCATCAGCGCAGGGATGACCCTCTTCAATGGCTTGAGCAATGCCAACAAGATCAAACAGAACAAGTTGAACGTCGAGCAGTCGCAGCTCTCGCTCGAAAGCAGCAAGAACAACATCCGCGTTGCCGTGATACAGGCTTTTTTAGCCATCATGATGAACGAGGAATTGCTTGGCTACCAGCAGCAAGTGCTCACCGCCAGCCGAGAGCAGATGGAGCAAGGCCGGCAGCAGCTGGATGTGGGGCAAATTTTGGAAAGCGACTACAAGATGCTACAGGCGCAATACACTTCGGATTTATACAACATTGAAAACACAAAAAACAACATTCAGGCTAATTATCTGACACTAAAGAATTTGCTTTCCATGAATCCCTCCACGGAGATTTCCATTACCCTTCCCGACAGCGCAACATTGTTCAAAAGTTTGGAACTTCCTTCGCTACAGGAACTTATCGAACGTTCCACCAACTATTTGCCCGAATTGAAGATGAGCGAGAACGACATTACGAGTGCGGAATATGACGTGAAAATCCAGAAGGCCAACTACTATCCCACTCTCACTGCGAACGCGAGCATCAGCACAGGCTACAACGGTTCCAACCTCACTGCGCCCAACACGGCTTGGGGCACGCAGCTGTGGCACGGACTGGGCGAGAACATCGGACTGAGCCTCAACATCCCGATCTACCAGCGCGGAACCGTCCGCAACAACGTGAAAATGGCGGAATATCGTGTGGAGCAGCTCGAACTGGAGCAAAAGGAGACGGAATATTCGGTCAACCAAGAGCTGCAACAGAGCTACTTGGATGTGATGAGCTCCCAAAACGACTTCATCGCGGCAGAAGCCAAAACCGACGCCTACCTCGCCAACTACAAAACCTACAATCTACGCTTCAAATACGGCTCGGTGACCGCCGTTGACCTCATCCAACAGCAGACCAATTACCTCAACCAACTCTACAACTACATGCAGGCGAAATACTCTTACGTGCTGAAACGGAAGATTTTGGATGTCTATATGGGGATTCCCGTAACATTATAAGCAACAGGAACGGGCAACCCCAATTCCCCTTCTATTTTAGAAGGGGTGCCCGAAGGGCGGGGTAGTAATATAAAAACTACTTCCTTAAGCAGCCTCGGAGAGGCAAAACGCGCGAAGCGCAATTAACCCCACACAAGCGAAGCGCAGTGTGGGGACATCCAGCCACAAGCGCAGCGCAGTGTGGGGATACAGAGCCCACAAGCCGCAGCGCAGTGCGGGGTAGTCAAAGTCAAAAGTCAAAGTAACAATCAATATGAAAAAATCAAAAAAACTATGGTGGATAATAGGTGTCATCGCGGTGGTGATCCTCGCGTTGATCCTGACTTCCGTGTTCAAGAAAGGCAAGAAAGGCGAACTGCGGGTGATGACCGAGCGCAGCCGCATCGACAGCATCGAAGTGACGGTGACCGCCACCGGCGAGCTGCAGCCCGTCTATAAGGTCGATGTCGGCACACAGGTGTCCGGTATCCTGGAGCGCATCTACGTCGATTTCAACTCCGTGGTGAAGAAGGGGCAGTTGCTGGCCGAGCTCGACCGTTCCAACCTCAACGAACAGCTGAAAACGGCCCAGGCCAGCGTGTCGAACGCGCAAAGCAACCTGACGTTGGCCCAACAGCAGTACGACCGCATCAAGGTGCTATACGACAACAAAGCGGCCACGCTGGAAGCTTACGAATCGGCGGTCAACTCGCTGAACCTGGCCAAGAACCAGCTCAAAACCGCCCAATCCGAACTGTCGCGCGCGCAGACGAACCTCTCCTACGCCACCATCTATTCGCCCATCGACGGCGTTGTCATGAACAAGGCCGTGGAGGAGGGACAAACGGTGGCGGCCTCCTTCAACACGCCCACGCTGTTCACCATCGCCAACGACCTGACCAAGATGCAGGTGGAGGCAAAGGTGGATGAGGCCGACATCGGCGAAGTGAAGGCCGGACAACCCGTCATCTTCACCGTCGATGCCTTTCCCGACGACGTCTTCACCGGCACCGTCAAGGAGGTCCGCATCAACCCGACGGTGACCGCCAACGTGGTGACCTACACCGTCATCATCGACGCGCCCAACCCGGAAAGCAAGCTCTTCCCGGGCATGACCGCCAGCGTGACCATCACCACCAAGAAAGAGAGCGGTGTCTGCATCCCGATGACGGCGCTTTTCGCCTCGATAGAACCTGAATCGATGAAGCTGTTGGAGAAAAAAGGGTTTACCTTCAAATCGCTGTATAAAAACCAGGAAGAGCTGACCCAAGGGCTGAAAGATGTGACGAAAAAGACCGTTTGGGTGAAGAGAGGGGACAACGCCTACGAGCAAATCCGTGTGACCGTGGGCCTGAACAACGGTGTCAACACCCTGATAACCGAAGGTTTGCGCGAAGGCGAAGAGGTGGTCGTCAATGTCAGCGAGGCCATGGAGGGAATGCCGGGCAAAGGTTCGGATGAAGGCGGTTCCCCCTTCAAAATGGGCCCGCCCCAACGCAAAACCCGGTAGGGACGTATCGCATACGCCCACATACGTCCACATACGCCCCACATACGTATCGCATACGCCCCACCCAATTCAAAAAACACATTATGGCAAAAGACATATTACGAGTAGAGAAATTAGAGCGCATATTCCGTGTAGGCAGCGAGGATGTGCACGCCTTGCGCGGCATCTCCTTCTCCGTCACGGAGGGCGAGTTCGTCAGCATCATGGGCACCAGCGGCTCGGGCAAATCGACCCTGCTGAACATCCTGGGCTGTTTAGACACGCCTTCCGCCGGCGACTACATCATCGACGGCGTCTCTATCAAAAACTTGAGCAAGAACGAGTTATCGACCCTTCGAAACCGCAAGATCGGCTTTGTGTTCCAGAACTACAACCTTCTGGCCCGCACCACAGCCGTGGAAAACGTGGAGTTGCCCTTGTTCTACAACAACGAGGTGCCCGCCAAGGAGCGACGCGACCGTGCCGTGGCCGCGCTGAAATTAGTGGGACTTGAAAGCCGTATGGAGCACATGCCCAACCAGCTCTCCGGCGGTCAGCAGCAGCGCGTCGCCATCGCCCGCGCATTAGTCAACGACCCCGTCATCCTGCTCGCCGACGAGGCCACCGGCAACCTCGACACCCGCACCTCCTACGAAATCATGAGTCTGTTCCAAGACCTTCACCATCAGGGCAAAACCATCGCGTTCGTGACCCACGAGCCCGACATCGCCACCTTCACCACCCGCAAAATCAAGCTCCGCGACGGACAGATCATCGAAGACGCGCCCATCGACACGCAGTCGGCTGCGGACGCGTTAGCCGCCATCAACCTCCAAAAAGAAGACTAAGCCATGAACATCGGAAATCTTATCAAAATAGCCATCAACTCGCTGTTCCGCAACAAGATGCGCACCGCCCTCACCATGCTTGGCATCGTGATCGGCATCGCGTCGGTCATCGCCATGGTCAGCATCGGACAAGCCTCCACCCAAAGCGTCAAATCGGAGCTCTCCACCATGGGCTCCAACATGATCATGATTATGCCCGCCCGTCAACAGCGGGGCGGTGTGGATATGGGCATGTCAGCTTCCAAATCGTTGGACAACAAAGACCTGGAATCCCTGGTACAGAACACCCGCTATGTGGCTGCCGTGTCGCCGATGGTGAGTTCCAGCAAGCAGCTGATCTACGGCAACAACAACCACAGCTGTTCCATCAGCGGGGTGTCGGCCTCCTACCTTGACATCCGCAAATACGAGATGCAGGAGGGCGTGATGTTCACCGAAGAGGATGTGAAACGCTACAACAAGGTGTGCGTCATCGGCAAGACGGTGGTGGAGAAGCTTTTCACCAACGGGGAGAACCCGATTGGCAAGTCCATCCGGGTCGGTTCCATCCCGATGACCGTCATCGGGGTGCTGGCCTCCAAGGGGCAGAACGGCATGGGTAACGACCAGGACGACATCGTGTTGGCGCCTTATACCACCATCCAGAAACGGTTTCTGGGCATCACCTACTTCAACATGATGTTTGCTTCGGCCACCTCGGAGGAGGAATCGGAGTTGGCGGCCACCGAAATCACCTACATCCTGCGCAGCAACCACGGCATCAAGAGCGGCGACGCCGACGACTTTGAAATCCGCACGCAGGAGGAGCTGGTCTCCACCATCAGCTCCGTCACCGGCCTGATGACCACGCTGCTGGCCGCCATCGCCTCCATTTCGCTGATTGTGGGCGGCATCGGCATCATGAACATCATGTACGTCACCGTGACCGAGCGCACCAAGGAGATCGGCTTGCGCATGGCCATCGGGGCGCACAATCGCGACATCAAGCTCCAGTTCCTGTGCGAAAGCGTGATCTTGAGCCTGATAGGCGGCATCATCGGCATCATTTTGGGACTGATTATCGCCTATGCCGCCTCCAAGCTGATGAACATGCCGTTTGTGGTGAGCGAAATGGCCATTTTCGCCTCGTTCGTCGTCTGCGCCCTCACCGGCATCTTCTTCGGCTGGTACCCCGCCAAAAAGGCCGCCAACATGGACCCGATCTCCGCGCTGAGATACGAATAGAACCCGGTCTGCGAAATCACACCATAACCCACTCATTCTTCAGTGGAACAAGGGTTGTTGTCGAAATGGCAACAACCCTTTTAAGTAGTTGGCAAGAGGTTGGCAAGGATCTGGCAAGGATCTGGCAAGGATCTGGCAAGGATTTGGCAAGGATTTGAACCCTCATTTCTCCGATAGTTGTTCGATAGTTGTTCGATAGTTGTCCGATGATTTATCGAAGAACTATCGGAGAACTATCGGAGAACTATCGAACAAATAAGGATGCTGACTCTTGGTTGACCTTTGCCATATCCTTGGGTAGAACGACGCAGATACGAAGAGAGGCGCGATGAATCGCGCCTCTGCATACACTTAATAAGTATTAACATAATTCTTTTATTGGAAGTTAAAAAAATATATCCAAAACCAACAGCCAAAAAAGCTATCTTTGCCGCCGCAAAAAACAGAGAAAAATGGAGCAGAAAAACAGAGTTAAAGAACAGATTATCGCATACTTGTTGTTGATTGCCGGCAGCTTCCTTTTTGCCGTCGGCGACGTGATGTTTGTCAACCCCTACCTCCTCGCGCCCGGCGGCACCTACGGTCTTTCCAACGTGCTGAACACCGTCTGGCCGTGGAAGATCAGTTATTACGCCATCTGCATGGACATTCCGTTGCTGCTCATCGGCACCTGGATTCTCGGTCCGAAGTTCGGCTTCAAGACCGTCCTTTCCACCATCCTGATATTCGCATTCACCTGGTTGATAGAGACTTTCTGGGGTTATAACCCCGTGATACACGAAGGCATCATGGAAACCGCCAGTATGCCCAACATGGTACAGATTCCGCACAGCGAACTCTTCTTCGTGCCCGACTACTTCCTGAACACCGTGGTGGCCGGCCTCATCTACGGTATCGCCATCGGTCTGATTTTCAGATCGGGAGCCACTTCCGGCGGCAGCGACATCATCTCCATGATCATCCACAAATACACGAAAATCTCCCTCGGCACCCTCGTGATGATCGTCGATTCCGTCATCACCCTCACCACCCTCATCGCCTTCAAACAGATCCGTCTGCCCATCTATTCCATCCTCCTGATTTACATCGAAGGCAAGATCATCGACCTGATTGTGGACGGTTTGAAGAGCTACAAGACCGTCTATATCGTGACCAACAACGTGGAAGTCGTGCGAAACTACATCCTCAACGACCTCCATCGCGGCGGCACCCTTTTCGTGGGCAAGGGCCTCTACGGCGGCGCCGAGCGCAACATGATCTACGTCTCCCTCGACCGCTCCGACATGATCAAGCTCAAAAACCACCTCCACGACATCGACCCGACCGCCTTCGTCAACATCATCGACAGCTCCGAAATCATGGGAGAAGGCTTCAAAGCGATCCCGAAAGAATAAGGCAACAGGCAACATCAAACAGAAACGAACAACCCCAAACACACTAAAAAACTTCCTTGAGCAGCCTCGGAGAGGCAAAACGCGCGAAGCGCAATTTGTAAAAAAAGACAGCTTCCTTGAACAGCCTCGGAGAGGCAAAACGCGCGAAGCGCAATTAACCCCACACAAGCGCAGCGCAGTGTGGGGGTTAAAGAAGCCACACAAGCGCAGCGCAGTATAGAAACCCAGGAACAAGCAATGAATAAAACCACGAACATAGCAGTCATCCTCGCCGGCGGCAGCGGACAGCGATTCGGAACCGCCCTGCCGAAGCAATTCCTGCCGTTGGCGGGCAAAACGGTCATCGAGCATAGTATCGATGCCTTCGAGGAATGTGCCGCCATCGACGAAATCGCGGTGGTGATGAACACCGACTATCTGCCTCAGATGCAATCGATTATCGACCGCAACAGCTGGAAAAAGGTGCGCAAGCTCCTGCCCGGCGGTGCGGAACGCCACTTCTCCACACTCTCCGCCATCAACGCCTACGGGGACTGTTCCGATATCAACCTCATCTTCCACGATGCTGCCCGTCCTGCCGTGAGCCAACGCATTATAGAAAAGACCGTTACGGCGTTACAGAATCATCCTGCCGTGGCCGTGGCCATTTCTGCCACAGACACCGTTTTCGAAGTGACCGACGACGGCAGCTTCATCACGGCGATACCGTCACGCAAGCGTCTGCGCTGCGCCCAGACCCCGCAAGCCTTCCGCATCGACATCATCCGCGGGGCCTACCGAAAAGCGCTGCAAGACCCTGACTTCACCAGCACCGACGACTGCGGCGTACTCCTCAAGTATTGTCCCGAAGTGCCCATTTTCATCGTCGCAGGCGACACTGCCAACCAGAAACTCACCTATCCCGAGGACACCATCTCATTAGAACGGCATCTGTCCAAATAATTTCTGATTATCAATATTCGAGAACATTTCCCAAACTGTTATGGCAAAACCCACCGCAGCACGGTCGAAAGCGCCCCGCAACCGGACGCTGACCCTCTCGCAAGAGGAGGCTGACCTGCTGCTGCCGCGATTGTTGACGGAAAAGAAGCTCGAATCGCGCCCCGACCTCCTGGACACGACCATCCATGGGGATTTGTTGCGGATTTTACCGCTCCTTCCCGACCAATTCGCCGACCTCATCATCATCGACCCACCCTACAATCTCACCAAGGATTTCCACGGCACGAAATTCAGCGCGAGGTCGGAAAGCGATTACGACACCTTCTTGGCTTCCTGGTTTCCAGAAGTCTGTAAAAAGCTGAAAGAGAGCGGTTCCCTCTACATTTGCGGCGACTGGAAATGCACGGCGGCGCTGCAACGGGCAGTGGAAAAAGAGCTGACCATCCTCAACCGCATCACCTGGCAGCGCGAAAAGGGGCGTGGTGCGAAAGCCAACTGGAAGAACAGCATGGAGGACATCTGGTTTGCGGTGAAAAATCCTGACAACTACTGCTTTAACG
>JAEEGL014331458.1_pt1 | contig 23384 bp, 52 predicted proteins | sample 9134231 | NCBI WGS metagenome assembly JAEEGL01 (sample SAMN16246548, study PRJNA631951) | gut metagenome | biome: gut microbiome; feature: rumen; material: fiber-attached | host: Bos | place: Iran: Karaj | collected 2018-10
GCAACGAAAAGCTCTTATTCTTATGTAGCATACATCGCTTGCATTGGAAGAAAAACGGGCAAACTTCCCAAGAAACAAAATCGTGAAATTTCGTAAAGATCCGGAGGAAAACAATGAGTTTTAAATACGCATTAGAAATTGCAATGAATAATGATAACGTACAGCTGCCAAATATTATTGGCGATAGCGAACAAACAGATTTTTCAACGTTTTCATATAAGAATCTGTATTATGGATTCAAGGTAGAAGATGTCTATCGTTTTCCGTTTGACGATGAAAAACATTTTTGTCGCCGCTTTGTTCTGGAAGGCGAATCTACGCTTATTGAATTAAAAGCAACGTTTCTTCGTCTTACAAAAGAAGTATTTTTGTCAGAGATGCCAACAAAACAGTTTAAAGACTGTATCGAAATTTTAAACAAGCTGCTTCAAGAACAGGATGAAAATAACTTTGAAGATAATACGGAATATACAACTTCATACCATCATCCATTATTTGGCTTAAAATTAAGTTTAACCAAAGTGCCGGCGCCTATCAAAAAGGATCCTACTCCTGACGGAACTGTTACCGGAAACATGTGGAAAGTATCAGTCTTTTTAAAAGATAAAAATAATAAGACAGAATTTCACCATGATGATCATGCCTTTTGTATTAAACCGGAGAGTGCAGTACATGAAGTGTTGGACAGAATGTTCCGTACATATCCTGACATTTTGGATCGTTATGAAATTGAAGATCCTATCCACGTAGAAAAAATCAATAAAAGTGCTTTAAAATTTTCATTTTTTGTTTATTCTGATGGAGGAGAAAAATGACACTGGAAGAAGGAATTCATGAATATACTATGGCTATGCCATTTCGAAATGCACAAGTTCTTAAATGGTTAGAAGAACTTCGCGATTTGCGAGCTATTTTAAATAAGTGCGCACCCGGCGAAGAGGAAGCTGCCAAAATGGAAGACTGTGATAATTTTGACGGTCCTATGACATTAGATGAAGCCACCGGTTATTTTGATAGCTGGCCAGCCCAATTAGATATTGAAGAACAAGAACGGTTCTGGCTTAATCAATTATTAGAAGCAAGAAACCGCGTAAAAAAGGATACATGAACATGAAAGATTCGAATGCTTTTAAGTGGATCATTGGTTCAACTCTTTTTATCCTACTGGTTCTTTGTTGTGCTAAGGCTACACAGTATGTAGGGCCTGTACAAAGATTTTCAAAAAAAATGGAAAGCGAATTGGGCGGTGGTCTGCAACGTGTCGTTACATTATATGATAACAATGGTAACGTGATTAAAAAATGGTACGGTAAAATTGATTTATCTGATACAACAGAAATAATTGACTTTATTGTTGACGGCCGGCGTGTTATTATTAAAGGCGGTATCGTCGTAACAGAGGAAGAACGATGATAGAAACATATTTTTACTTACACTCTATGGCTAAGATAAAGCTTGATTTTTTTCAACAGCAAACACCGGAATTATATCGTTATGAACAGAAAAAAATAAAAAATATCTGTGGCGGATGGGTTCCAGAAATGTGCTTATACGTTGGCAAGATATATAAAATAAGAAGCACGAATAGCGATAAAAGTTTGAATTTAGAACATTGTCCTTTTGTCTGGGATCCACGGCTTGGAACTATCTTAGAAGTAGACACAAATAATCCGGCTGGATACTATTATTTAAATGAACTTACGGATAATAATGATCCAATAAATAATGAAATACCGTCAGGCTATATGATCTCAGCTGCTTATTCAAATAAGACTGTCGGAAGCATTATCAATATGCCGATTAAACATAAGAAGCCTTTACTAAAATCAATATTCCGTAAAGATTCTGTATAAATAAAAATCAATACGGACTAATGTATTTTTCTGTCCGTATTGATTTTTTAATGTAGGTATATTATAATTATCTATAAATAAAGGAGTTGGTTATCTTGGTAGGACCTATCTACTTCGGAGGAATTCGTGTAAGCGGATGTACTGATACTTCTATTCTGTCTTCCAACAAAGAAGAACTCCAGAAGAAAATTGCAGAAGATTGGAAACAGGAAGTACGTACCGTTTTAAAGTTCATCGCAGACACAAAACTTGACATGCCCCTAATGAAAGAATTTTTAACATCTTCTGAGTCAGAAGTATTGATCCAAGAATATCAGGAAAAAATAGCATAACGAATGGAGGCATACAGTTGAAACAACAGATTGGAATCGATATGTTGCGAGTAGCACATATGTATAACAATATTTTATACCAGAAACATTATCGTAAACACGGTCACTATTTGCTAAATGATGTTAAAACATGGTTCGGAAGCTTTAACAAAGCTTGCCGAGAACTTCAGATCGTTAACCCGGATGACCCTTGGGATCTTCAGGCTGTTTTAAAAGATATCATGTATGTAGCAGCAACATATCATGACATATCAATCAATACATATCGTGAATTTGGAATTTATCAGGTAGATGCACTACAAAAACGATATGGAAAGTTTGGAGACTTAGTCATTTTAGCTGGGGCACATAAAAAGCCACAGGAACATATACCCCAAAAACAAAAGAAAAAAGAGCCAGCTTGTATGTATCCTATTTATCCAAGGAAACATCATGGAAAACATGTTGCATTGGCATGGAACAAAGGAGGCAAATGATGTCACACTTTTCAGTAGTTGTCCATGTCTCAGCCGGGAATGATAATCTATTGGTAAATGAAGAATCATATTTAGAAGAGATTATGATGCCATGGCATGAATACGAATGTACAGGTGTCATCAACGAATACGTATATCATAATGATATAACACAAGATGTAATCGCAAGTTACCTTAAAATGCAGAAAGCATTTTATGATCCATCTGTAAAAAGATACTATTTCTCATATAGTTTCGACAATGAACAATTGGTTAAAAGAGAATTAACGAAAGAAGAAAAAGAACATATATATGATATCACGTATGGTTCACGCGATGTTCGCATGGAAAGAGATGAAGATTTCCATCCGAAATATATGTTAACCATTCCAGAATCATACATTGAAACACAGGCTGCTGCATGTCATATCGATACCATATTGAAATATGTGGAAGACAATTTCGGAATCAATACGATCATCAGTAATCCGGCAGACATTCCTGAAACTGGACCTTATATGCTTATTTCGTCACACATGAAAGATATAGGTCCATTTGATATAGAAACACCATTACAGGACATCAAAAATTTGCTAACTGAAAGTATTCAAATTTTCGAATTTACTAATCCAAATGCAAAATGGGACTGGTGGACAGTCGGCGGTCGTTTTGGTCTTATTTCTAAAGATGGGAAAGCATGTTATAAAGGCAAAATTAAAGATCTTAGCTTTATTAATCAAAAAGATGCCAATACTGCAGATATGATTTGGCGCCATCTTATTGATGGAGAAAACAATTTTAAAAAAGATATTGATCTTGTAATGTTGTGCTGGGGTTATACAAAAGAATATCTTCAACAGTTTCCTTCAAAAGAAGCATGGATAGAAGATTATAGCAAATGGCGGCCATATGCCTATATTAAAGATGGAGAATGGCACGAACCTGGACGAATGGGATGGTTCGGATGTTCTTCAGCTACGGCAGAAGGACAAACAGAATACAATCAAAGCTTCGATGAAATGATTAAACAATGCAATCCGGAAGACTGGCTTATCTGCGTAGACTGCCACATTTAGGAGGAATTTTATGGAACTTCAGAAAGTTCGTATTAAAGATTGGGATTTTATTCAAAAGAATGCAAAGACCGTAAATCCGGTTCCTGAAATGGAGCAGTATTGCGGAAAAGAAGTAACTATTGTTGACTGCGTTGTTCCATCAGTAGACGGAATTGTACCGGGTATATATACTATTTTTGAAGACGGTGGAAAATACTGGTGGTTACAAGATTGGATGGAGAATATAGAATGATTCCGTTAGATTATGATATGATTAATGACTGGGAAGATCTTGTATTAGAGCTGGACAATAATATAATTATTGGCGGCCGTTTTACAAATATGCGCGTTAACCGTAAGACAATCCCGGAAAATTTGCATGCTTATGATCTTCGTTCTTCCGATGAAGAAAATACTTGGATCTGCGAAGTAAAAGACCATGTCATGGTTAATCATTTTGGCACTTTTGTAACACCGAAACAGATCGACAGATCTGATATTGGAAGAATCGTAATAGACTTTAGCTTCGACAGTACGGAGGAAAATTATGCCTAATCATGATTTTATAGAATGGGTAACCCAACGCCTGGAAGACAATGACGAAGATATGGGCGATTCTAATTTCGAACAGGCTTATGCTAAAGGATACCATGATGCATTATTGCTAATCTTGGATCATCTTGGTGTAGAACACGATAAGGAGTATTATTGGTAATGCCAACTTACAAAATCGAATATCATGGAATCGTAGAAGTTTTTGGCGTCTCCGAAAAAGACGCCAAAAGCCGATTCCGTTTAAATCCAAAATATTATATCAACGAGCAGATTAAAGAAAAAGGGAACGTGCGAGTACATGGCAATTTAAAAATCGTACGGCCGCCTAAACAGGAGGAAAAGAAATGAAACTTCAGGTACGCACAGGCGTCTTTGAAACAAACAGCAGCTCTACACATTCCATAGCAATCTGTACACAGGCAGATTTTGACGCTTTTAAAAATGGCAATAAATTCGTCAGTGTTGACAGTTTAAAACTGTATGACAGCATCGAAGAAGGCATGAAAAACGAAGAATGGGAAGATAAAGAAAATTTTAAAACGTACGACGAATATGATGAATACATTTCTGAATGGTACGAACAGTTCGAAGAACGTTTTACAACACCTTCCGGCGATAAAATGATTGCCTTTGGTTATCATGGGTATAGCGGATAATGACTAAATATATTTACCCAGCCATTTTCACAGAAGAGAAGCAATGCTCAAATTGCAAGGGCGGTTATTCCGTTGCTTTCCCTGACTGGGAAGGATTCGTTTGCGCAGCAACATGCGGCAAGAATCTTGAAGAAGCAAAATACATGGCTACTGACTTACTTAATATTATGTGTCTTGCTTTTGAAGAAGACTTAGATAAGGGGATGCCAGAGCCATTTGTATTTTGCAGACATCATCCAGACATTCCAACAATTCCAATCGAGGCCGACACCGATTATTATCGTAAAATATTATATATGATAAAACATGGTAAATACCGTCGTAAGCAGATTTGGAAAGCTTTAACAAAAAGATGGAGAAAAGCAAATGGGAAAACATAAACGATTAAAACAATATTCCGTATTAGCCGATGGGAAAATGAGTAAAATAGTTGAATTTTCCAAAGGCGAAGCAGAAGTCTTTGTTAAAAACTTTATTGAATCACGATTAACGCACTCTGTTATTAAACAATTTGGCGGCCTGAAAACTATTAAGGCATTTTTTACTGACACAAATTACATGAAAGAGAAACTGACAGAACAGCTAAATGCTCTCATTCAGGGTGTCAACAAAAAAATAGAAGATAGTACAACACTCAGCGTCGGCGGAGAAGACGGACTTGTAGAACAATTAACCGAAGAGCAAAAAAATGCATTAAATGATGCAAAGACAAAATTAACCTTCGCCAAAGAAAATATTAAAAATGTAGTGGACGATTCTGATTTTAATAAAGAAAATATACAGTCTGCTAAAAATTATGTATCTGAAACACTGGAAAAACTTGTAGAAAATGGCATTACATCTCTCATTTGCCCAAACACTGACAATAGCATCAGCAGTGATGACGGTGGTGGATTGTCTTCCGTAGATTTAAAAACTGAAAATCGGAAAATTAATAATAAGCTTAATACGTTACGCAAATGGCAGTTTGACATTTTTGAAGAAGAATTCTCTGCCGAACTCTGGGTTGGAACCTATCACGAATATAAGTATGCCAAGACTAAAGAAGAAATGTGCGAAATATTGAATACTGCTATAAAAAGCCTGGGCGCCGACATTGATTTAAAAGCAGAAGATTACGATGTTTCCGGAACAGAACTTGTTCGTCCATCAAATATTAAAGTACAGACTTTTGCTTCTAAAGAAGCATTTCCAAGTACTGGCGCAGAAAATACTCATTATTATGCCAAAAATGAAGATACGTATTATATATGGAATGGATCAAAATACGTAAAAGAGAATGACCCCGAATTAACTATAAACATTGAAACCGATGTTAAAAATGCATTAAAAGCGAAGAATATCAACTACAAGCGTATTGATATTGACTGGAATGACAGCAACGCCGATCCAGAATCAGAAGGTGATGAAGGGTTCAATTACCCATATTAGGAGTTCACAATGAAAATTCAAAAACGAACAAGCTGTTTTGAGACTAATAGCAGTAGTATCCATAGCTTATGTATTCCAAAGAATACGTCATATAAAGTACCGAAATACGTAAATTTTTATTTAGGCTGTTATGGATGGGGACCAGATATTGAAACGAATCCGGGCAATTACTTATATACGTATCTGGCCTTGGCAGATGATACAGAACGTATTGAACAACTGGAAAATATTTTGTATAAGCATGGTGCTGAACACGTCAGTTTTGAGCCATACAAAGACAGAGATAGATGGGACAGGTTCTATATTGACCATGCAGAGGAATCAACACAATGGGTCAATTCATTGTTTAATGATGAAGAAAAACTATTGCGTCATTTATTTACGCCCGGCGCGGTTATTTATGAAACGACCGATAATAGCCCGGATAAAAAAATAATGCATAAAATTAGCCAGGCAAAAGAAAATAACAATGAGGTGGTGTCTTTAGGATGAAGACCAAAAAACGTATAAGCTGCTTTGAAACCAATAGCAGCTCTGCACATACCGTTACATTTAAAAATCCGGCCGGCGATTTTAAAAAGCCGGATTATATTGAAGTCGGAAGAGCCGATTTTGACTATTGTGGAGATACCGTGGAAGGTTATCAAAATAAGGCAAACTATCTCTGGGATATCATCATGCAGCATTCAAATCCCAAATGGACTATGCGGTTTATCACATATCTTGTTAACAGTGGTATCCAGGTTTCTTTTGATGAAGACTGGGTAAACGGTTATGAAGACTTTACTAATGCTAATTTGCCCTGGGACAGCGAAGGAGAAGAATTATTGCGGGATTATCTTGGCTGCAAAAGTTCACTGATGGAATTCTTATTCAACGATAATCTTATCGTCAAATTATACGAGGGATAAACATGGAGAATAAACAAATAATCTGCAATAAAATGCTGGATTTATTTCAGGCAACTATGTATTTTAGCGATCTTGCTTCGTTAACGTACGTATATAACTGGGATGATGAGAACAAATGCCACATTAACGAAGAATTTCCGGCAACGGAATACGTTGTTGCTACGTTTAACAACGGTTATAAAAAATATGCCAACGTATCCATGGATAGCGGATACGCTATGATTAAAGATGTGTTAAAACAGATTGCATAAGGAGCATTAATATGATTTGCCCTAATTGTGGCGGAAAAATGTATTTTATCGCTCTTACAGACGCTCATTTTAAACCGATTCCTGATGAACGAGGCGGTTTTCAAATCGGTCCTGTTATGATTGATGAAGACGGCATTGATTGTATCAATGAATCCATCCGCGAAGATGAATCGGGCAACGTAGAATTTAAATGCCCACATTGTTTTTTATCTTGTAGCGCAGAACAGGATCCGGATACGGGAGCTTATTACATAGGAGATGAAATCTAATGAAAATTCAGATTAGAAATTCAGTCTTTGAAACCAATAGCAGCAGTATGCATAGCATTGCTATTATAAAACCGGAAAACTTAAAAGCACCGGCCGCCGATTATTATGGCTGGCAATTTACAAATGAATGGTTAAAACCGGATGCTCTCGTAGAGGTCAACAGAGAAGATGATTCGTTAACGTTCGATCGCTGGCCATTTCAAATTTTATCGACAATGTTTGAAAAAGCTCAATATGCTATCGCAAGTTATGACACCGATGAAAAATTTGATGAAATCAGTAAAATCTGTAAAGATAAAACCGGGCACGCATTAAAACGGCCATGCAAGCAAGATCGAATATATTATATGACAACGGGATTAACAGAAGAACAAATAAAAAATGAAGAAATCCCGGAAGATCATATTCTTGATTATTGTAACGTAACATGGGATTCTGACAAACAAGACCTTTATCATGCCGATGAAAAAGGAAACCAGATCTACGATATTGACTATTTTTGGAATGAAATTGTTGATTATGGAAGTATCGATCATCAATCTATCGGTACTTTACAGGCATTTCTTGGAAAACACAAAATTACGCTGGAAGAATTTCTTACAAACCCGCAATACGTCGTTATTATTGACGGAGACGAATACTGCGCCTGGAGCAAAATGTTTGAAGCCGGCGTATGTTTGCGTGAAAACTTCATTGAGCCCGGATTATAACCCGGGCTCCTTTTATAAAAGATTGTATAATACAAACATTAAGTATAAAGAGGTAGCAGAATGAACTTAATACCAAAAATTGTTGAAATGCTTGGAGTGACAATAGGAGAAGAATTTAATGCAAAACACGCTAACATTGGAAAAATTTTAACAAATTCAAAAGAAGAACCAGCTATTTTTAAATTTGGAAACGATGGATTATATGCAAAATGTTCAGACGGAAGCGGAGATTTTTTCTTAATTGGAATGGGAAATTTTTTAAAGGGCGACTATGAGATTGTTAAACTACCATTTAAACCGAAAGAGCATGAACGCTACTGGTGTGTTTATGCTGGGGATAATGAAATAGGAAATACTCGTTTTACGGAAGCTAACACTAATGATTTAATGCGTGTATACTGCGGTAACTGTTTCCGCACACAAGCCGAAGCAGAAAAGCATAAATACGAAATTTACGAAAAGCTGACAGGGAAGAAGTGGGGAGAGGTAGCAGAATGACAGAATTAAAGAGATGCCTATGCGGTGGTGAGCCATTTATATACAATCCTACCGAGACAGGTTATGAAGAAGATTATATTGGCGATTATTATTGCGTAGAATGTGAAAAATGCGGAAGAATCAGTGAAACATTTGATACAGAAGAAGAAGCAATCGAATCGTGGAACAAACGAGTGAGTGAAGTAACAGAATGACAATGCTTAACAGTTGTAAATGTGGCGGTGAAATTTATATCAGGTACGAAATGGAACCGATATTTGGAACGCATTATACAGCGGTATGCGAAGAGTGCGGAGCGGTACATCCATTAAAAGCCGACAATAGATTAGATGCTGTTAGGGAGTGGAACGGGTGTAAAGATGTCGGCAAAATGCAAATAACCAACGAAAAATGGTTTGAATCTCTGACTACGGAAAAGAAAGCAAAAATCATAAAGATGGTTATTAATACTTGCATATCCTGTAAGGAACACAAAACAGTAATGACAAGAGGATGTCTTTTACGGCAGAACATGGCAAAAAATCTATTGTTTTTACCATGTATGGATGAAAATGGTATTTGTAAATGGTTAAAGGAACCACACACTAACAAGGAGTGATAAAAATGTGGAGTCCAGTATGTGACGTTTTCAAAACAGAGCAAACCGAAGAAGAATGGTTACGGCAAGCTACAACGGAACAATTGGCAGAAGTGTTTGGGTCTATGTTGTTTGAAGCATGGAAAGATGGACTTGCAGAAGAAATGCACGATAAAAGGTTTTACGAGAATTTAGTAGATTTTTGGTTAAAACAACCACACCACAATGAGGTGGAAAAATGAAAGAACACGGAATATGTGCAAAATGTAAAAAAAGTATTGGGTGTCCATATGCTGATGACAGAATAACGGGATGCAAAAATTTTGTGCTTGAACCTGAATTAAAGCTTACCAACGAAGAAAGTTTACGCCAATGCAATACGGAACAGTTGGCAGAATTTTTGACAAAATTTATTCTTGATGATAAACGATTCCGTATGACAATGGTCGGTGGAGTAAATGAAACGAAGATGTGGTTAAAACAACCGCACCACAATGAGGTGGAAAAATGAAATGGAAGGAGAAGCACAATGAATCTGTGTAAAACTTGCGGAACTATTTGTCCGTTTGATGATGAACGAACGGAATGTGATGCTTATGCACCAATGACAAATGAACAGTGGTTTTGCTCACTGTCCACAGAAGAAAAGGCTATGGCTATTGTGTTATGTTGCCCTTATGAAATAAATTGGTTTGGAGAAAATTTTGAAAAACGAATGGAACAACGAATGAAAGATCTTTCTCAATCAGCACAAGGTTATGGGCTTGGTATTCAGAAAATCAAAGAGTGGTTAAAACAACCACACCGAGAGGAGTAAAAAATGCCGAATGATTATGAAGATGATTGCCCATGCAATACTTGTGAATGGGATTGCGATTATTGGGATGCGAAATATTGTTGCACTCTCTGTCGGTGGGAAAATGGTGGAGAAGAACCATCGTGGTGCGATGATTGTGACCCATGGGATATTTAGTGGTTAAAATAACCACACACTACAGAGGATACGAAATGAGAAAAACATTAAGAGCGTCACTATATCTTTATCAAGACACGGTTGATTTAATGACAATGATGTACCAGTTAAAAGGTGCAGAAATGGTCAACAATGAGGAAATTGCCGAAGAAATACAAGAAACAATAGATAAGATTGATAATGCACGACATAGTATTTTTGAAGCAAGCCAAATACTACAACAAATATATAACGAAACTTTTGATGATTAAGTTTTTGTGGTTAAAACAACTACATCAAAAGGAGTGATACAGATGAAGTGCCCAGTATGTTTGGGCAAAGGATACGCAACTGATGAAGATATAAAAGAGTATCCGCACAGATGCCCAAATTGTAATGGCAAAGGGTTTTATAGTGTTGATTGGCAAAAGGTTCGTTGCGAAGTCTGCAATGGAAGTGGTAAAAAGCCGATGACTAATTTTGAGTGGCTCACGGAAAACCCAGAGCGATTGGCAGAATGGTTAGTATTTAAACGAAAACTTCTACGCATACCAGAAACAAATTATGAAGTATGGATACAGTGGTTAAAGGAGATACATCATGGCTAAATGTCCTATTTGTGGCGGTACTGGAGACACTACGAACAATATTCCACCTACCAATGAGCAGTGGTTCTGCTCACTGTCTACAGAAGAAAAGGCAAAATTCTTGTTTGAACATGGTGTTATTTGTTGCCAATTTTGCAAGAGAGACTGCATAGAAATTGATTATAAAACAAAAGAATGTAAATATAATGTATCTCCAACTTATTCATACACAGGAATAATTAAGTGGTTAAAGGAGAAACATGAAAGCGAGGAAAAATGATGTATCAGTGCATTAAACAATATGGTTCAATAAAAACAGGTTCTTTTTGGGATGTGGAAAGATACATTGTTAATTCTGATGGCGAAAGAAGAAAAGTGATTATCACAAATGAAAAGAATTGTCTATTACTATCTATAACCGAGTTTGAAAATCATTTTGTCCAAGCGAACAAATTATTGACCGAACAGGAATATTTACAGACCAACGAAGAATGGTTTATAAACCTATCAACAGAAGAAAAAGTTAGTGCATTACTAATGCTACACGAAAAAGTAAGGCAGAAAATGAAGACAGAAATAGGTGGTGAAAATAGTTTTTACAAAGGCGATTATTACAGAGAGTGGTTAAAGGAGATACATCATGCGAATTAAATGTCCGCATTGTAATGGCAAAGGATTTTCAGAACTTAATTCTGCAGTGAATATGACTTGTGGTTGGTGTATGGGACAAGGCGAGTTGGATTTAGAAATTATACCGACAGAATCACAGACCAAACAGGAATATTTGCAGACCTGTACAACAGAACAGTTAGCAGAATTTCTGTTCCGTATAGCATATATGTGTAGTTATTGTGGTGATGAGGCACATAGTAGTCAAGAAAAAATGCAACAATGTCATTTTGGAAAATGTGAATGCAGAAGAAAAGATTGGGAGATGTGGTTAAAACAACCACATATACCAAAGGAGTGAATTATGCCAATCAATTTTGTAGCAAAGATAATGCTATTAATTGCAACAATCGTAAGCATTTTATTTCCGCAAGACATTGCGGTAAAAATTATATCTGTAATACTTTTATCTTTTACTTTATACGTAGCTTTATTCAGAGATTGTTAAATAAGAAAAGGAATAGCAAATGGATAAAAAATTTGTTATCTACGTTAAAGAATATGGATACTATACTCCTAATTTAAAGTATGCTGATATGTGGAATATCACAAAAAAAGAAAGCGCACGAAAATTGTCATTAGGACAAGCCATTAAAATAAAAAGATGGCTGACCAATGGCGGATATGAAGTCAACATAAAAGGAGTAGAAGGGTGATTTATTTTACATCGGATTTGCATTTCGATCATATTAACGTGATTAAATATTGCGTGCGGCCATTTAAAGATGTTAATGAAATGAACGAAACCATCATTAACAATTATAATAAACGCGTAAAAAACAACGACATCTGCTATATCTTGGGCGATGTTCTGATGTATAATACTGAACATGCCAGAGAGTGTTTAAAACGACTTAACGGACATAAATATTTAGTCCGCGGCAATCATGATCCATTTAAAGATAATGATCCGGCCTTTGAATGGATCAAGGATTATTATAAGTTACGCTGGAACCATAAAAAATTTATCCTATGCCATTATCCGTTCATAAGTTGGGACGGGAAAGAACGAGACATATCGTATCATTTGCATGGTCATCAGCATAATACGCCGACATATAATCATGATATGGGCGCTGCCGGAATCAAACGATACGACGTAGGCGTCGACGCAAATGAATTTAAACCGGTAAGTATTGAAGAAATTATTGATTTTTTTAAAAAAGAAATAGAATAAAATGAAAGAATTTAAAATAAAATATCCGTACAAAATAAAAAAACGAACTATCATAGTGGGAGGACATGATACGTTCGTTAATGTTATGAAAAAACGATTTCCTGATATCAGATTTATAGATCCTGATAAAGTACAGGTAGATCCAAGAATCATTCGACGAGCCGACGTAGTATGGATACAAAATAACTGTATCTCACATCCGCAATTTAAATATGTTATAAAGACAGCGAATATCTATAAAGTACCTGTCAAATATTTTGCAGCAGCCGGAACTACAAGATCGTCACAACAGCTAATATATCATGATTATACGGAGGAAAATTAAATTGAACATTTTACCAGAAGTTGCAAAAGCATTAGGTATAGCACTTAACGAAGAATTTAATGTTATCACTCCCGCAAATATAAAAAAACTATGCCGATTTTATGAACGCGGCAATGGCGTTATATACCTCGAAAAATATAATCAGGCGTTTAATCAATGGACACAGGAAAATACTGATGAAATCGGAAGAATCGTAGTTGGTTCGTATAAAGTAGAAAAACTCCCTTTTACACCAAAAAAGGGAGAAGGATATTGGTACATTGGACTATACGAAGGAGATCCTGTTGTTTTATATACGACATGGAATGAAAATACAATACAGAGTTATGAAAGAAAGTACTGTGGGAACGTATTTCGCACACAAGAAGATGCAGAATTTTGCAAATATGAAATTTATAAACTCTTAACGGGAAAAGAATGGAACAGCTACTAAATTTTATATTATACATCCTTTTGCCGGCAATCTGTATATTTATTGCATTTATACTATACGATACTCTATGTGGCATAATGGAACTCTGGAATGATGTAAAAAAATAAAGGAGGTTTCATGTATAACGAAACGTTACAGGATATTTTTAACGAATTTTATGCGCGCGAAGCCAAATTAGAAAAAGATCGTGAAAAACGAGATTCAGCCGCAGAGATCGAACGATTGCATATGGATATCGAAGACAAAGAAGACGAGATTTATGATCGTAACGATACAATAGAAGAAATGATCTTTGAAATCAATAAGGCACAAAAAGCATACGATGATTGCATAAAAATGGTTACTGAACTTGAAGATGCAGTAGAAAAACTGAAAAAAGGACCACTCAAAGAATTAGAGTGGCACCTAGAGCATGCTAAAATAGACTGGTAAAGGAAAGGAAAAATCATGAATTGGAAAAAAGAAAAACCTACAGTAAAACAACTGGAATATATCCAGTTCATAGAAAACCAGTACGGAATTAAGTTTACTGGCACCACCAAAGGTGAAGCCAGCAATTTTATCGATAAAGCATATAAACAATTCCGTTTGGATTTGGAAAATATCAATTGGGACGCTGAAAGCCGTTTTGGATAATAATCAAGAACAGGAGGCGCTATATGCATAGCTGTATTATAAACCGTGGCGGACATAAAATTTTAGGCCGCTATAAAAATGGAAATTATTTCGTCGAAATTTGGGATGACGGTACGAAAATTCGTATCCAGCCAGACGATAACGCCGATTTTATACCGGCCTTTGCTGAAAACTGCGACGTTAAAATTACGGACAGCTGCAATGGAGGCTGCCCGTTTTGTTATGAAGGCTGTACGCCTGAAGGCAGACATGGCCGGTTAAATCTAAAATTATGGGATTCATTACATCCATTTACAGAACTGGCTATTAATGGCAATGATTTGAGCCATCCGCAGTTGGAACAGTTCCTTCGGAAAATGAAAGAAAAACAGGTCATCGTTAATATGACGGTCAATCAAAAACATTTCCAGCAGCATTATGGCAAATTGTGCTGGTTTAGCGATAACGGATTAATCCATGGTATCGGCATCTCTCTGGTAGAACCAAATTCGTATTTTACCGACATGATAAGCGAAACATTTCCAAATGCCGTAATCCATACCATTGCCGGTATTACGACACCAGAACAGTACCAAGCTATGTACGATCAAAATTTAAAAGTACTGATCCTCGGCTATAAAACGCGCGGCCGCGGCCAGCAATATTTCTCGCATAACGTAGCTTCTGTTTTAGAAAACCAGTTATGGCTGCAAGAGAACCTAAAAGAGCTACCAAATCGTTTTAATGTTATATCGTTTGATAATCTTGCGTTAGAACAACTTCATGTTAAAGAATCCGGTGTTTTAACAGACGATGAATGGAACGAATTCTACATGGGCGATGATGGTAACTATACGTTTTATATCGATCTGGTAAAAGGCGAATTTGCAAAAAACAGCGTATCTGATGAACGATATCCGTTATTGGACAATATTGATGACATGTTTAAAAGAATACAAAATGAAAAGAAATAAAGAATTAATTTTTAACGAAGGATTTTGTACAAAGATATATCCATTTGAAGATCGCTGGCAAGGCGAAACGTTAAATGCAGAAGACGTTATACTGTTAGACGGCAAAGATGAAGAAGATATTAAGAAAACTCTTGAAAATGGTTTAAAAAATTATGCCAAGTCAGGCAAAGAGTATAGCGTTTATCCTGGAATTTCTGTACAGGAATTAATCGCAGAATTGTCATTGTCAATTACTGACCCACATATGCCATGCTATTTAAAAGATGGTACTCCAGTTACAGGGGTATACGTATCTGATGGCGTATTAATATTAGACACATATGATTTACGCAAAATAGAAATTAAGAAAATATTATCAAAAGAAGGATGATTTTTTCTTGCATTTACAATAAAGATATGATATAGTGAGTGTATCAAATTTGTTTCTATTTAATACGCAACACTTTATCATATCATTTTGTCTGCTTTCCTATAGAAACGTATGAATATGTGATATACTGTTGTAGATACATTGTTAAAAGGAGGAAACGGACATGAAAATTGTAAAACCGGAACCGGCTTGTCAGGAAGATAAAGCATATATTGCTTATATTGATGAACACCGTAAAAACGTAAATACGGCATTCATCAGCTTTGGTAAAATCATCTGTCTGGCATTATCTATGGTGCATGGAGAATATGACGTACTGCGAAGATACGTCAAGAACCATGATGCTTCCAAGTATTCTGAAGAAGAATTTTCAGGGTATCGCCAATGGTTCTATCCTGAAAAAGATAAGGAAAAAGACAGTATTCTATTTAAAAAAGCATGGGAACATCATTATAAAAACAATCCACATCATTGGGAGTATTTTCTGGAAAATGGTACAGCAAAAGAGATGTCAAAGCTTAATATCGCTGAGATGCTGTTAGATTGGATTGCTATGTCAATGAAATTCAAAAACAATCCGGCAGACTGGTATAAAGAGAATAAAGACAGAATCGTACTGCATAAAGAAACAAGATCACAAGTAGAGCTAACGCTTGCGATTCTTGCTTCTCAGTCGGTTTATCCGTTTAAACTCAAAAAAAATAAAAGCGGCCGCCGTGCCCGTATAAAAAATGAAAAGTGATTTAATATTTCCCACTGTATTAGCAATATCAATAGGTGTAGGAGCTATCTGTACGATGGGCTGTCTTGCTGCATGCATGCTTTCCAGCGTTATATCCAGGCAAGAAGAACAAAAAAATATTCAGGAGGAAGAAAATACTGATGAGAAGATTTGAGCCATTAAAAACAATTAACGTAGACATTCCGTTACCTAAACGGAGTACAGCAAGCAGTGCCGGATACGATATTTCCATTATTCATCCGGAAGTATATGATTCTATTCTGCTTGATGGACTAACACTGGAAGAAGCCTGGGAAAATGTAAAACATGAGAAACGCGAAATTTTTTATCTTCCAGAAGGAAAAACGAATTACGTATTTCCTACAGGAATTAAAGTTCAGATCCCAGATGGTGAATTTCTTGCCTTATTCGTACGCAGCTCTATCGGTATAAAACAGAATATTAAGCTGTCAAACCAAACAGGCATCATTGACGCGGACTATTACAATAATCCGGACAATGAAGGACACATCATGGTAGCCTTGGATATTCCAAAACGTAGAATTCCAGACCGTGAACCATCATTATTTACAGATGACGAATACAACATGGCAAGATTCATAAAATTCGAAGGACCAACATTAAGAATCTGCCAAGGAATATTCTTACCTTATAGCATTACAATTGACGATACTGCCGATGCAGAACGCAAAGGCGGAATTGGTTCAACAGGTATTTAATAAAACATTTGTTTGCAATACTTGACAATGTTTGTCAAACATGATATAGTGGCATTGCAATGAAAACGAAATTAGAAAAATTTAACGAAATCTTATCAATTTTACGATTGAATTACCAGGTAAATCAAACGTATGCCGACTCTGCGACGATTACAACAGACGGAGTAGAAGCTATTATCAATCCGCGCAGCAGCACAAAAACAAGCTATGTTAATCTTGAATTAAATGGCGATGTAATCTACGTATATACAGGAGGAGAAGTATCTCACGTTTTCTATCTTGATGACGATGAAATATCAGTCGGCATACGTACCCTGGACATTGAAAATATTATTATTCAATATTTTAAACTAAAACATGGCCCCTTAGCATTAACGACCTATCTCTACTGTACGTTACTTGGCATGTTATGGGGAATGAAGGCAAGCAGCAATATTAAAGATGAAGATCCACTACCAGATCAGTCTATGTTTATTAGACTATATGGGAGAAAAACAAAAAAACAGGTTATTTATGAATATGACTATATTGCATGCACAGATGGAACTATTAAAATAACAAAAAGCTGTAGCGCAGATCCACAAACTGAAACTTTCAATTTCCATGTATTGGAATATCTGAAAGATCCAGTAAAGACAACACAACAGTTCTTTAAATTTTTTAATGATATAGACTTTATTGAAAAAGCCGGAAAGGGATAAGCAAGATGAATATTTATGACAACGGATATTTAACAGACGAAGAAAAAAATTTACTGGATATACAAGATCTTATCTATCTTGCAATTTCGAACTATACAAATCAGCCGGTTCCTGAAATCCTTCCAAATTATATATTCAGATATAAAGTAGAATCTGACAACAAAGTAAGTATCATGTCACTGCGCCTTCCACAGGTACGTGACAGCGTTACGGAAGTATTGTGGGACGACTTTGTCAATCATTCGAGAAAAAATAAAAATTTATACCCGGGGTGGCAAAGCAATAAAGAAGTTTATATCTTTGATAAGTATTTTGATGGTTCCAGTTTCGTAGATTTCCCTGTAAAATTAGAAGAAGAAATTGAATTGGGCGAAATACAGTCATCTGCAAAACCGAAATATAGGTTTAAAGTTCCAGACGTTATTTATTCTACGTCACTTATTCCTGAACAATATATATTAGAATGCATGAAAGAAGCAAAACATAGAGCGGAGGTACCATTTTAATGGACGAACAAGAATTTACGGCATATGAGCAAGAAATCATTAAAGTGCTGGACGAAGTTAAAGAGCTGTTTTTACAAAAAAACCGTGGCTATAATGGCGGAAGAGATCCAATGATAAACTTCGCAATCGGCGGTTCATTGTTATGCGGAAATTCAGGATTTATCGGACGTTTCGAAGCTTTAAAAAGCTATGTTGCAAAGCATATTGCAAATTTATATACGCATCAAATATACGATGACAAGATTGAAGAATCAACAAAAGACATCGCAACATATATGATAATTGCAACTGTTATGAAACGTATATACGACAAAGCCGTTGAAAATGAATTGGCCCAAAATCAGCATTCGGTAGAAATGCCGGAAGAGGTACATAATGCAAATTGATGACATTAAATCATTTCTTGAAGAAGCAAAGAAAACATCACAGCTTCCTCCGGAAGATACTGAAAGCATCGATATAAACCTTGAATTAGAAGTGATCGGATTCATTCGGGGAGTAGCAGCTGCCTGGCATTGTACTCCAAATGATGTTTTAGTAGCAACACTGATGGCAATTGTAGACAAAAAACCACAAAGCTTAGATGATTTAATTAAATAAAGTTATCAGAAAATTTATTGTAAATCAATTTTTGAAAAAAATTTGCACGAAAAATACAGGTTTTTATAATAAAAGAAAACAGGGTACCATAATAATGGCAGCCTGTTTTCTTTTATTTATAAGGCATCTGCTTCTTGAAAAGCTTTTAGTATTTTAGGAAACTGTAATGCAATCCAATCAACAAATAATTCTTCCTGATCGCCCCACGGAGCTTCTTTATCAAGCCCGGATTCATGAAGAAACGCATGAATAATCTCATGCCGCAATGTCCACTTTTCTATATATGGTTCGTTTCTTCTATCTTCCACTCCGAGTCTTTTCTGTGAAGTGATACAATATCCGGAAAGATTTTTTAACTCCGGATCTTCTTCTGCCGTAGCATAATTAATTGTATATTCTGTTCCTAAAACATTAATTTCTTTTTGTCTTTTTTGTTTCATTCGCATTTACTAAAACCACAGTTTGGGCAAGAAAAACAACGGCCCTCAGATTTTAACTGCTCTCCACATTCAGGGCATGTTAATGAATTTGCATGTTTTACAGGTTCTTTAAATGCAATTTCTGCATATTTTTCTGGTTCTTTAAGTGTAATCTTTGCATTTTGAAGTTCTTTGTATGCTTTTTGTAATGCATCAGCAATTGCATTACCACAGCTTAAAGAGACTTTTTTGCCCTGTTTGCGTAATTCCTGACATCCCTGACATTTAGCTTCCCGTAATTCACTAATGATCTGATCAACTTTAACTCCGGCACGAAGCAGCAAGGAAATCAATCTTGTAATCGTATTTACGTTGGCCTGACAGCCACCGGATGCTGCCGTAAATACTTCAAAGATTTTATTATCACTGGAATGATTTACGGTTACATAGAAATTCTTAATACAGGCAGAAGCCTCTACGTAAGTAGCTCCATCTACTTTTTGAATCCGATGCCTCTTAGGAATATCAACCGAATCCAGTTCAATCCCATCTTTTTTTACTGGCTCTGGAGTTACATCTAATATAGAGCCACGTTTACAATTGTCACGAAATACCGTGATGCCTTTACAGCCCTTATCAAAGGCAGCCATATATATTTTTTCAATATCCTCTACGGTAGCACTTTCTTTTAAATTTACGGTAGAAGATATTGCATTATCTACAAATTTCTGTATCGCCGACTGTAATTCTACGCGTGCCATTGGATCTACATCATGAGATTCAACTAAGAACGGATATTTTTTGTAAAGTTCTTCCAACGTCGTTGTATCCGGTAATCCGTCATGTTCCATTAAGTCCCATATGGACTTTGCAAACACGGTAAACGATTTACGTTCTGCTTCCATGCTGTGCGTAGTGCGTGTCATCGCAATTTTATAAATCGGTTCTACGCCACCGGAAAATCCACCAGCCAATAGAGACAATGTACCTGTGGGCGCAATAGATAATAATGTGCCATTACGCAAACCATATGTCTCAATATCTTGCCATAGATGCGGAAACATTTGGATCAGTGGTGATTTCTTCGTCTTTTCCCAGTCAAATTTACCGAAAGCACCTTTTTCTTTGGCAAGCTTGCAGCTGGTACGCAATGCCTCTTCCAGAATGCTATGTAATACTGCTTCTGCTAACGCAATGGATTCTTCTGAGCCATATCTTAAGCCCATCGCTACGAACATATCAGCAAGGCCCATAATACCTAAGCCAATTGATCGCCAATCATCAATACATTTGCGATTTTCATCCAGAGGCTGCAGCTCGTAGCCGTAGTCCAGTATCTCATCCAGGGCCCTGACAGCTGTATCTGTAATCTTTGTCAGTTTGGACCAGTTGATTCTCGCGTCTTTCGTAAACGGATCCGATACGCAATGATACAGGTTGATACTGCCTAAGTTACAGCTGTTATACGCGTTACCAAAGAATTCTGCACATGGATTAGATATCTCGATCTTATAGTCTTCATAACCGGACAAAAGATTGTGATTACGTACCCGGTCTATAAAGATAGAACCAGGGTCGCCCCAATCCCACTGAGTTTCTGCAAACTCATGGAAAAATTTTGCTGCATCGATCCAACGCTCTATTGTTTCGCCAGTCTCAGCTATTTCAAAATGTAACTTAAACTTTTCTTTCTTTTTTACGGCGTCCATAAAGGGTTTCGTAAAAAGGATAGAAATATTCATAAATTCTAATTTATGATTAGTCTGCTTAATCTTTAAAAATTCTTCAATATCGGGATGTTCACAGTTCAATCCAACCATTTCGGCAGCACGCCGGCCATGGATCCCAATTACGTTCCCTGTCGTATTGAATAGTTCAAGAAATGATACAGCACCAGAAGAAGTACGTGCTGCATTGTTTACTTTAGCATCTTTTGGACGAAGATTTGAAATATTAACACCGCAGCCGCCGCCATAAGAAAAAATGCGTGCCATTTTTGCATTGATATCATATATTGATTCAATACTGTCATTCGGTGACTGCAAGATGTAACAGTTTGACATTGATGCCTTAAACTTTCCTTTGCTGCCGGCGCCATATAAAGAGCGGCCAGCTGGAAAAAATTCACCATTCATCAAAGCTTCCCGGATATTCGGCTGCAGCTCTTTGCTGAAAATGCCGACAACACGGTCAATGAAGCCTTGAAAATCCTCATTTTCATGGAAGTATTTTTTAGCCATGATGGCTTTGGATAATGGAGTTTCATACCAGGGAATCATAAAAAAGGATACCTCAACTATACTAAATTTACGGTTGACGCCGTATAAAAAAGATATTATAATATAAGTGTGTTCCGTTTACATTCGGAACACTATATGAACATTTTAACACAGAATAAAAAGGATTGCAATGAAAAAAGAAAATTCAATTTTTACAGAAGATCTTACCAAATACGGTGCTTTCTTGCATGCCACCAATGAAGGGCTTACTCGCGCAATTGAAGATATGAAACAGCAAATAGACGCGCGTAAACGTATCATTAAAATTATTGAAAAATACGAAAGCACACACACGGCTTCTATGCGTGATTTATCTTCTCTTGCCAAATTATCCTGTCCGGATTTCCATTCACTGGATACCTTACTGGAATTAATTGAAGGATTTGGAATTGAACCAACCGCCAGTTTTTTAAAAGAAATATCTTATAAAAAATCCATCAATTGTGCAGATAAAACATGTCCTGAATGCTGGAAAACTTATATCAATACGACAGCCCATATTTTAAATACGGCACCGGTTGATATTAAAAACTTTACAATGGACAAAGACAAGGACGACGAATAATGGCAATTTTATTATTAAATCACGACATCAATGAAAAAATCCAATTTGTAGGAGATAAAATATTTGAAATTGAATTTTTATTAAGTGAAGCACCAAAGCAATTGGAAGCATATGAAAATGCTTTAAATATATTAAAAGCTATAAAACGTGGCGTACCAAGAACGGAAGTTTTGGAAACTTATTGCTCTGAATGCTGCCCGCCAAATAAAAATCCGGCCGATGGATGCAAACTCCAATCTTGTCCGGCATGCTGGCTTGAATATATTGAATCTATAAAACCGGAAGAAGAATCAGAAGAACCTGAAAAGTAACATATAACAGAAAGGAGCAGCTGTCATGATTTATGTCACCGGTGATCTCCATGGAGAAATTGATTTACCCAAATTAGATACATTTTATAACATGGATGGAGCAAAGTTAACCAGGGATGACTATATGATCATTCTTGGTGATTTTGGCATGATCTTTTCTGCGGATGAACAGTATGGGTATATCGGTGAAAAAATGCGTCTATATGAATATTTCGAAGTAAAATATCCGTGGACAACATTATTTATAGACGGTAACCATGAGAACTTCGTTCATCTAAAAATGTTTCCAAAACAGAAATGGAACGGTGGAGAGATCAGTATTTTAACAGATCACTGCTTCTGGTTACGCCGCGGGAATATCTATACGATTGATGGCAATACGTTTCTAACGATAGGAGGGGCATATAGCATAGATAAAAGCTGGCGCCGTCCATTAATATCGTGGTGGCCGGATGAAGATATTACGCGTAGAGATATTAACCGCGCAAAGCGGAACTTAGCTATGCATAATAACCGTGTTGATTATGTTTTAACGCATTGTGCACCATATCCGATTTATTATCAGATTGCATTACAAGAAAAATTTATCATGGATAACAAACCGGCTTCAAAAAATGAATATATGTTACAGGAAATCAACGAGTATATTGAATTTCATCATTGGTTTTTCGGGCACTATCATATTAATCAGGATTTTGAAGACGGAAAGTACACATGCTTGTATAACGAAATCAGAAAATTATAAGGAAAGGAGAATCCTGTATGAAGATCAGCAAAAAGCGACAGGCACGCTGGAATAACATGCGTCCACTGGTCGAAACAGAGATCGGTCAGTCTGCAAACCCTGTCTTTGTACAGGCACTCCGATTTTGTCTCGATACAATGGA
>JAEEGL015485283.1_pt1 | contig 23384 bp, 19 predicted proteins | sample 9134231 | NCBI WGS metagenome assembly JAEEGL01 (sample SAMN16246548, study PRJNA631951) | gut metagenome | biome: gut microbiome; feature: rumen; material: fiber-attached | host: Bos | place: Iran: Karaj | collected 2018-10
TGCTTGCATTATTTCAGTTGGATATAACGCCTTAAACTCTTTAGCAACTTCTTTAGCTATACCAAATATTTGTGCATACATTAAATGTTCACGCCATAGTTTAACTTGAATGGCTTCTTTATCATACAAACTTCCAAATTCTTTATAGAACTTCTTTAATCCAGCCATATGTAGTCCAATTTCATCAAGTTGTGCCGAAGCATTATATTTATGCTTTCTTTTTTCATCTTTAACTATTAAATCAGTAGTCTTAATTAAGTCATATTCTTCATCAATGCATTCATCAAACCAAGCAAGTACTTTAGTATAGTTCTTCTTACAATACTTATTAAATTCATTTTGTTCAAGTATTCCATCATCTGCTGCTGTACGCATCATACTATACATTTTAACTTCTAATTTATTTGTTAAACCTACTTCAACTACTTCTTTTGGCATCATTATTTTTGTAGTTTTATTTTTAAATATGCCTTTTTCTTCAGTAGTAATAGAAATAATATCATCTTTTAACCATTTTAATAAAAGCGTTCCTAAAAAGTCAGTTTTATTCATTACCAATTTATATTCAGAAGCAACAAAATATGCCCTAAACATATCTTCCCCACATGGAAAGTCTCTAAACATTGGTATGTCTTTTTTTGGTATTGTTTTCTTATATAATTTACCACTACGCATAGATGCCTTGCCAATTATTGTTGCAAAGAATATAAATGGTAAAGCAATGTATTCCAAAAGATTAATTATCAACCCCTTCCAATCAATTGTTTCCTTAAAAGGAGTTGATCCTTCTTTAGCCATAGATAACATATCTTCAAAGTTATAATCTAATACATAATCTGTACGAAATGTTCCTTGATCAAATTTGGCTAAAAAAGTTACATATTCATCGCTTGCTAATGGTTGATCATATGATAATTCGATATATCCATCATATACATAAGCATAGGCACCTTTTTTACCATAACCCCATACATCTAAATTATCAGCAAATTTTTCATCTGCATATATTTTTATATAATATTCTTGTAAATTTTCTGATGTTGGAGGCAACAATGTCCAATAAGCAATTTGAGCATCTGCAACATTGTATATAAAACCATTTATTTTATATGAAACATAATAAGTATATGTACCATAATGGCTAATACCCCAACATATTTCCACACCGTCATTAACATAGTTATATCCATACGAAAACTTTTTTCTTTCAAATGAACCTGTTACATCCCATTCGCTATTAAACTCATATTCTGCTCCAGTTGAATCACTTACTTTTAATTGAGTTATTGTTGAATCACCCATATTAGCATATGAATGATATATTTCTGTATTTCTATCAGATGTATAATTCCATGTTTCTTTAACCAAAGCATCACCGTTTTGATCAATATAAATATCCATATCAATTTTATTTATTGTATTTGCTTTTACACCACCAATAAATAAAAACATTAGTACAAAACTTACTATAATTTTTTTCATATCATCACCATTTATATTTTAACATATTAATATAAATAAAAAAACTGGTAAATTACCAGTTTTAGAACTTAACTTCAACGTTTTCTTTTTCTTTTTCGCTTGCTTCAAAGAAAGCTTCAGTTTTAAATCCAAACATACTAGCAATAATATTGCTTGGTACCATTTGAACTTTATTATTATACTTCATTACTTCATCATTATAGAATTGTCTAGCATATTGAATTTTATCTTCAGTTTCTGTTAATTCTTTTTGCAATTCTTGGAAATTAGTATTAGCTTTTAAATCAGGATAAGCTTCTGATAAAGCAAATAATTTAGATATTGCTTGAGTAAGTTCACCATCAGCTTTCATTTGATCTTCAGGTGTAGTCGCAGAAACATAAGTATTACGTGCTTTAATTACATCTTCTAATGTAGTTTTTTCATGTGATGCATAACCTTTAACTGTTTCAACTAAATTAGGTATTAAATCAAATCTTCTCTTTAATTGAACATCAATTTGAGCCCATTGATCTTTAACCTTATTTCTAGCTTGAACCAAGCCATTATAAACACCAACAACCCAACCAACTAGAAGTATCAGTATAACTAAAATAACTATTAAAGCTGTAGACATAATCAAGTCCTCCTTTACAATTAAATATTACCATATTATATGTATTTATTCAATAACAATTACTATATTCTTATGGGATTAAAATCTATTTCTAATCTAGTTTTATTGTTTAATGAATACATGTTATCTAGTTCTTTTAGTATATTCTTTAATGAATTATCAAAACGATATTTTATTATTATTTGGAATCTATATTCGTTATTAAACTTTAATACTGAAGCTGTTGTTGGGCCTAGGCAAATTGTTTCTTCTTCAACATTGCTTTTTAAGTATTTTACTATCTTTGTTGCTTCAGTTAATGTATTATTGTAATCTTTACCTATTACTTTAATACCAACTAGGTAATAATATGGTGGATATTTTAAATTTCTTCTTATAATCATTTCTTTTTTATAGAATGATTCATAATCATTTCTTTTAACACATTCTATAACAAAATTGTCTGGATTAAATGTTTGAATTACTACCTCACCATTTATATCACTACGTCCAGCTCTTCCTGATACTTGATATAGTAGCGAAAATGTATTTTCATTACTTCTAAAATCAGGTACATTTAAAGAAGTATCAGCATTAATAACACCAACTAAAGATACTTTAGGAAAATCTAGACCTTTACTAATCATTTGTGTTCCTAATAATATATTATACTTTTCATCTTGAAAATCTTTTATTATTCTTTCATGTGCTCCTTTTGTAGTAGTTGTATCTAGATCCATTCTGACAACTTTAGCATCAACAAAAGTATTTTTAATATATTCTTCTAATTTTTCTGTTCCTAAACCATAGTAATTTAATGCATCTTCACCACATTTTGGGCACTTATCATCCTTTTTAGTTATATAACCACAATAATGACAAATTAAATTGTTGGTTGTTTTGTGATATATCAGTGATATGTCACAGTTAGGACATTTATAAACATGACCACAGTTACTACAGTTAATAAATGTTGAATAACCTCTTCGGTTAAGCAACAAGATTACTTGTTCTCCTCTACCTAGGGCTCCATGTATCTTTTCTTTTAATAAATCACTAAATATAGTGTTTTTCTTAGCCATTTCTTTAGCCATATCAACTATATGAATGGTTGGTAATTTAGCATTACCTATTCTTTTATTTAATGTTAATAGTTTAAATACGTTTTTATCAGCCCTAGCTCTTGCCTCGAGCGAAGGTGTTGCACTTCCTAAAACAAGGGGTATATCGTTGTATTTAGAGCGAAAATCAGCAATGTCAATGGCACTATATCTTGGATTATTATCCTGTTTATAGGAATCGGAATGTTCTTCATCAATAATGATTATTCCTAAGTTATTTAAAGGAGCAAATATAGCACTTCTAGTTCCTACAACTATACTTACTTCGCCTCTTAATATTTTTAAATACTCATCATGTTTTTCCCCATTAGATAAAGCACTATGTAATATAGCTGCTTTGGAACCAAAGTAATTATAAACTCTACCGACTATTTGAGCGGTTAAGCTAATCTCAGGAACTAAAAGAATAGCACTTTTACCCTCTTTTATAACATTTTCAATTAATTTAAGATAAATAATTGTCTTACCTGAACCAGTTACACCTTGTAACAAATATGTATTGTTTTCATCTTTATTTTTTATTATTTCATCATATACACTTTGTTGTTCACTAGTTAACATAATATCATTGTTAATTTCATTATCAACATTAATACGATATTTTTGAATACTTTCTTCCTTTATTAAACCTTTATCTATCAAACTTTTAACACTTGCTAGTGAATAATTTTTTCTTAGTTGTTTTTCATTACATAATAAGTCTTCAAGTATCTTTTTTTGATTAATACCTAACTTTTTATTATCTAATAATTCTTTTATTTCTTTCTTGCTTTTATTCAAAGATATATAAATATCATATGTATTATAATTGCTACTGTTAGTTTTATTACTTTTTACCTTTAATGAAGGCGGTAACATTGTTTGAAAAGAAAGTATTTTTGTACACAATGTTTGTTCTTGTAGATAAGCTGCTAGATCTAGTAATTCTTTGTTCATAACTATATCTTTATCAACAATATCTTTTATTTCTTTAATATCAAATTCTTCATCACATTTATCAGTTATATTAATAACAAAACCTATAGAATCACGATTATTAAAAGGCACACTAACTTTCATACCTATCTTAATATCATTTTTTAATCTATCAGGTATTTTATATATAAAAGCTTTATCAATACTTTTCGCAGAATATTCTATTAATACAAGTGCATACATAGTATTTTCCTTTCATACCTAAAGTATAACATATCTTTATAGAAAAAATATCTAAAATAGTTGCCATTTTTTAAACTTAATGTTAAAATAGCAATCATTAAAAAGGAGGAAAAAATATGCCTAATAATGAAAATAATGCAATAATAAATGATTCTTACTTAGAAATTGCATGTATGAAGCACTATAATGATGATAGTAGAATTGGTTTTCCTGAATTAGAAATCATTAATGTATTTAGAGATACATTTGCTTCTGAAGAAGATATTAATTATTTTGATGAAGTTATGCCTTTAATAAGAAAGGAAATTGAAGCTACTAAAAATCCAGATTTATTTTATAAATATATTTATGAAAATATCATTGTTGCTTGTATAAATGATATTAAAAATGAAGACTATGCTTCTGCATATAGCAAATATAAAAACAGCGTAATAGCTTTTGAAGAAACATTAGTTAAACCTCGTTTAGAAAACAATACTAAAGGAAATAGATAATTTATCTATTTCTTTTTTTATGAAATAATATTGTATATAAAGATAATATTAGAATAAAACAAATAATACTTATTAAAGGAGCTACATATAAAGGTAGTTCTTTTTGGACTTCAAGAGGTTCTAAAGGAGTATAAATGATATTGGTAACTGTTGTTTCCTTCATTACGTTTAGAGTATATGTGTTAAGTTCTGTATCGTTACTAACCTCAATAAATACTGTGTTTTCACCCTCTTTTAAGTTTTCATTACCGATAATATTTACATTATATCCATCATCTGATTTTGTAAACAAATCTAAATAGTTTGTATATTTATCTATACTAACATTATATATAAAAATATTACTATCAAAAAAAGGTGATAGTTGTCCATTATATATTTCTAATTCTAATAACATCTATATCACCTTTTATAATATAACCAATTATATTATTTTTATTAGTATTTCATTCATTACATATAATTTTATTGGATTAATAAATATATAGCCATCTTTGTCTATTAAATCTTTATTACTAATTAATGGGTTTATATTAAATGCATCATAAATATCTATTTCATACTTTTGTTTAAATTCTTCCTTGTTTATTCCTTGTAATAAACGTAAGCCTAACATTATCTCATCTTTCATTTTATCTTTTTTATCTAAAATGCTCTTTTCTTGTACGTAGTCCTTTAAAAGATATTTCTTCAAATTCTTTGTATTATCATAACGAATACCATCAATAAAACCAGAAGCACCTAATCCAAAACCATAATATTCTTGATTATGCCAATATTTCAAATTATGTTTAGATTCATAACCATTCAATGCATAATTACTTATTTCATAATGATTATATTTCTTTAGCTTCTTTTCTATTTTCTTAAACATTAAATAATCTGTTTCTTCATCTAACGATTCTTTTTGTTCAACAGATATTTTAGTATTATTCTCAATCATTAAACTATATGCGCTTATATGTTCTGGTTTTAATTCTAAGAACATATCTAAATCTTTTTCTAAATCTTTTATTGTTTCTTCTGGTAAGGCATACATTAAATCTAGATTTATATTATTAAAACCATTATCACGACATATTCTTATTTTTTCTTTAGCATCTTCGAATGTAATACTTCTTTCCATGAATTCTAAATTCTTAGGAATAAATGATTGAATGCCAATACTTAATCTATTAACACCATAATATTTTAGCACTACAAGTAATTCTAAAGATATATCTTCAATATTACATTCAAAAGTAAATTCACAATTATCTTCTTTTTTAAATATTTCAATTGCTGAGAATAGATAACGAAGATCGTCCTTGCTCAAACAGCTTGGGGTACCACCGCCAATATATATTGATGATACTGGATCATCTAAATAGCGATCTTCAATTTCTTCTTTTAGTGTTTTTAAATAAGCATAAGCCCATTTTTCATTATATAAGAATTTGCAAAAGTCACAGTAAGAACATATATTACGACAAAAAGGAATATGAATATATACTGCTTTAGACAAATTATTCACCTCCTAAAACGGCTAAGAAAGCTTCTTGTGGTACTTCAACACTACCAACCATTTTCATACGTTTCTTACCTTCTTTTTGTTTTTCTAATAGTTTTCTTTTTCGAGATACGTCTCCGCCATAACATTTAGCTAAGACATTTTTTTTCATTGCACTTATATTTTCTCTAGCTATTATTTTAGAACCAATACTTGCTTGAATTGGTATTTGAAACATTTGTCTTGGTATTAATTCTCTTAATTTAGTAACTATTGCTCTACCCTTTGAGTAAGCAAAATCTTTATGAACTATAACACTTAAGGCATCTACAGCTTCACCATTAAGTAAAATATCCATTTTTACTAAATTGCTTTCTTTATAACCACATAGTTCATAATCAAATGATGCATATCCTTTCGTAGAACTTTTTAATTTATCATAAAAATCATATACTATTTCTGATAAAGGTATTTCGTAATGAACATTGATTCTTGTTGCATCAATATATTCAACAGATTTGTAAATACCTCTTTTATTTTGACACAATTCCATGATTGAACCAATATATTCTGCTGGAGCAATAATATTAGTCATAATATAAGGTTCTTCGATGCTTTTAATATAGGTTTTATCAGGCATTTTATTTGGTGAATCTACCTCAATTGTAGTACCATCAGTTAAATTAACTTTATAAACAACTGATGGAGATGTTGCTATAATACCTATATTAAATTCTCTTTCAATTCTAGTAATTATTACATCCATATGTAATAAACCTAAAAAACCTATTCTAAAACCAAAGCCTAAAGCCTCAGATGTTTCAGCTTCGAAAGTTAGGGCTGCATCATTTAATTTTAATTTATTTAATGCTTCTTTTAATTCATCAAATCTATTTGCTTCGGTTGGAAATATTCCTGAGAATACCATTGGTTTCATTGGTTTATAACCAGCTAAAGCCTCAGACGCGGGATTAGAAACAGTTGTTATTGTGTCCCCCACAGCAATACTTGATATATCCTTAATTGAGGCAGCCACGAATCCAACATAGCCACTACTTAGTTCTTTTAATTGTTTTTCTTTTGGTGTATTAACTCCTAATTCAACTACTTCATAAACTACATCACTATTAAAGAACTTTATTTTATCACCAACTTTAATAGTTCCATCTACTACTTTAACAAGAAGTATTACACCTCGATAAGAATCAAAATGACTATCAAATATTAGAGCTCTTGTTTTAGCTTGTTCATTAATCACAGGAGCAGGTATTCTTTCTACCACAGCATCTAATATATCTTTAATACCTTCGCCTGTCTTAGCACTACAAAGAATTATTTCATCTTTTGTAAAGCCTAATACATCATGTAATTCATTTGTTACTTTTTCAACATTGGCATTAGGTAAATCTATTTTATTAATAACTGGGATTATTTTTAAATCATTAGCCATAGCTAGATATAGATTTGCTAGTGTTTGAGCTTCAATTCCTTGCGCAGCATCCACGACTAAAATAGCTCCTTCACAAGCAGCTAAACTACGAGATACTTCATACGAAAAATCAACATGTCCTGGGGTATCTATTAAATTAATTATATAACTCTCATTATTATATAAATAATTAAGTTGAACAGCATTTAACTTAATAGTTATACCTCTTTCACGTTCTAGCTCCATATTATCTAATAACTGTTCTTTCATTTCTCTTTTTTCAACAGCACCAGTTATTTCTAATATTCTATCCGCAATGGTACTTTTGCCATGATCTATATGTGCAATAATGGAAAAATTTCTAATATTTGTTTTATTCATTTCAAAACACCACATTTATTATACAATAAATGATAATTAAAAACAAAAAAAAAGCTATTAGTTTTAACTAATAACTTAATATATTGATTCAACTTGAATTCTAGCATTTAATCTTTTACCAGAATCATAGTTTTGAACATCATTAATTCCATGTAATGTCATAGAAACTGTATAAATATGTTTTTCTCTTGGTGCTATTGTAATACTTTCATTTATTACAGCATCATGTTTAGGTAATGATTGCCATTCATGTGAATAACCACCATTTGTACCAACAATTTTATACCACATATTATCACTTATAAATGTATTTTCCATGATAAGCCATTCTATCTTATATGTTAGTGTTGAATCACTGTAGTTTTCAACCGAGAACACTATATCTGGAATAGTTTTATTAACATCCTCTGGCTGATCGTCTGGGTATAACCCAGAAGATACTATAGCTGATTCTCTTTCAAATATAACTATTAATGATGCAGTATTAATATCCATAGTATTATTGCCAGTAACTAAACTACCACCATTAGTAATAACACCAACTTCTATACAATTACGATCACATTTACCATCATTATCATCATCACAGTTTAGGTCACATACTCCATCACCATCAGAATCTAAATTAATATCTGGAACACCATCATTGTTTTTATCAATATCAACATCAGCTTTTCCATCACCATCTAAATCAATGTTTGTATCTGGATGACCATCACCATCAGTATCACAGTTTAAATCACATACTCCATCATGATTCTTATCTTGATTTATTGGATTATCTGGAGTATTAAATGTTGGTTCCTCATTATTCTTATAATCAATATTTGAATCAGGAATACCATCGCCATTGGTATCACAATTTATTTTACAAACACCATCGCCATCAATATCACAGTTTAAATCACACTTACCATCACTGTTGGTATCACAATTAACATTACATTTGCCATCATGATCTGTATCACAATTTATGTTACATTTACCATCATGATTTGTATCACAGTTTAAATCACATACTCCATCATTGTCATTATCAATATTTAAATCAGCTTTTCCATCACCATCTAAATCAAGATTTGTATCTGGCCAACCATCATCATCTGTATCACAGTTTAAATCACATATTCCATCTTTATCTAAATCTTGATTAGTTGGATTAAATATTACATTTCCTTCTTTAATTACATTAAATATAGGTGTTTTACTATTAGCGTAGTCTATATTAGTATTCGGCTTTTTATTACCTGTTGTATCACAGTTAACATCACACACTTTATCGTTATCTAAGTCTAAGTTTAATTCTGGGATACCATCATCATTAATATCTATATTTAATTGACTATCACGTAAAATTAAAACACCAACATAAGTAGCTGCGAGTATACCAAGTAAGAAACCAAATAATAGGAATAAGAACAACCAGAAATTGTTTCTTTTCTTAAATTCAAATATAACTTCATTATCTTTTTTAGAAACTTGTAAACTATAAGGTAAATATATTTCTTTATCTTCAGGTTCAAAACAAATGTCTAATACTTTATCAATATGACTTTCTGTTACTTTTAATGTATCTTCATATATTTTAGTAAGTATTTCTTCAATCTTTGCTTTTTGTTTTTTCCCATCTAAAAGCATAAACTCTTTCAAGTCTAATGTTTCTTTATTATTCTGAATTTTTCTGATTGTACTTTTCATAACATTACCTCTATTTAATTATATTTATTGCTTTTTGTTTTCTCTTATCGAATACCTTTATTACTTCTTCGAAGCACTTCTTAACCTCTGCTTCTTGTTTCTTTTTACGTTTAAACGCCGCTTGATATTCTTTACTAATTATTCTTTTTAATTCACTTTCTGTTACTGTGTTTGCATTAACAATGTCATTTACTAATTTAGCAATATAATCCATTGCTTGCAAACCCTTATTTTTATTTTCTTTTTGTTCTATTTCTAATGCTTTTGTTTGAACAAATAATGCTAAATCAAATTTATTTTTTGCTTCACTACTTCTATCTAATGTTTCTCTTTGAACACTAGTAACTGGTTTAATGGCATTAGTTTCCAAATATTCCCATAATTCTAGTGCTTTAACAAAGTTTTGTTCTTTTAATATTACATTAGTCTTTCGTATTGGACTTCTTACTGGTTGACAATCTTTTAAGTTCTTAATAAATTTACTACCACGAAAAGCACCTAATACTTCCTTAATATTGGCAATTCTTTCTTCTAAAGAATGACCATTTTCATTACTACTAATATTTTGATTAGATAAGGTAGTTAAGTTTAAATTAACTACTATTTCTTCATCATTAACTTTATTTTTACAATTATATAATACATTGTTTCTTACTCTTGCATAAGATTTTTGATCGGATTCTTTTAATTTATCATTAACAAAACTATATAAGTTATCTACTAGCGATTTAATGAATCTATTTTCATATAAATCTACTGTTTCTTCACGATATACATTTAATAGTTTTAATGGTATTACATTGTCATCTTCATCAACATCTTGAATTAATTTTGTATTTTGAGCAAGGTGTTTAATACTTTCTTCAGTTACTACTTTTGCTTTTTCAATAGGAACAATGTTTTCTTCTTGCATAATGAATCTTCTTGGGTTTCTTATAATATCATCTAGATATGGAATAGATTCTTCAATCATTGATATCCAAGAAGTATCACTAATAACCTTTTCTACATCAGTTCTTACCATTATATTAGATTTAATCGAGTTTAAAAACTGATTTAATTCTTTTTCATCTATTTGAGCAATAAAATCTTGTATATTATCCATATTATCACCTAAATAGTTTTCTTAAGTCTTAATAAATATGCTTTACATTCTGGCATTTTATCTTTACCAAATGTTTGTTCCAAATAATCTATAAATCCATCAATTTCATCTTTAATATAAGCTAGATTTAATTGTTCAAATTTACGTAATATTTTATGAGCAATTAAGTAGTCAATACCAGCTACTTCATCGCCACCGCACGCAATATATGCTGGAACAAATTCTTTTAATTGTTTAACAATTCTGTTACCAAATGCTAAACGGAAATGATCAATAACATATCTATCCATTTGAGCTATTTTATCTAATGTTTCTTGAGTAACAGCATGTTGCTTTGAAGCTTGTTCAAATAATTGATTTAAATATTTGAAACTAACTTTAAATGGCTCTGTATCAGGTGCTTCAAATTCAGCACATTTATCATCAATTGCTATTGGCATAGCACGGTCATAAACCTTATCAGTTATCATGAATGTTGAGTCATCGTTATTAATTGTACCAATATACCACATATTTTCAGGTACGCTTAATTTACCATTATTTAATTTAATTGGATCTTTATCCCAAACATTTGGAACAAGTTCTATAACCCATTCTTCTTTATTCGGTAATTCTAGAATAGATAACATTTCAGCAAAGTAATATTCAACCCTGGATATATTCATTTCATCAAGTAATGTAATAAATATTTCATCAGAATATTGAGCTTCATACATTTTAGCTAGAATTTCTGTTTCTTTAAACTTCTTAGTAAATTCATTGAAATAACCAAATATTTCTGTTGAATCACGCCAAGACGGTTGAACAGACGCTACTGTTGTTTCATTATCTACAAACTTACCAAATGCATAAGCAAGTGAAGTTTTACCAGTCCCAGATATACCTTCAAATATTATTAACTTGTTTGATGCAAGTGATGCAATAAATAACCTAATAATATTGATATCATAATATAGTTTTAATTTTGATGCTGCAAAGTTTCTAAATGTTTCACAATAACCGTCCAAAGTAAAGTTATTACTAATTGGTTCTGGTACATAATTTTCATATTTCTTATCAATATTACTTAATTTGAAGAATCTGCTTTCGCCATCTTTCAATTGATTTACTGGCTTACCATTTTCATCAAGTTCAATGTCACCACTTTCATTTGTTAATTCAGCAAACTTAGCATTTTCACTTCTTAGCTTAATAACATCATTATTTAATTTTTCAATTTCATCGATTAATTGATCTTCTTTCTTAAGATTACGACGATATCTTAAATATCTTTTAACAATCTTAGTAATAATCAATATAATACAAGCAAATACAAATAACACAAAGATAATTGAAAATATTAATATTACTAAACCAAACCCACTTTTTAAATGTTCCTTATAATCGCTTATTATTTGGATATAATTTAATATGTTTAACATATTTACTAAATTAACAAATAATTCTTTAAATATGTTAGCTATTCCTCCAAAAATGGGTTCCATAAATTTTGTAAAAAACTCACTATATACGCTCATTTATTATGCCTCCTTCTTACCTAAAATAGAATCTTCAGTAATTTCTACTCCTAAATTTGTTTTAACAAATTCTATTCCTTTACTATTCCACTTAGTTATATTATCTTTATTTTGATCTAGGAATTCTCCCTTACACAATACTTCAATATTATTTTTATCTTCAAATACTTTTCCATCGTTATTATTATAATAATAAATAACTTTAAAACCTAAACTCTTTAATTTTTCAGCAACTGATTGTTTTTCTTTAAACTTTTCTAATGGTAATAAGAACTTAATATAGTTTCTTATTACTGGTTCTTTTAATTTCTTTAATTGCTTATTACTAATTACATTTGGCAACTGTACTAGATATGTATTAACTTTCTTATTTAATAAATTTTCTTTTAGTAATAAAATTATTAATAAATCATAGCTAATACCCAAATATTTATCTCTATATAAATCATATAACCTATCAACAATTGTTCGGTCAAATTTATCTACATTAGGAACATTATTAACAAAATTAACTAAACAATAATCTAAATTTTCATTTATAAAATGATATTTATTATGAACTTCTAAATCATCGAAACATTCAAAGAATTTCTTTTCGTCAGCAATATTCTTTTTTACTTTTTCATTTAATCTATTAATACTAACTTTATCGTTTATATTAATTTGCAAGAAATTTGTTCTTTTTAAATGATTTAGTAATTCATTAAATTTTCTTTTTAATAAACCATAATCACCATCAACAATATTTGCAACTACATCTACATAACAAGCAGTTCCAAGTATTAATGATAATAAATACGTTTCACTCTTCTTATTTAAATCATTAATCTGAGCTTTTTTATAATATTCAACAATATTTATTAATATTGCATTACTACATGCATTTAAATATTCAATAGGATTATCTCGATTATAGTTATTTTCAAAATAATTGTTGTCAACAAAACTTTCTAAAATATCACGACATATAATAGAAAACTCTTTGCCATTATTCCAAAGTGAATTTTTTTCTAAAGAAATAATTTGTTCTAAAATCTTACAATAATCAAGTAATATTCTTTTTTTTCGATTTTTGTAATTAACAACAATGTCGCTATTCACACAAGCCACCTATCCTATCTTACTAAATTATAACAAAATGAATGAAACAATGCAACCAATTATTGATGTTTTTTTAGACAAAAAACTGTAAAATTTATGATAATTGCTTTATTAATTCATTGACACAGTATAATTATTGAATTAATATGATAATAGAGGTGGTTTAGTGGAAAATAATTATACCTATCGTAAGGATGAAACTAAGTATATTAAGAAAAATAAAGGCAAAAGGAAATTAACCCTATGGGGTAAGGGTGTAGTTGCTCTTGCAACAGCTTTAGTCGTAACCTATGTTGCCCACAATGCTGACATTGCTATAAAGGCTAATAATTATGCAGAAGATATCAGTAATATAGGATCAATATCACAAGTTTATCAAAGAGATAATGATTCTTATATTATTGGTAATGATGCAGAAAAGATGACTGAAGTTGCCGAAGAAACAATTCAGAAATCAGTTCATGGTATAGAAAATTACTCAGAAAATCAAGATTTTAATGCTCAAGTATCAATTGACGCTGTTTCTCAAGGCGTTAGTGGCCATGTTATAATTGCTGCCCATTATCATGAAGCTGATCGAGCAAATGGCTATGAGGATGAAATACCAACCATGGATGAATTATTTAGAAGCCTTCATGCTCTGCTTTATGGACATGAGGAAGAATATTCTGAAGAACTACTTGCTGTTCTAAATTATCCTGATTTTAGATCATATTTAGAAGCTTATGATGAAACTCCAAAAGAATACCATGATTTAGTGCCAGATTTGTTGGCAACAGCTAAAAAATATGGCAGCACTAGCGAACAAGTTCAAGAGTGTCTAGATAGGCATGGTTTAACTCATGGATCTGGAGGTCGTATATAATGGAAAAAGATGTAATAACAGTAAATATTAAAGGTACTGATTATATTGTTCTTGATGAAATAAAAATTAAAGATATCACTTATGTTTATTTAGTAAATGAAAATGATGAAAATGATTTCTTTATAAATAAAGTTATAATAAAAAACGATGAAGAATATATTACTGGTTTAGATTCTGAAGAGGAAGCTAAAACAGCAATGCAAGCTTATGTAGAAAAAAATGCTAATTCTGAGTAATTAGCATTTTTTATTCATCTTTTTGAATTAATGAAGGAGTAGCCTGCATTTCTTTTGGTAAAGCTATATCCATATATTCAAGTATTGTTGGAGCAACATTAACAAGTGTTCCAGTTGGTACAAGCTTTACTTTTTTGTCTGTGACAATAAATGGTACCTTACATAATGTGTGTGTGGTACATTCAGAATGATCTTCATTATACATCGTATCAGCATTACCATGATCAGCTAATAAGAATATTTTATAAAAATTATCTTCGGCTTTTTCAATTATTTTTCCTAAACAAATATCAACAGCAATACATGCCTTAGTTGCTGCTTCCATTTTACCAGTATGACCTACCATATCTGGGTTAGCAAAATTAGCTAGAATAAAATCATAATCTTTTTCCATACATTCAATTATTTTCTTAGTTATTCCAATTGCGCTCATTTCAGGTTTTAAATCATAAGTAGCAACATCTGGGGAAGGAATATGATATTTATCACAATTATTTATCTTTCCTTCAAAACCATTATCAAAGAAATATGTTACGTGAGCTATTTTTTCACTTTCAGCAACTCTTGCTTGAGAAAAACCTAGTTCACTTAAATAAATACCTAATGGCATCTTGGATGTAGCTGGTTCTAAAAAATGACTTGCAACAATATCTTCATCAATATCAAAGAAAGTAAATACTTTTAAGTTAGGCAATGATTTAACATAGAACTCATTAAAATCTGGTTTTGTTAATGATAATAATATTTGTTTAGAACGATCAGCTCGATAGTTCATCCATAAAAGGACATCGCCATCTTTTATTAAATGATTATTCAAAATAATTGGTTTAATAAACTCATCAGTTACATCTTCGTTATAACTATTTTGTAATGCTTGAATAATATCGTCTGCATGAGTTCCTTCACCATTTAAAATAAGATTGTAATATTGTTGGATTCTATCCCAGTTTTTATCTCTATCCATCGCATAATAACGGCCACAGATAGAAACTATATCACCAACATGAGTGTTTTTAATAGCGTCCTCAATCATTTTAATATATTCATAAGCACTGTTAACACCTGTATCTCTTCCGTCAGTAATCAAATGAAAATGTATTTTGCGAAATCCGTGATTAACTAAAAATTTGTGCATAGCCAAAAAATCATCAACACCGGCATGAACATTACCATCACTACACAAGCCCATTAAATGAATATCTTTACCTTTATATGTTAATAATTCTTTAATGTGTTCGTCTTCTTCATCTATATTAGCTAGGAATTCATCAACTAATACTTCTGGTTGTTTTAATATTTTGCCAGCTCCAATAGTTGAGTGACCGACTTCACTATTACCCATTTGTCCATGCTTTAAACCAACATCTTCTTCACTGGCGCCTAAAACTGAATGAGGATATTCTTGCCATAGTTGATTAAAATTATGCATTTTAGCAGCTTTTATAGCATTGCCATCTTCCTCATCTCTAATACCAAAACCGTCAAGAATAATTGTTAAAACTTTTTTCAAAATTAATCACCTTTGCGTATTTATAATATCATAACCATAACAAAAAAACAAATCTAATAGCTAGCCTATTAGATTTCTACTTTTAATTTTTATACTATCAGCAAGAGTAGTTAAAAATTCTGAATTTGTTGGCCTAGATCTTTCAAAATCTATACTATTACCAAACAAATCTTCCATTTTATGGATATCTCCCCTTAACCAACTTATTTCAATGGCATGTCTAATTGCCCTTTCTACTCTTGATGGTGTTGTCTCATATTTATTAGCAATAGCTGGATATACTTCTTTTGTTACCAAAGCAATAGGTTTATTCTTAGTATATATCAATATTATTCCTTCACGAATATATTGATAGCCTCTTACATGTGATGGTATTCCTAAATCATGCAATAAATTACTTACTTCAATTTCAATAGTGTTATTTGCTAGTTTTTGTCTTTCGCTTTCATTTTGCATAATATCAATTATTCTTTTTTCTAATGATTCCATACTAAATGGTTTTAACATATAGTAATTTGCTCCAAGTTTTTGAACTTGTCTAATAGTATAATCATCTTTATAACTTGATAAAACTATTACCTTTTTAGTAATATTATTTGCCTTTAGTGTTTCCAATATTCTAATACCATCTATTTGTGGTAACAAAATATCTAAAACTACTAAATCATAGGAATTAGGATTTCTCATTAAATAATCTAATCCATCTCTTCCATTATTAAATACTTCAACCAAGTTTATCACTGCATTACTCCAAAAGTACTTCTTAACACTACTTAATACTGCATTGTTATCATCAATGATGACAACATTAATTGCTTTTTTCATGTTTTCTTCCTTTCAAATATATTTAATGCCTTCAATTAACATTATAAAAGGAGAAAATACAAAAAGCCACAAAAAACATTGTCGAATGTCGTAAATTGCTGTAAAATTGTGTCGAATTATGCCTATTTAAACAAAAAATAACAGAGTAACATCTGTTATTTTAACCATTCTAATGCAGTAAGAGTTTTATCGGCAATATATTCAAGTGTCGCACCACCGCCTGTTGATATATGATAAAAATCATTACCATAGCCAAACTTATAAGCAGCCGCGGATGTATCTCCACCACCTATTATTACCTTTTTGCCAGATTTCTTTAACGCTTCAAACATTGCTTTTGTTCCACCAGCAAACTGATCATCTTCGTATTTACCACAGGTCCCATTAACAAATATAATCTCAGATTTGTTAAAGTACTCAGTATATAATTCAATTGTTTTTTCACCAACATCATATATTGTACTACCATCCTTAACAAAATCAACTGGTAAGACAATCTTATCTTTATATTCTTCCAACATTTCCCTTACTTCGGCAAGTATTTCTTCGTCATCAGTTACTAGGCTATCACCAATATCTTCACCTTGAACTTTTAAGAAAGAGTTGGCTATACCACCACCAACTAATAAATAATCACATCTATCTAACATTGATTTAATAATTGGTAGTTTATCATCAACTTTAGCTCCACCCATAAATACCGTGAATGGATGCGGAGTATCATTAATAAGTATATCTAACTTATTTAATTCTTCTTCAACTAATAAACCAATTGCGCTTGGAATAAACTTAGCAATACCTGCGGTTGAACTATGAGCTCTATGCAATGTGCCAAATGCATCATTAACAAATACATCACCAAGCGATGCCCAAAACTTAGCTAATCCTAAATCATTAGCACTTTCTCTTTTTTCTGGAACATCAGTAATTCTAGTATTTTCTAAAAGAACTATACCTTGAGCATTATTAACCTCATCAATTACCTTATCACCATCACAACTGTCAATAAAATATACCTTTTCATTTAACAGATTAGATAATTCTTGAGCAACTGGTTTTAATGAATTTTTATATTTATCTTCTTCAGTTTTAACTCTTCCTAAGTGGCTTAGAATAATAATCTTACAATTATTATCTTTCAAATACTGAATGGTTTTTAAACTAGCTTTAATTCTTGAATTATCTGTGATTACTCCAGCTTCAATAGGTACATTATAATCACATCTTAATAAAACTTTCTTATCCTTTAAATCCATTTCTTTTAAAGTATGCATATTATCTACCTCCCATACCTTTTAAACCTAAATAAACATCATCTAAAGAAAAATCTTTTAAGTGTTCTTGAGTTACTATATCCAAATATTTATTAAACTCTTGGTCATTTACTATTTGATAACCTTCTTTTAAAAGAGTAGGCATAGTTTCATTATTAAATTGTGAAAAGGTTAAATCTATAAGATAAAAACTTCTGTTATCAAGAACTAAAGTAAAAAAGTGTTTATAATCAAAACCCAAATTATTTGTGTTAATCATTCTAGCATTTACATTTTGTTTTTTTAATGCACGATAAACATAACTTGTATATATTAAACAAGTTTGTTCGGGATGTAAGCCATCTAATTCTTCATTAACAGCCTTAATACAATATTTTATACTTTCCTCAATATCATTATTTTGAACATTTAATAAATTACCTAAAATCATAATATCATCAACTACTTACACACTTATATTATAAAATAAAAAATAGGTATTATTCAATAAATACCTATTTTACTTTACATATTATTCAAACATTCTTTTTGCTGTTCTCAACATTTGCGCAGTATATCCATATTCATTATCATACCAAGCAATTATGTGAACAAGTTGCTTATTATCAACTTCTAAAACATTAGTACTTAAGCCATCTACCAAAGCTCCACATTTGGTTCCAATAATATCACTTGATACAACCGGATTCATTGTAAATTTCAACGTTTCACTTTGATTATCTTCGAATAATTTATTTAATTCTTCAACTGATGTATTTCTTTTTGGTTCAATTGTTACATCAATCATTGAACCATCAGCAACTGGAACACGATATGCTCCTCCATCCATTTTGTGTAACAATGATGGAATAACAAGTCCTATAGCACTAGCAGCGCCAGTTGATGCTGGGATTATATTTTGAGCACTAGCTCTACCCCTTCTTGATTTAATACCTTTTTTATGAGAACCATCCAATGTGGCTTGATCATTAGTATAGGCATGTATTGTTGACATAAAGCCCTTTTCAATACCAATATTATCTTCGATAAGTTTTAGAACCGGTGCCAAGCAATTTGTAGTACAACTTGCAGCACTTACAATAACATCATCTTTAGTTAATGTAACATCATTAACATTATAGACTATCGTTTTCATTTCGCCTTTTCCAGGTGCTGAGATTAATACTTTCTTAGCTCCTGCTTCAATATGTTTAGATGCTCCTTCTTTATCTGTAAAAGCTCCAGTACATTCTAAGACTAAATCTACATCTAAATCTTTCCATGGTAATTTAGATGGATCATCTTCATTAAATACTTTAATCCTTTTAGTTCCATTTACTATTACACATTCATCATCATAAGATATTCTATCTTCATGAAATGATCCATGTACTGTATCATACTTAATAAAATAATCTATTTCTTCAGGCGTTGCATGTCCATTAATAGCAACTATATCAAAATCAGCCGTTGTTACTATTTGTCTAAATGCTAACTTACCAATCCTTCCAAATCCATTAATAACTACTTTAATCATTAAAACCGCCTCCAATAAATTCTCTTAATATTGTATCTTTTGGTATATATTCACCTGGTATAGGGAAATATTGTTTTAAAGAGAACAATAATCTTCTTGCTTCTTCATAATATTTTGAATTAACTGTTACAGAGTATAACAAAGGTTCAACATATACTTTTAATACACCAATTTCATAAGATAAAGCCGTATTTATTATTACATCTGCTTGATGTATAAATGGGAATATATAGTTTTCTTCCCCACGTCTAACGCTTTGCCAACTTTCAATAGTGTCTGATACACTATAACCTCTTGTTAAATAGTCTCTAATCATTCTTCTTAATAACCTTAAGTCTAAAGTAGATATATAATTATGTCTATCTAAATTAATAGCAATAAATGGACTTAAGTATATTTTAAACTTTCTTTTAGAATCAATACCTGAGGTTAATGTATCATTTAAAGCATGTAATCCTTCAATTAATATAATACTATTATCATTTAGTCTTATTTCTTTTTTAGTTTCTTCTCTTAATCCAGTAACAAAGTTATATCTAGGCATCTTTATAGCTTCGCCATTTAATAACTTATTTAAATCACTATTAAATCTATCAATATCAATAGCCATCAAACATTCAAAGTCATAATCTCCATTTTCATCTTTAGGTGTATCTACTTTATTAACAAAATAGTCATCTAAAGATATTTTAATTGGATCATAACCACAAGCCATTAGATAAGCAGCCAATTTACCAGTAGTAGTTGTCTTCCCAGAACCTGATGGACCTGCAATCATAACAAATTTAATATTGTTATTATTAATTATTCTTTTAGCAACTTTAGATATTTCTAAATCAAATGCTAATTCATTAGATCTAATAAATTCTTTAATTTTTCCATCACTAATTAATTTATTTAAATTACTTACATATGGAATCTTTAATTTATTTAACCAATCTTTACTATTTAAGAATGATTTAATAATATTATCATAATGAACATATTCAGGTACTTCGCCACCTTCAATAGTTGGAAATAAGAATACTAATCTATTATTACCTAAATACACTATATTAAACTTAGAAATACTCTTTGTAGAATACGGTAATTCAGAATAAAAATAATTTAATTTATTCTTTAGTTTATATAATCTAACAACTCTATCATTGATATATTGAATATTACTAGCTTTTTCATATTGTTTATTTTTATGATAGTAAATAATTGCATCATGCGCCGTTACATTTAGTTTTTCAAATCTTAAATCTTCATCTATTATCTTAGCCATTTGTTCTTTAATGGCACCTATTTCTTCATGAGATAATGTTTTTTCTCCAACAATTTCTCCAAGCATACCTCTTGGTACACTATGTTCATAATGGATTTCTAAATCAGGATACAAATCATTAAGGGCTACTTCAAAAATAAACTTTAGGGCTGATTTATACATTCTATTACCAATTAAGTCATTGATGCCAAAGAAAGATAGAGTTGGATCTTCAGGTATTTTTTTATCAAGCGAAAAAACTTCATTATTAATTCTTACTCCCATGATGTTTTTAACATCATGACAGTCTTTACTTATTTCATAAAATGAAGTATTTTTCTTATAAACATGCTCAGTTCCGTCATTTAATATTACTTTAACTGTATCCATCTATATACCCCTAATCTTAAAAATTATATCATATTTATTACAATTTTTATATATATTTGCATAATTTTTTTTATTTTACTCTATATATTTATAGGTGATTCAATTGTTTATACCCACAATTATTGAAAAAAGTACTAATAAAGAATATGCATATGATTTATACTCTCGTCTTTTAAAAGATAGAATAGTTTTTTTAACAGGGGAAATAAATGATAATGTAGCGAGTATCATAATAGCTGAGTTACTTTATTTAGATAGTTTAAGTAATGATGATATTTGTCTATACATAAATAGCCCAGGTGGTTCAATAACATCTGGCATGTCAATATATGACACAATGAACTATATAAAAAGCGATGTTAGAACAATATGCCTAGGTATGGCTGCATCCATGGCAGCATTCTTACTTTCAAGTGGAGAAAAAGGCAAAAGATATGCACTCCCTAATTCAGAGGTAATGATTCATCAACCACTAGGCGGAGCCCAAGGCCAAGCAACAGAAATAAAAATAGCTGCCGAAAGAATTATAAAACTAAAAAAGAAACTGAATAAACTACTTGCCCAAAACACCAAACAACAACTTAAAACAATAGAACAAGACACAGAACGAGATAACTATATGTCAGCTCAAGAAGCCAAAGACTATGGTATAATTGATGAAATAATAACAAAATAAAAAATGCATCAAATGCATTTTTTTCTTACAAAACACCGAGTATGATTATTATCTAATAATGATTTCCAAACTTTTATATTTCTAGTCTATATGGATCAGCCTTAGTTCCTACTCCGCTTATAGCCTTTACAGATGATTTTAAATACATAACTGGTCGCACAGTTTTACCATCAGATCCAGAATTCCACCCCTCATGGCCTTCAAGAGTAATGCATATTACATATCTAGATGAATGATACGGAGTGATTACCCATTCGCTTATTCCACTATATAGCCAATCGTTTCCACTTGATCTCACCCTAATTTGTATGCTTAAAGTCCATGTGTTTATTTTACCGGCATAGCTATAATCTGATATATACATTAAACCTATATAATTTTCAATACTTGGTACATATGTTGCATTTGAATTGTCTAAAGATGCTGCATCTCTTTCAAAATTGTAAAGGTTTTTTGCTACTAGATAGTTATATCCTTTTTTTCCCCGACCGCCTAGATAATAGGTTGTTTCTTCTAACATATTTTTCCACTTTGTATCATTGCCATTTAAGTAAGTATTTAGATAATACCCATTTAGAACACCTGTTCTAAATGTCGATGCATTCCATCTGTTTGTATAAACATTAGATGTTGCAGACCTTCCCCACCATCTAAAATTATCTACATTGTCTTGACTGCCTCGATACCCATTATACTTATATGATGATAGATTTGAAACATATGATGTTGTATTATTTTGGTTATTAGTTCCCATTTCAGATGTTGATGCATAATCTGCTTTGATTAATTTTACATTATAATTACCATCATTATCATCATCAAACGCGCCAATTATTCGATATAGATTTTGTTCTGGGCATGTTGTTTCATTGTTTGGTACTGAGGTATCATATCCAAAACATACATAATTATTTAGATTTTTTTTGATAAGATATCCATCATTTATTGCTTGTTCTGCCGCTGCTTCATATGTTGAATATTCTGTCACACTTGCATCATATAATAAATAATAATATTTGTAACCATTGCTACAATTATTAGTACCTATATAATAATTAGTGCCGGCACAGTTATATCCAATCACTCCATCAGTTGTATTTTCATAATATGTGTTAACATAGTTGTATCCAGCCGATATAGCTTGTTGAGTTACATCATATTCTCCTCCTGTATAGCGATATGAATTATCTTCAGCGTCTATTATATTATTATCATCATCTAATACTGTTCCATCATGTTTAATAATTATTGATTCAGCACTGTTGGTTGTCCA